>Ga0209979_1001515_pt1 | contig 25202 bp, 26 predicted proteins | sample AnhtaG_FD_183114 | JGI IMG/M metagenome (GOLD analysis project Ga0209979, IMG submission 183114) | Deep subsurface microbial communities from Anholt, Denmark to uncover new lineages of life (NeLLi) - Anholt_01485 metaG (SPAdes) (version 2) | ecosystem: Environmental > Aquatic > Marine > Oceanic...
AAATTCTTCTTTTAGATTCAACATCGTTCCAATTAACATTGTTAAACCTGCTTTCATATCACTTGAACCTCGACCATACAACTTTCCATCAACGATTTCTGCAGAAAACGGTGGATATTTCCATTTATTATGATCTCCAGCGGGTACAACATCAAAATGTCCTGATAAGATAATCTTTTTCTCTCCTGAGCCAATTGTGCTAATAAGGTTTTTAAGTTCAACGTTTTTTTTCTTAAATGGGATAATTTCGTTATGAAATCCCTCTTCTTCTTTGAACACTTCGGAAATTAAGTATTTAATAATGTGATCTGTTTTTCCAGGGGGATTTTCCGTTGGTGTTTGGACTAAATTTTTTAGGATGGTTGTTAGATCGAGTTTTGACATGGTTTTTTCATGCGATGATTTTCTTATATCATAACCTACACATAATCCACTTCAAATGGAGTTTTCGGCAACACTTCCGCCCCTCCCAATTAATCCTAATTTCATTCATTTTTAACTCCACAAAAATAGTATTTTCTTTTTAGTTTTCTGCTTATTATTTAATTTCATTATTTTAAAATTGTTATGATTTAGTTTAAATACTAATATAAGTATAAAAAAAGAATTGCTTGTAGCTTATAAAAAAAATAAAAAGTACAATTGAAAAATAGAAATTGCTAGAAATTCTTTCTACTTTCTTATTGATACAAGTTGGAATCGCTATCTTTTACTTTTTGGTCCTGAGCGAGTTGTTTTGCTAAATTTTCGTACTTATCAATAGTTTCTTTTTGTAGTGTTGATCCTACTTTTGTAAGCGCTTCCTCAAAATGATGTAATTCAACAAAGTCAAAATCTTCCATCTTTTCTCTTATTGCTTGCATGCCTGCTTCTCTGCACAAATTTTCTAGATCTGCTCCACTGTAGTCTTCTGTCATTAATGCTATGTTTTTCAAAGAAATATCTTCTTTAAGTGGCATATTTTTTGTATGAACTTCTAAAATCTTAATTCTTCCTTCATAATCTGGAGCAACTACATATAGTAGTTTATCGATTCTTCCGGGTCGTAGTAGCGCAGGATCAACCAAATCAGGACGGTTAGTACTAGCTATAATGACGATCCCGCTATTACTCTCGATCCCATCCATTTCAGTTAATAATTGGGTTATTACGGTGTCATAAACAGCTGATCCTTTCCATCCTCCTCGGCTGGTGGTAAGTGCTTCAATTTCATCAAAATATATAATGGAAGGGGCTAGTTCTCTGGCTTTTGTGAATATGCTCCTTATATTTTTTTCAGATTCACCAACCCATTTTGACATTAGTTCTGGACCTTTAACAGTTATAACATTCGATTGCGTTTCGGTCGCTACAGCTTCTGCTAATAGTGTTTTTCCACAACCAGGAGGACCAAAAAGAAGAATACCCCCAACAGAACGAATTCCCGCCTTCTTGAACAGCTTTGGATGTTTTAGCGGCCATTCAACAGCTTCCTTTAACTCTTGTTTTATTTCATCCAATCCACCAACATCATCCCATGAAACCTCGGGAATTTCTGTAAGATACTCTCTTAAGGCAGATGGTTTTATTTCTTTTAATGCTTTTAGAAAATTGTCATCTTTAACAAATAATTTTTGAATAGTCTCATTCGGTACCGGTTCGTCAATATTAATTTCAGGTAAAATATCTCTAATAGCATCCATAGCGGCTTCTCGAACGAAAGCCATAATATCTGCTCCAACAAAACCGTGAGTAATTTCAGAATAGTAATCAATATCCACATCAGCTTCCATTGGCATTCCCCGCGTGTGAATTTTAAAAATTTCATTCCTCCCTTTTTTATCCGGAATTCTAAATCTTATTTCAGTATCAAACCGTCCTGGCCTTCGTAAGGCAGGATCAATCGCATCAATTCGATTTGTAGCACCGATAACTATTACACCTTCTCTACCCTTCATCCCGTCAAGCAGAGTAAGTAGCTGAGATACAACCCGTCTTTCAACTTCTCCTGTAACTTCACTTCTTTTAGGGGCGATCGCATCGAGCTCATCTATAAATATTATTGCAGGTGCGTTACTTTCAGCTCGATCAAAAAAACCTTTTAAATTCCTCTCGCTATCTCCGTAGAATTTACTCATAATTTCAGGTCCATTTATTATGAAAAAATAAGCGTCCGCCTCTTGAGAAACAGCTTTAGCCATTAAAGTTTTTCCCGTACCAGGAGGACCATAAAAGAGAACTCCTTTTGGAGGTTCAATATTCAATCTCTGAAATAATTCAGGATGTCTGATAGGTAATTCCACCACTTCTCTGATCCTTTGAATTTGGTCAGTTAAACCTCCAACATCGTCATATGTAATAATTTCACCCGAAATATTAAGTAATGCTATCTTTTTATTTATTTTTATCCTTGTGTCTCGTGTAAATCTAACAACCTCATTATTAGGTTTGGTATTTAAGACAATTAATCTTAATGGTCCTAAGGTTGGTCTTTTTGTACTCCCTCCCATATTAAACATTTTCATAAATCCATTCATAGGGTTATTGTTTTCATCAGTTTTAATTATAGCTCCAGGAACATCAATAATATCTCCAGCCACAAGAGGTTTATCAATCAATTTCCCTTTTATTAAGTCAGCTTGTTTTTTAATATCGTAAATTGCCTTAGTTGGGGCAAGTTCTATTTCTCTAGCTGGTGAAGCAAGTGTGGGTTGTATTGTTACGAATTCTCCAATAGTAGATCCTAAATTTTTTCTTTGAATTCCATCTATTCTAATAATTCCTTCCCCTTTGTCAGCAAAACTCGCTACAACAATACCCGCAGTTTTCTTCTTGCCAATTATTTCTACAATATCACCAGTAGATAATCCCAGATTATCCAATACAGTCTGATCTATATAGCATAAACTTCTTCCACTACGGCTTGGTTCTAATCTTTCTACTCTTAATTTTGCTGTTCTTTTTACGCTTTCTTTACTCATTTTTTTCAAATTCTTTTTCTTTTCTACTCTAAAAGAAATAATGATACTTTATTTTCTTTTGCTTTATTTATTATAATGAGTCAGATTATCTCATTTTATGGATTCTAAGAGTTGTAGCTCATTAAATATTGTTTAAAAACCATATTTGAAGGTTTCAATGCTTTTACGGAAATTAAAAACTTTAGCCTTTTAGCTTCTTGTCTAAAAATAATTTAAAATCTACTAATATTTTTTTAATATCAAACTCTTCATCTGATCTACTTTTTATAAATGCTTTCCTATATTCCAAAATTGCTTTTTTTGAAACATGATATTTTGGATTTTTTAATAGTTCGCCAACAAATTTACGCGTAATTAAATCTAACTCTTCCCGAATTGAAGTGGAATGTTTATATTGTAATGGTTCTTTAATTTCTTTTTGCTCTTGAAGATTTAAAGCTATTTTGTCGCTTAATATCTTTATAAATTGAATTTCATCCTTAGTTTGGGTAATATCGAAAGTTTCGAATGGTGTATCCCATTTATATTTATCAAAGTTGTCGAATTTATTGTAAATATTTTTAATAACTTTGTTAGGTATTGATTTTCCTCTTTCTTTATTCCTTTTAATACAAAGTTTAAGTGGTGTTGAGATATGTATAATATAGAATTTAATGTTTAAACTATCGGCAATTAATTTTAAATCGTGACGCATGCTTGAATAGTAATTTAAGTCATCATTGATAACAATATATCCCTTTTTAAGGTGCTTTCTTACTGACTGTATGTTTTTTTCTCGTATTTGGGGCTCATTTTTAAAATCAAAACTGGTTGGAAAAGCCTCGTCTCTTATTATGTCGGGATCGATAATTTCTACTTTATTTTGAAAATCTGACTCCAATTTTTCCTTTAGTTTAAATGCAAAAGTAGTTTTTCCCGATGCTGGTAATCCTACTAGAATAATTAGAAAGTTTGATTTACTGTCCAACTAGATCATCTTCATTAAAAGTTCTTATAAGCTGAAATTTTTGTTTTCTCGTAAAAGTTTTGATTTCTAATTCTCTTTTCATAGCCATTCCTCTTTCTCCAAAAGTTTCAAAATACTTAAGTCTTATACTCTTTTTACCTCGACAAAATTTAGCGCCGGTCCCCTTTTTGTGTTCTTCTAATCTTCTTTGCAGATTATTAGTATACCCCGTGTAGAATCTCTTTTTATTATTCTTCGCAATCGTTTCTAAAATATACACATAATAAAGGGACATAGCAGAATCACTATTTGTAAGATAATTTTTCAACTATTTATTTTTTTTGGCAAAACTATCGCATTTTTTCCATATTAAAAGAAAATCTAAATATCCACATTGCATATTTTGTTATTACCAAATTAATCTACTAAAAATTAAATTTATTAATAAGAACTTTTATAATTTTTAATGGAAGTGTTAAGTTTTTTAGGTGAGTTACTTTTCCTCTAGGTATTTGTTTGATTAAGTGGGATGTTGTTCTTGGTGGAAATATATACATGAAGTTTCCGGAACATTTAGAGCTTCTGGATAATGTAGTGCAACAAATCCAAATTTCACACAATTTTATTGAATCCTACATTACTATTGAAGAAAAAAATTGGAACTCAATTTCCTACTATAACGAAAATAGGGAAATAATCATCGTATTAGTATTAGATAAGTACGATGACGGTTCAGATTACACTGTTATATTAGATGAATTTAAAAGAGAGCTCGAGTTAGAACTAAGTGAAACTGAGCTTAAAAAGCACTTGGAAAGAATCTATAACTTATCTTTAAATGTGTTTAGAACTCGAGACGAAGTAATAGGGAAATTAAGCAATCAAGTCGCTCAACTAAAAACTATGGAATACGACTTGAAAAAACGGTTTGAGAAGATCGCTAGAGCAGACCATCTTAAAGTAAAAAGCAAAATCCAATTCTTGTTAGCTGTAAATAACGAAATGAAGCATAAAGACCTATATAAAGTGATTGACACTAGCAAAAATTGGTTAGATAAGGTCTTAGAAACTCTTACAAAGAACAAGATAATTGGATATAATGAAACAAAGGATACATATTACCTTATTATTTGAATATCTTGAATGGCAGTTCTATAAAGAATTACATTATTAAAATTGTTATTATTTTTAGTATTATTAATTTATAATTATAATTTTTAATAGTAGCTGAATTGATAATGAACATTTCAGAAGAAGAACAGCAAGAAGTTCTAAAAGTAATGAAATCTCAGATGCTAACACTATTACATGGTGAGTTTGTCAGGAAATTCGAAGAGGAATTCGCTCGTTATATTGGTGTAAAGCATGCTATAGCAGTCAATACTGGTACAGCAGCACTTCACATGTCTATTGCAGCGTTAAATATTGGTCCAGGAGATGAGGTTATTGTCCCTCCTTTTACATTTATCGCGAGTGCAAGTTCAATACTACACAATAATGCCATACCTATTTTTGCAGATATAGACGATAAATCTTATACCTTAGATCCCAATTCTGTAAGGAATAAAATTACTGAGAAAACCAAAGCAATTATACCAGTTCATTTAGCCGGAATTAGTGCTGATATGAGCGAACTTATGGATATTGCAGGCGATAGTGGAATACATGTAATTGAGGATGCCGCACAATCTATTGGAACGCGATGTAATAATAAAAAAGTTGGTTCTATAGGGCATCTCGGTTGTTTTAGCTTCTACCCCTCTAAGAATATAACTACGGGAGAAGGTGGGATGGTCACTACTAATGATGACGAATTAGCTGAACAATGTCGATTACTCAGACATCACGGCGAACCAGAATGGTATGTGTACAATAGATTAGGATATAACTATAGGATGACGGAAATTCAAGCCGCGATTGGGAGAGTCCAACTAAGGAAAATAGAATCTTTTATCAGTGTTAGGAACAAGAATGCCAAATATCTCTCAAAAGCAACTTCCAATTTGAAAGGTATTACTCCTCCTTTTGTTCCTGAATATTGTGAACCCGCGTTTAATTATTGGATTGGAAGGTTAGATCCTGATGTCTTAGGAATTACAAAAACTCAATTCCTAGAAAGAGTTCCAAGGAGTAAAGTTCTATATCCAAAACCTCTTTATAAAACAAAGTTATTCCAAAAAAAAAATGCGTACTCAAAAGGATGTCCTTGGTCGTGCCCTTTCTATGATAAAGAAATAAATTATAATGATATTTATTTACCAATAGTAGAGAAAGCAACTCAAGAAATATTTGCTTTAGATATCCATCCAAAAATATCTAAGGAATCCCTTGATGAAAACATCAAAATTATGAAAAAAATTTCAGAAAATTAACAATAAAATTCTTTTTTTTTATGAAGATATTACAGGGATATTATTACAGATGATAAATAATATTTCGATATTATAGATTATGTCATTGTTTTTAAAGAGGAATAAATTTCTCCAAATATTCCACAATATCAGCAATAGTAAGATTAGACACAGAGGACCATTAATTTTAAGATTGTACGGACTGTTAAATGAGTTAGACTTCTCAAACGAAAATCGGTTCATTCTTTGTAACTTTATCGACCAAAATAGTGAGCTTTTCAGTTTAAGTAGAGATATTTACGAGATTAATAATGATGTATCTTTAAAACAATTGTTTTTATTCGCTTATAGTAAAGCTAGGATCAACAACCTTATACCAAATCTTTATTCTGAATATATTAATTCCATAAATGCTATATCTCAAAAAATAGATACTCAATCAGATCTATCTTAAATCTCATTTATAGATTTAAAAATATCAATTAAATATAATTATAGGTCCTAAAATTAAGACACAATTATTAAAAATGATAATTATTATTATGAATGTAATACAAGTTAATTGTTAAACTGAACAATCATGAGTATCGAAGCGAATTATATTGTGAAGATATGTTTACTCGGAGAAGCTAATGTTGGTAAAACTTCATTAGTGTATAGATTTATCGAAAATAAATTTAGAGGAAATTACAAATCTACCCTTGGGGTAAACCTTTTAAAGAAAGATATGAAAATTGAAGGATATGGGGATGTCTCTGCACAAATCTGGGATTTGGGAGGTCAAGAAAGTTTCAAAAGTCTTCGCAAGTTGTATTTAGAAGGTGCTAATGGGGCATTAATTATATACGACTGCAATAAAAGAAGTTCTTTTGAAAAACTTTACGACTGGATTCAAGATTTCAAGGATGCTAGGGGAGACGAACCTCTGCTTTTAATTGGAAATAAAAATGATTTAACTGATAATATTAAAATAGAAGAAAGTGAAGCTTTGGAACTAGCGAAAAGCTTTAAAATGGAATTTATATCCACATCTGCAAAAACAGGTGCTAATGTCGAAGAAGCCTTTTTAAAGGTTTTAAAGACAATTCTTGATAAGAGTTTATAGCATACGCCTTTTAGATTATGTATCAATAAATTTCGTCATTATTTTTAATAAAAAATCGCTAAATTCTATAGCTATTTATAAATGCCTTTATAAATAAAAAATCATTTATAAAGAAATACCCTTTTTTAAGAATTTAATTTTCTTAATTAGTCAATATCATATTTATTAAGTTTGATGTAAGATGGCAAAAAAAGTGGAACGAGTTGAGGAAGAAGTCGAGGAAGAAAAAACCCATGACGAGGCAAGCGAAATCGAAAAAGGGGAAGGTTTAGATTATAAAATTGAGAATGTAGTTGCAACTGTCGTCGTTGAAATCACAGAAAAGATCGATTTAAATATAATTGCCCGCAAACACGCAGATGTTGAATATAACCCCGAAAGATTTCCTGGTTTAGTTATGAGAATTGAGAAACCAAAGGCAACTATTTTAATTTTTTCGACTGGCAAAATGGTGGTTACGGGTTTAAGAAAAGCAACTGAAGCCGGACGAGTAGTAGAGAAAGTAGTAAAAAATATTCGAAAAGCAGGGATAATAGTATCTAATCCCGAAATTACGATTCAAAATATTGTAGCTAGTGGAGATTTACACACTAATATTGATTTAAATATGGCGGCTATCGTTATGGAATACGCTATGTATGAGCCAGAAGTATTTCCCGGTTTGATCTATAGAATGCAAGAACCTAAAACGGTTTTCTTAATTTTCAGCACGGGTAGGATAGTTTGTACAGGAGCAAAGAAGAAAGAAATAGTTAAAGAAGCAGTGAAGAAATTAAATAAGGAAGTACGCGATTTAGGCGTAGCGAAAAAGGACTTAGGAAATCCCGATTACCAAGACATTACTTTTATTTAACCACAATATAAAGAAAAACCATTCTAAAAAGAAATTAAATTTCATAATTAAAATTTTATTTATTAAGTTTGATGTAGCATGACAGAAGAAAAGGAAGAAGTAATCGAAGAAGAAGAAATCAAAGAAGATGAAATCAAAGACGAGGAAGGTTTAGATTACAAAATTGAGAATGTAGTTGCGACTGTCGTAGTTGAAATCACAGAAAAAATCGATTTAAATATAATTGCCCGCAAACACACAGATGTTGAATATAATCCCGAAAGATTTCCAGGATTAGTTATGAGAATTCTAAAACCAAAAGCAACTATCTTAATTTTCTCGACGGGAAAGATGGTAGTTACCGGTATGCGTAAAGCTTCAGAAGCTGGTAGGGTTGTGGAGAAAGTGTTAAAGAATATTCGAAAAGCAGGGATAAAAGTATCCAATCCCGAAATTACGATTCAAAATATTGTAGCTAGTGGAGATTTACATACTAATATAGACTTAAATATGGCAGCCATCGTCATGGAATACGCTATGTATGAGCCAGAAGTATTTCCCGGTTTGATCTATAGAATGCAAGAACCTAAAACGGTTTTCTTAATTTTCAGCACGGGTAGGATAGTTTGTACGGGAGCAAAGAAGAAAGAAATAGTTAAAGAAGCAGTGAAGAAATTAAATAAGGAAGTACGCGATTTAGGTGTAGCGAAAAAGGACTTAGGAAATCCCGACTACCAAGATATTACTTTTATTTAATAACTTTTATTTTTTTTTAGGATACTCGCTTTTTTTAAAGTTGTAATGGATATAATTCTAATGCTATCAATATTTTAATCCAGATAAAGATTATAAATACTCTTATTACTTAATTGCTAAGCCTATCTATCTTTTAAAACACTTAATTCGGATTGGAAATTATTGAAAGATAAAGGCCTGAAAATTAGTCTTTTTGAAACACAATCATAAATTCACAATGATCTTTACCTGATTGTAAGCTACAATCTACCTCTTGTGCAAAACAATGATTATTTGTCATTTTTTCAACGAGTCCAGCTAATAAACCTGCTTCGAATGAACAAAAGCTTCCTTCTGTTCTTATACCTTTATTAATGAGATCCTTTATTGAAGAATGCCCTTTAAGTTTTAATTGCACAATTTCTTCGGTACTTTCTGTAATCTCGGCATCGCCTAGGTTAAATTCAGAGATTTTTTCTTTTAAGGCATTAGGGATATTTTTTACATCATCAATTTGTTTAACTTTTAGAATTGTCCCTAATTCGTGGCCTAAATAGTAGAAAATAGCTTCTAACTGATGACCTAGAGCTAACAAAGCTCCTACTTTCATATCTCCAATCTCTTTTCCACCTTTCAAATGTTTCCTCATTTGGACTAAAATTTTTGAAAGCAATTGTCTATCCATTTTTTTATCCTCACTCTCTTTCTTTAATTTGTATTATTCAATTTTTACGGAGCTTATAAATCCATAGAGTATAGCGTCAATAATATCTTCCTCTTGGATATTTACAGATAACCTCCTATCTGCCACAATAATTGTTGGTAACGAAGTAATCTTATATTCATTGGTTAATTGGTAATTTTTTCCTACATCAATTTTTTCTATATACAATTTTTTTCCAAACATAGAAATATTTATTCTCTTTAACATCTGCTCAATTGGGAGGCACGGGCCGCAATGGGAAGAAGAAAAAAATAAAATTTTCGGATAACCTTGCTGAAACTCTTCTAACATACATCACCTATATGTGCCTAAAAATCCTTTTTCTAATTTATTGATCCTTGTATTTTTCATAAAGGTCTTTAATTATCGCTTGAAACGCTTCATATACACCGTTCCCCGTTTTTGCGCTGGTATTGTAGTATCCAAGAAAATCTCTTTTATCAACAATCTCTTCTACTTTACTCTCATCTAGTTCGTCATTAACTAAATCGATTTTATTTCCAAATAATACGATTGGAATATTTCCACAATATTTCTTAATATCTTCATGCCATTCTGAAATATGCTTAAAACTGTTATCAATTTCTTTTGGAGCATGAGAAAAAACTATAATTGCGGCTTTGCTACCCTTGTAAAAAGTAGGTCTCATGAATGAGAACTCAGCTTGACCAGCAATGTCCCAAAAAAATAATTTCACTGCGCTATTTCCTATTTTTTCATCATATTTAGAGAATTGTGCTCCTAATGTCTTGATGTACTCTTTCTTAAAACTCCCTTTAGTATATTTTTTTATTAAGGATGTTTTACCTACACCACCATCTCCAATTACAGTTATTTTGAAAACGAAATCTTTCCTCTCATCCCTTTCACTCATAAAATCACATTATAGTTTAACTTGAATGTCTTTGTAATTTCTTTTACTTCTTAAGAATATAAATTATAAATAGTCTTTTTTATTTATATTGCTTTTTATTATTAAATGAATTCCTATAAATTGTCCAAAATTTTAAAATATTAACCAGATAAAATATTAATTAAAATGTGATAGATTACTAATGGATTTCTTAGAAAAAATCAAAGACATTATTACTAAATTTACAACTAGAGAAATTACATTAGCTATTGCTGAATCTTGTACAGGAGGGTATATTTCGAATATGTTTACCAATATATCTGGCGCTTCTAAAGTTTTTGAGAGGGGAATAATATGTTATAGTAATGCATCTAAAGTTGCACTATTGAATGTTGATCCTGAAAGCATAAATCAGCATGGAGCCGTATCGGAAACGGTAGCAAAGCAATTGGCTAATAATATTAGAGTCCTCTCCAATGTCGACATAGGAATTGGGATTACTGGTATCGCAGGACCTACGGGTGGCACGCCTGAGAAACCTGTGGGGTTAGCCTATATAGGGATTTCAACTATCGATGAAACCTTCGTGGAGAAACATCATTTTGATGTAGATCGGGTAACTTTTAAGGATAAAATATTGGAAAAAATCCTTTTACTTTTACAGAATTTCATGAAATAACTCATCGTTACTCGTTCTATCTTCATATTATTGTATAAAATGAAGTATTTTTCGTGAGCAAAACCTTTTTCTTTAAATATCGAAAACCTAAAAATAATGTATGTCTATTTTGGTTAGAAATAAAGTGTGAAGGTCCTTTCGATGAATGTAAAAAAGACATATGGAATATTTTTCTTAGTATATTTTACTTGGGGAGTATTTGAAGCGTATTTTGGTTTATACCTTCCGTTGTATTATTACGAGATTTTAGCTGTTAATCGAAACAATTTAGCGTTCACCCAATTTTTTGGGTATCTTTCGTTAATAATAACGCCCCTTATTGCCTATGTTTTTGATGCGCATATAGAATCTGAACGAAATCATAAAATCTTTGTATATCTCTTCGCTATTTTGCTATGTTCGTGCTTCTCAATTTTTCTTATAAATAAAAACATCCTATTATTGTATGGAATTTTTTTGGGAGTATATTTTCTTTGCAGGATGTTTATTGGTACAATTATGAGTAAGATTTACCTCACACTTAGCGTGGAATCGCCAAAAATTAAACACCCTATGATATTAATCATAAACGGAGCAAAAGGCGTTAGTTTTCTTATAATATCTTTATTTTTCGATTCTATTATTAAAAACATCTACTCTTTACCGCAATGGGAATTGTTCTTCATGATCGGTTGGATATTGACGCTACCATTGCTCTCTGTAGTTCTGTTTTTGAGAAATTACACCATATTCAGCGATCAAAGTTCACCAAATAGTAATATCGATATTGAAAGTAAAAATAGTAAAAAAAAGAACCAGAAAAGGGTTTTTTGTTTTGCAATTTTCTTATATATCGCTTTCTTTTTAGCGTCCTCAGATTTATTCTTTTTACCGTTAATTAGTTCGTGGGTTTTAACAAGATATAATGAGTTTTCGTTACGAATTTTCTTTAACTTCTATTATGTGATAACGATATGTTCTCTTCTTGGGTATTACTTTGCTTCAAAAATCGCTAAAAGGATAAGCAATATGCTACTTTTCTTTGTTTCTTGTTGCTTCTATTTATTTTTCATTATTCTCTTACCGCTCTCAAATTTCACAATTTTTTTAGTGATTCAATGTGGTCTTGCATTTACAGGTTATATTGCTAATTATTTTTACATATCTATCGCTCAAACGATTTCAGTGAACGCGCGATATAAAACTGTTGTGTATCAGCTATTATTAATGTCCCAATCAATCGCAAAAATTGTTTTCACTCCCATAGGAACATCGTTATCTGCTTTTATCAGCGTGGAAAGCTTAATTTTTTTCTCTTCAATCTTATTTACCCTTTCTTGCGGAATTCAGTTAATTCTCGTGTTGGTAAATAAAATCAAGCAGTTTAAAGAATTTAGGTAATCATTTTTTTCTTTTACTGAATATATGATGTGCATTACTTGGTTTCATTAAGCCAAACATAATGTCCTTTAATACTAGAAAACTTGATCAAAGACTAAATGTTTGCATCCTTCTTACAAAAAAAAGAAAAATAAGATTTTCCCTATTAGAGTTATGCGATAACTCCAAATACGGGAAAACAATTTTCGATATAACTATTCCAGTAAACATTCGCATCCTCCTTACAAAAAAAAGAAAAATACGGTTTTCCCGTTTAGAGTTATGAAATAACTCTATAAACGGGAGAACAATTTAGGGAACTGTATCACAATTTGCTGGCATTTTAGCATTACCTCAACAAAAATATTGCTATAGTAAACTTGCGACGAATAAAATCGCTCTTAATACTAATAACGATTCTATAAACCTTTTCTATAACAACTCTATTTCAGAAACTTTATATTTAAACGTAAAGAAAAGAAAATGAGATATATGAGTAGTTTAAATAGTTAAAAAAAAAGGAAGCAAGTATTAAACTTGAAAATTAACAACATTACAAAAATTTATTTTAAATTTCCAAAGATGTTAAATGAGAAAGCTAAATGTTGATTTTTTACTCGATAATCGATATATCCATTAAGGACGAACAGAAGATTGATTATAAAACTAATTTGCCTTTTTCCATTATTTGTTTTTTTGTTCCATTTTTGTATTCTACCGTAATATTAGCCTGCGGAGCCGTAACAAAATCCCAATGCAGTTGAGAAACTGAAGTGCCTCCCATCATTTTATTTGAACCAAACGCTAAATGTACGCTTCCATTGATCTTCTCGTCCGTTAATATATAGCCTATTGCTCTTGTTATTTCCGGATTGCACCCGATTCCTAATTCAGCAACATTATATGTCCGTATTTCAGGCAAATTGTTGTCCCTGTCTATCTTTTCACTATGTTTAAAAGTGTTAATTAAATCATTCAGGTTCTCATCAGCAGTAACCTCATCAATTAATAATTGTCCATTCTTAAATTTCAGATGTACATTTTTAATAATTTTATTACTAAGTCTATCTCTAGTTAAGGGACAAAAAAGAGTTCCTTCTCCCATTTTTTCGTGTGGAGGAAAGAACACCTCACCGGCGGGTAGGTTTCCCCCCAATAAACCTAAAGCGATCTGATCGTCTGTTAATAAACCGTCATCTTGAATTCCAGCACGATCTTGGATATTTACCCAAAAATCAGTTCCTAAATCATCTCTAACATAAACATTTTTTGCATTTTTAAAATTCTCACTTAATTTCGCCGTAATTTCATTCATCGTCTCTTGAGGGATGCTCATTCCACTAACAATGAATTTTTCTAATAATTCATACTCAATACCATAATATTTGGCAGCTTTCTTTGATGGCCACCCAGCATAGCACCATTTTTTACCAGGTGCGTATTCTTTTTTCATACCATAAAGAACATCCTTTATGGGTGCGAGGTATTTTATTTTTGCATTCAATTTATTTCTCGGTGCTCTGCTACGAACTCCAGGATCTTCATCTGTTTCAATTATTATATATGCATCAATATTCTCAATCAATTTTAAATAATGAAGAGGTGTAACCTCCAAAATTTCACTACTAATACTGGAGTCTTGGAAAACAGCTTCCTTGTAGTCATCGCTAGTGGATGTGATTACAGGAATCCCATCATTTCTATAGACCTCTAATGCAATTTCTTCTAATAAGTCTTGAGAGTAAACTCCTCCTCTTATTAATACATTTTCGCCCTTCTTCTGAATATTTATAGCATTAACGATGTTTTTAGCGCACAATTTAATTTTCTCTTTATCAACCATATTTGAATATATTTTCGTTCTAATATTAATTTTAAACTTCTTTATTCTCTATCATTACTAATGATAAGCTTAAAACAAGAAAAAACATCTATAACAACATTAGATTTATTACAAAGAATTGTTTTAAATAAAATATCTAGAGGTGTATATTCTTAATGACACCAAAACTCATTGCGCATTAACAAAATTTATCGTAGAATTATGGTAATTCGAGAAGTAGGTTTATTATTTAGGGGTTTTACTTTAGTAAAGAAAAGTTACCATAAAACTACCTTAGGAAAAATAGATTCTGATTTAAGAAGTGGTTTGCTCACCGCTCTCTTAAATTTTGCTGAAACCGCATTTTCTACGGGGTCTGTTGAGTACTTTCAAGGCAATAGATTTACGATCGCTTTCATAAACGCAAAGATCTTAGCAGATGACAGCGTTGAACCTGAATTATTAATCTCTTATGCTATTATAGATAAACAAAAAAGGATTGATAAATATGTGAATAAATTAGTCAATCCCCTATTAATTAAGGTTGTGGAGAATTTTAAAGCACAGTACGAAGGTAAAAATCTATCTGAAGTATCTCAGTTCAAAATTTTTAAAAAAACCCTAGATATTATTTTCGGATCGAATACCAAAAAAGTTGATCAGAAGCTAGATGGTTTGTTTTATTAGGTGTAATCGATATTTTTGAAGTAAAGAATCAATTTTATAATAAGCTTTTCTTTAAAAACCATAACATTATAGGTAGAGCGATAGTTGCGTCTGAAATGATCGTAGAGAATTTTGCGTTTTGATTTACTTTTCCCCAAGAAATTGCTTCGTGTAGAGTTGCTCCACTAAGACCACCCTGTTCTGGGCGATCCATTGTTATCTGAATCGCATATTGTGCAGAGTTTGGGCAGAATTGAAGCGATTGCATAATAAAATTTTTAGGCACACCCCCACCAACAATGCAAATGCCTGCATGTTTTGCATCCCAAGCCAAGTTAACCATAGTAAGCATGTCTTTAAAGTGATTAAGGTTTAAACTTTGATGGTGGAAACCTAGTTGAAGTGCTAAACCGGAGTCAGTAAATGCAGGACAAAAAATTGGTACATTTTTTTCTGCACAAATCTTTAAAATTGAGTTATTATCTGGGGGCAGACTATCTCCTAGGTATTTTAAAAAAGAACTAACGGACATAGTACTATTAGGAATTTTTAGCTGGGATACAAAATCTTCGATACCCTCGTAAACTTTATTAGGCAAGTATACGTCGTAGATTCTATTGAGGGCTTGGTCGTGTAATTCAGAATCACTAACATCTTTAATGTTTAGTTCTCCTTGTAAATGGTGAAAACCAAGTGTTTCAGCTATATCATGAGTCAAGGAAGCACCCGTAGTAACAAGTATATCTATGTATCCCTCTTCTACAAAATCGTGAATAACTTTCTGCATCCCTGCTGGTACTATCGCGCCTGCAAGTCCAAAAAATTTAATGCAATCTTCATTTTTAATCATTTCCTTATAAATTTCGCACGCAACGGCTAATCTCTTTGCGTTAAATCCGGTGTTTCCTAAAGATTGAATAAATGTATTAATATCTACATTCTCGTCTACATTAATTTGCTCTACTTCTTTCAGTTTCTTTTTCAAATCATCATCTGGCATTTTTTTCAACTCATTTGGAGCTTAAAATAAAATACATTAATTCTATTATTATTTTTGCTGCCACATTTAATGTTATATTGTTGGGTAAATCTAAGGAAGGTGAAACTTCAACAATATCAAACCCAATTATATTAATATTTTTGGTGACTTCTCTGAGGATTTTCCATACTTCACGATAAGTAAAACCTCCAGGAATAGCATAACCTGTTCCTGGTGCTATAGATGGGTCTAACACATCGATATCAATCGAAATATATAAGTCCTTTATATCAGATTTTTCAAAAAATTGTATGATCTTCTCTGTGAATGAATTAACTCCTATATCATGAAGCAAGTAAGAGTTAAAATATGCAATTTCGTTAGTTTTTGCGAATTTTAATTCAGGGATATCAATATCCCTTGTTCCAATAATTAAAAAGTTTTTGTTTGAGATAAACTCCAAACTATGGATGAGGTGGGAAACAGTTGCATGAGAATAAACGCTCTCCTGATATGTTTTGTACAAATCGAGATGAGCATCTAAGATAAGAACTCCTAACTTCTTTGGTTTTCTGATAGAATCTCCTATTGCCTTTATAACGGGATAAGTACAAAAGTGGTCACCTCCAACCATTACCGGAATTATATCCATTTTTTGGTCATATAACGATTTTACAAAATCATCAATTTCTAGGATATTCCCTTCGATGTTATTTTTATCAATCAGAACATCTCCAGCGTCTATAAACTTTAATTTTGGTATTTCAAATCCCATTTCTGTTGTTAAAGCCAAGTTTTTTGTAATTTTCCGTATTTTTTGAGGTGATTTGGAAGAATTTGAATTTTCAATTGAAGTTAAATCGTCCCAAGGAATTCCAAAAAATACAAAGTTCGTATCATTTTCAATGATCTCCCCAGAATCAAAAAAATTCACTGCTCATACCTCTTTATTAATAAATTACATTTGCTCCAAAACTTCTATACCCAAGATTTGTAAACCAATCCTAATTACGATTTGAACGCATTTAATTAACAATAATCTCGCTTTTTCTAATTCGTCATCACTAGATAATACCTGACAGGAAGAATAAAACGAATTGAACGCTTGGCACAAGGTTAAAAGATATTGAGGAATTTGGTGAATAGAATAATTTTTTCTCACCGAGTTCAATATTTCGGGGAAGTAATTAAGTTGCTTAACCAAAGTTAGCTCCTTTTCGTGGTTAATTAAATCCCATTTTATGTTTAAATTGATTGCTTTTTTCGATTTAGTTATGATCGATTCAATTCTAGCATAACAATACTGAATGTAAGGACCAGTCTCGCCTTCAAATGAGATGCTCTCTTTAGGGTTGAAAACAAAATCAGATTTAGGATTAAATTTAAGAATAAAAAAAGTCAATGCGGCCATTCCGATTGCGGTAGCTCTTTTCTTTTTTAATTTTTCTGATAATTGAGGATATCTTTTATTTACTTCCTGATAAGCTAAAGATTCCATATTCTCGATAATATTATCTGCATCAACTATAGTTCCTTCCCTACTTTTCATTTTACCTTCGGGTAAATAAACCATACCATACGATAAATGAAATTTATCTTCTTTAAAACCTATCATGTCTAAAACAGTAAATAACTGCTTGAAATAGAGGTCCTGTTCGTTTGCAACTACATATATAGATTTGTCATAATCGAAGTCTTCCTTTTTTTGATAAGCTAAGTAGATATCCTGGGTTATATATAGTGAAGTTCCGTCTTTCCTCATAAGGACCTTATCTGGCAAATTAAATTTTTCTTTCAGATGAGCGATAATCGCTCCGTTATCAGTCTTATGAAAAATACCACTCTCCAAACCCTCTAAAACCTTTTCTTTACCCATCCAATATATCTCAGACTCAAAATATTCTTTATCGAACGATATTTTTAGTGATTTGTAAGTTTCTTTAAACCCCTCGAGTGCCCAAAAATTCATTTTCTTCCAGAGCTCTCGAGTTTCAGCATCGTCTTCTTCCCATAATCTTAAAAGATCGTATACTTCTTCTATTATTTTAGTATTTTTCTTTTCCATTTCATTATATTTAACGTAGAACGCCCCAACGAAGTGATCGGATTTGATATCCGGTTCCTTGTTATTACCCCAGTTTTTGTAAGCATACATAGACTTACATATATGGATGCCTCTATCGTTGTTTAAGTTGACATCGAAAACAATATCACCTTTATATTTTAAAAATTTCGAAAGAGTCCTGCCCAACAACATATTTCGAATGTGTCCGAAATGGAGTGGTTTATTTGTATTTGGTGCGGGGTATTCTATTACTATTTTTGATGATTTTCTCTGATCTATACCAATCTCTTCATAAATTCTCCCATATTTTTCTTTTAGTGTAAAAATCTGCTCAAGAAGTGGTTGAGGTTTTATTTTAAAATTGAGGTAAGGACCATTTGCTTCTATGACTTCTAAATATTCTGGTAATTCTAACAGCTCTTCTAGTTCCTTGGCAATTAGGTGTGGTGACTTCTTTTTAACTTTAGCAAGTTGAAAACATGGAAATGCGTAACTGTAATTTAAATCTTGAGGGGGTATTTCAATGAGATCTTTGATCTCCTGCTGCGAAAACTTGGGGAGATAATCGCTTAAATATTCGGCGATTGTATTCTTATCGATTATAATCATTTTTTTTGGTTTCAGAGTATCATAAAATTCTATTTATTGCTGATTGCAACTTTTATCTGTTTTGTTAAATATATTTAGTTTAATTCATAAAATTTATGATAGTGAATTATTAAGAAGGTTGATTTGTTAATGTCATTCAAACAAGAAGCTAGAAAATTTTATCCTAAATGGCCTATCTACAACGAAAAAGAGATAAACGCATTGACTGAAGTTATAAAATCAGGAGAATGGTGGTGTGGTGCTCCTGGTGCTCACCAAGGTAATAATGTTTGGGCTTTTCAAGAAGAATTTGCTCAGCTTCAAGGATCTAAATATTGCGTTGCAGTGTGTAATGGAACTGTTGCAATAGAAGCAGCTCTCATGGCATTAGATGTAGGATTAGGTGATGAAGTAATTGTTTCTGATTACACTTTTGTAGCTTCTGCATCTGCAGTTATAGCAACAAACGCCGTACCCATATTTTGTGACATAAATCCCAATACCCTCGTAATGGATGTGTATAAAGTTGAAGATCTTATAACTGAAAGAACTAAAGCAATTGTTCCAGTGCATTTAGGGGGAAACCCAGTTAAGATGGACCATCTTATGGAATTGGCATTGAATCACGATTTAAGAGTTGTCGAAGATTGTGCCCACGCTCATGGTTCAGATTTTAAAGGAAAAAAAGTAGGAAATTGGGGGGATGCCGGCACATTTAGCTTTCAAGCTTCAAAAGTTATTACAAGTGGGGAAGGGGGCGCTATTATATGTAATAGTGGTGAACTTGCTGATAAAATTTATTCTTACATTGATTGTGGTAGGAAGAAAAACGAGTATTTCTATCAACATTTCTCTTACGGTACTAATTATAGAATGACAGAATATCAAGCAGCAATATTGAGAACTCAAATACAAAGATTTTCAGAGCAGCATAAACTTAGAAATCAGAATGCGGAATATTTTATGAACGAACTTAACAAAATAGATGGGATAAAAACTATGGAACCTACACTGGGTACGACTAACCTTGGCTGGTATGTCTTTCCATTAATTTTTGATCCTGTGAAGTTCGGGGGTCTCACTAAATCAAAATTTTATAATTACTTGAATGATAATGGCATACCTACTGACGATTGCTACCCTCCATTACATAGCTTGGATTGTTTTAGATATAACAATTTAAAGAAAGGTATCGATTATTCTAAAGCTAATTGGGGAGGAGAAAAAAGTAACGATATAAATTTCCCAATTGTATCTGATGTTTATTCAAGAAGTATAGAATTCCCTCAAGAAATGCTATTAGCTTCTAGGGATAAACTGGATGATGTAATAAAATTTATAAAATCTTTAAAGAATAATGCTCTGAGTCAAGAATAAACTACTTCTTCAAGCTTTTTAGTCTTAGCACTTTCGTACATAGTCTCAACGATTTTCAATATTTTATAACCATAAACGCTATCAGTAAGTGATTTCCTATTACTTAAAATGCAGTCAATAAAGTGAGCAATTTCTTGGGGATAACCAAAAGAATATGGTTCGGAAGGAACGGGAAATGTCCATCCTTTCGTAGTATCAGCTTTTTCTACAGCATACCCGTACCCTTTTTTACTATACACACTCACTAAATCAGAAAAAGTTGGAGCGACTTTAATTTGACCTTCAGTGCCGTATAGTTCAAAGCGCATGTCATAACCACCTGGTGCTGTCCAAGACTCTTCGATTACTATTTGAGCATCGTTTTCAAAATAAAGAATCCCTACGGCGTTGTCTTCTACTTCACAAGTTCCAAAAATCCCTCGATCGCGTTGTATTGTCCTGGTTTGGCAATACACTTCGCTAACTTCACATCCAAGATACCAAACTAAACAAGCAATATCGTGAATTCCTAAGTCTAACAACGCACCACCACCAGATTCCTCTAGCTTGTAAAACCATCTAGAATGAGGTCCCGAATGTTGTTCTTTACCACGACCCATATATATTGTTCCTAAAGCGCCTTCCTTGATAATTTCTTTAACCTTGCTAAATGAAGGAGCGTACATGTTGTTTTCGCAATAAAAAATCTTCCGATTTGAAGCTTTTTCTACATCTAACATTTCTTTTGCTTCTATAATGTTTTTAGCTAATGGTTTTTCTACAAATGCATGCTTTCCTGAGTTCAAGATATTACAGGTTACTTCTTTATGCAAATTATTTGGGACACAGACAGAAACAGCGTCGCATTCTAATTTTAGTAGGTCTTTATAATCAGTAAAGTAGCTATTGATAATATGATATTTTTTCATTAAATTATTGGCTTCATCTTTATTATTTGACGCTATTCCCACAATTTCTACATTTGGTAATGAGGAATACGAATAGCAATGATGGTCAGCAATAAAACCCGACCCAATAATGCCTACTTTAATCTTATTCATTTTAATCCTCGCTTAATAATTCTAATTAATAATAATTTAGGTTTTTAACTTTATAATTGTAGTTGGATTTTATTTCCAGAAGTCCGAAGAAGAACTAAACCTTTTAATTTTGGAGAAAGGACAAGCAGCAATACAATTCCCACAATCACCTGAATTTTCGATCCAAAATTCGAAGCATTTTTCTACATCGACATAGTATTTTTTAACACATGAATTGTTAGAAATCGTAGCTGGTTCAAAAGTGGGGTCTTTTTCTTTGGTAATTGCGTCGTTTTCGCAAGCTTCAGCGCATTTGTAGCAAGTTTTACAGAAATTCTGAACTTTTTTAATAAAATCTAAGTTCAGTTCATCAGCTATTAATGGCATATCCGTAAAAACTTTACAAATTCTAACTCTTGGACCAAATTCTGGTGTGAGCAACAATCCATTTCTCCCTAATGCTCCTAAACCTGCATCAATTGCTAGAGGTATACTGAGTGCAGTATCGTTGCCACACTGGATCGCTCGATATCCTAAATTTCTGATAAATTCTCCTAAACAGGCGATCGTAAAAGCCATTTTTGAATAACCTACAGCTGAAGCAGCTGAAGCTGGTTGGGCAGGGGCAGTAGAAATTGCAATTTGGTCCATTTCGATAGCCATAACAATAACTTTATTTATCCCCTCTGGCAAGTTAATGGGACTTTCTAATATAGAATTAGACGCCTCACCCTTTCTGATCCTTTCTTTTGAATCTGCTTCGCTGGTTAATGTAGGTCTTACAAAACCGGTTTTATATATCCATCTCTCGTTAACATCTGTAATACCCACTAGTGATGCTCCATAAAATTTTGCCGCTTTTTTAGTCTTTTCAGTAAAAATTTTTAAGTCTTTAACAGGATATTTTTCTCTCATCCAGTCTACTCCGTATCCTATATCGGTTAATTCTTCTCTATGCCAACTAAAAGCTAAAGGAAAATTTTCGTAAACAGTCCACCCTGCTGCAACTAGCGCAAAATCAATCCGAGAATATCCATCCTTTCCCGAATTAATATGACTGTCTATATTATACTCGAACATTTTCCCATAAGTAGGTAGCGATTTATCCCATAATCTTCTATAAAGCACATTATACTTCTGCTCGAAGCGACTGTAAGAATTTTCGTCAATTTCGTAGGGAAAGATTTTTTTGGTTTGCATCTCAATCCTTTTTCTCAATTAAATTCTTTTTTTACTACTCTTTTAAAAGAGTTCAGCCTATTAAATATTATTTTAGGGCATGAAATATAAAACTTTAAGAAGAAATTTATAAGGAAAAGTTTCATCATTTCCACTATGCCAATATTTATTCTTGCAACTAAACTTCAAAACCCTAATTTAGTAATAGATCGTAAAGAACACGGTGAAAAATTCTTAAAATTAGTTAAAGAAAAAGTTCCGAATGTTAAATGGATTGCACATTACGCAATATTGGGACCATATGATTTTATAGATATTTTCGAAGCTGATAACGAACACGAAGCGGCGAAAGTTTCTTTACTTTCCCGAACTGTAGGGGCTGATTTTGCTGAAAGCTGGACTGCTATTAAATACACAGAATTTCTTAAATTAGTGGAAGATTTAGAGTAAAAGAAGTGTTGTTCACTAATGAAGAGGTTTATAGTGCAAATAGGATCAGGAGTAGATCAACACGGACATAATGATGATTGCACTAATGCCGCAATAAAGGCGGTTAAAAACGCAATCTCAACTAACTGTCTTACTGGTTTATTGGAGATTTGTGGTTTAAAAGAACCAAACGATCTTCAAAAAATGGTCGTACATGTGAAGATTGGAGCACCTTATCCCGAAAATGTTAAAAGAGAAAAAGTTTTAGAAGCTATTCCATTTGGTTCCAAATCAATTGAGATAGAAAAAGGAGGATTAGTTGCGGCAGGTATAATGATTAAAGAATTAGGAGATACAACTAATAAAATAATTGTCTGTAATGCGGCTGTAACTGTATCGATCTTATAAAAAGAGAAATAAGGACAATATATGAGGAAACAATATTATGGTGAAGAGATGTAAATGGGCAGATTACAATGACTTAATGAAGGCATATCACGATAAAGAATGGGGGACACCTGAACATGATGACAAAAATCTCTACGAGCTCTTGATTTTGGAAGGAATGCAAGCTGGTTTAAGCTGGAACACAGTGCTTCAAAAACGAAATAATTTTAGAAAAGCTTTTGATAATTTTGACTACAATAAAATTGTACGATACAAAGAAAAGAAAATCGAGGAATTGATGCAAAACAAGGGAATAATTCGAAATCGATTAAAAATCCAATCCGTAATCACAAACGCTAAATCTTTTATTAATGTTCAAGAAGAATTTGGTTCATTTAATAAATATATATGGAATTTTGTGGATAATATACCAGTTCATAATTCTTGGAAAAATTTAGAAGATTTACCTCCAAACACTGAACTTTCTAATAGAATTAGCAAAGATATGAAAAAAAGAGGATTTAAATTTATTGGAACGACTATTATATACTCCTTTTTACAAGCCATTGGCGTTGTAAACGATCACACGATTGATTGTTTTCGATATAAAGAATTAGATAATTTGCTTTAGATTTAAGTTAAATTCTCTAAGCCAATCTCTTCTTCTGCATATTTTTTTAAGGCAAGCCACTGGTCATCGGTAGTTCCAAAATATTTAAAAACGGAAATACCTAAACCAAAATCAAAACCTCTCATTTGTTTCAGCATTTCAATAGCGTTACATTCAACAGAATTTGTAACCGCTAATATTGGATTTTTAAATTCGTGTATTCGTTTTTTCATGTTCCTTATAAAATACCAATAGAAAAAATTGCCGACCTTACCCCAATACCACCCATCATCCCGAGTTCCCATCAAATAAGGATATTCCATAGGTGAGGAGACGTCTAAAATTGAAGAGAGTTTCGTCCAATCTTGACCTAAGCGTTTCCGAGTAAACATCTTTTTAGGCCCGGGAAGACAAAACCATCCAGAAGTACAATCTTTAGTTGTCTTTTTTATGACTGATTGAAGCTTTTGGGCGTATTCTGCTATCGTGTCTGACTTAAAATCGTACCATTCAGAGCTTTTAATAATTTTAGCCTTAGTTCCATGGTTTTTTCTAAACTTATCTAAACAACGATCACAACAGCACAAATCCTTGAATGCACCGTCATATCTAATATAATCAGCAAAAAATCCGCTTATAGAATATTGGTTTACTACTTCTCTTACCAGTTTTAAAAGATAATCAACATGCTTGCTATTAGGGCACATAAAACTAGTAGTAGGAATAAAACCTTTTCCTCTAGCTCCCCTTACTTTTCCCCTTTTTTCATCAATCTTTTCAGTGAGAAAGGGTACTTTCTTTTTATAATCTTTAAATGACACACCCTCAGGCAAATCAATTCTCATCTCGCCCTCGTTGTGGGTCGATATTTCCCCTTTCTTGTAGTAAATTCCGGATTTTTTGCCCGTTGTCCCATGTATACTAACACGCTCAGGGTGGATAACACCTTGGTAAGCGTCGTTCATACTTGTGAACGAAACCATTATTCTTATATTTCTATCTTTACCCACATCACAGAATTCCCCTAAAATATCTCTATTGATGGGATTCCATCCAATTTTCGTATCCCACATGCACGCTCCGTCGGTGTCTTTAATAACAAGTCCAAAGACGTTAAAATGGCTCTCCTCTAATTTATCCATAACTTCCTTTACATTCAATTCTTTCTCAGCATATTCGTAATCTAACTTTCTAAATCCTTGTGGACCTCTTACCGGCATTAATGCCATTGCATAAATTTTATTTGCCTTAAAAGCAGATTTTAATGCTGCTATTTTTTCTGGATCGGTTTTATAATAATCTGACCAATTAATTGCGCCTTTCATCTTATCTCAATACTAATTAACTCTCAATTTTCCAATTAATATAGTGAAGAACTACAAAAAATAGATAGTTTAACTCTTCAAATTCGATAATTATTTAAAACAATTCTTTTAGTAAATTTTTAAGGTTATTAGAATTTTTAATAATACAATCATTTAAACATTTATATATACTAGAACGATTATTTATAATTGAAATCAAATTAAAATATATA
>Ga0209979_1001517_pt1 | contig 25164 bp, 22 predicted proteins | sample AnhtaG_FD_183114 | JGI IMG/M metagenome (GOLD analysis project Ga0209979, IMG submission 183114) | Deep subsurface microbial communities from Anholt, Denmark to uncover new lineages of life (NeLLi) - Anholt_01485 metaG (SPAdes) (version 2) | ecosystem: Environmental > Aquatic > Marine > Oceanic...
ATCCCACCAGCACCTGTAAGGGGGCTGCTTCACAGAGGCGATCAGCCGGTCGTCCACATAGAACTCCACCTGCCTCACAAGGCTTCCCGGGGAAGTTACCTCTGCCATAATCTCCACCCTCCCGGTAGGGAAGGAGTAGGCTGGGGGAGCGGTTATCTTGACCGTGAGTTCTGCCCCCCCTTCTTGGGGAGAGACGAAGGAGAGTGAGAAAACCATTAGGCTGACCAACGCGGGAACAAATCTCTTCATACTTTTCATTTGCCTAGATTTGGGGGGACGATTACTATATAGTTATTGCTCAAATCGGGCCGTTGGCGGCGGCTTATCCGCTTGAACTCCCTTTCATCTTTCGCCATATAAAAAGAAGCTTGTATTTTGGCTTTGCCTCTACCTCGGGGCAGGAGATAGTAGTCTTCCACAACCCGCTCCTCATAAGGGGCAAGGTTGAGGTAAAAGCTCCTCCTTCCTTTGGAGCGGACATTGGCGAACTCGGCTAAGATGACAATCCCCAACCCCCGCTGGCTACTGGTTATATTCTTCACCCTCAGCTTGAAGCTGTCCCGAAGATAAGCTTCCTGGGGGTGGAAGCTCCTGGCTAAAACAAGCTCCCCAATCTGGAAAAACTGGTCCATCTTGAACAGTTCCTCCACGGCAGCCACCTTTTTTAGAATCTGATAGTTATTAGCCCGATTGATGTCAGGTAGAAGCTCCTGGGGGTCAAGCTCCACCCGCTGGGGAGGCGAAGTGGTGGTAATCTTCAACCGCTCCCTCATCCGCCGACCCTTAACCTCCTCAAAGACCTCCTCCCCATCCTCTAAGGAGACCTTAACCACTATCGGCATCAGCGCCCCATCTTTTCTGCTGTTGACATCTATGGTAGTAACATATCGGTTGCCAACAGGTGCCGTCTTTATCTCCCCCAGCTGGTAATCGAGGGTTTTGTTCGTCTTTAGCCATTGCTCGAAGAACCATCCCAAGTCCTGTCCGGCAACCTGTTCCACCACCCTCTGGAAGTCCTCTGCCGTAACCCCCTGTCCACGGTAGTGACGAAGGAGCTGGATGAGAACCCTATCAAACTTCTGCTCCCCTATGAGATTAACCAACATATTGACAATAGCCAGAGCTTTCCCCTTGGTAATAATGTTCTCCCAGTCGGGAAGCTCCCTTTCCAGCTCGGCAATCGGTCGCAAAACCGTGGTGTTCCGTCCCTCCGCTGCCGCCTGCAGGTAATATTGCAGCAGGTTATAGTATACCGGGTTGCTGAGGCGGATAGACTCCATATAGGACCGGTCGCTATACAACGCCAGCCCATTGGTCAGCCAGAGGGGGAATGGTGGAGCATCGACTACATAAATCCCCCAGTACTGGGAAGCTATCAGATGGGCAATTAACCAGCGGGAGAACCCCAGGGCGAAGGAGACACCAAAATCAGCTGCCATTAGGTCTAAACCCCGGTGAACTACGACGATGTTCGGGGTGGCATACCCCCCATCTTCTGTCGGGCTGCCGGGAACTATGCAAAGCTTCTTGTAAGGATAAAAGCCGAACTTTCGGCTATAGAAGGCTATCACCTCACTGGCAATAGCGGAAAGTCTCTTGCCCCAATGCTCGTCCTCCGGTTGGAAATAGGACTGAATCTCCACACCACCCGAGGTGGTAACCAGCCTCTCCCAGTCAGAGCCTACCATCAGAGAGAACCCACGCAGGAGTTCTCCCTCATAGTCAATTCGGACCCACTCCTCCTCCTCTTTGTTACGAGAGAGCTCCTTACCCGAGGCGGCTACCTTAAAGGATGAGGGGAGCGTCAGGGAGACATTATATAAGGCGGGCTCATCCGATGCTACAAAGCCCCCACCATTAAGAGAGGGATACAATTTTGGATACCAAGTGTTAGACAGGAGAAGGGTATCCCCTTGCAGAGTCAAACCCTCTGCTACCAATCTCAGCCTCAGAGTGGTCTCTTCCCCATGGGGCAAAGGAGAGGGAAGGACTACCTCGAAAAGAAAGACCTCCCCTTTGGGCAACTTATCCTCTGGCTTTATATATCGCACTGAAAGAGGATTTCCTCCTCCATCAATAACCTCCTCAACCCGCTTAGCCGAAGCCATCAGATCCCATTGGAAAAGGAGGGACTCCCACACCCGGTTGGAGGTGTTTGTCAAAACCAGCCTTTCCTCCCCATCGAGAACACCCTTGGAGGGGTCCAACCTCACCCTGATATCAAAAGAGCTCTGCCCCAATAGTGAGGAAGGGAGCAACATCCCCCCTGCTAATAAGAGAGTTGCTACCAATAATTGACGCATCTGATTTGGTAAAAATCACCAACTTAGATGTTAATAATAAATTCGCAGCTCTTTGCTTCGGTGATTATCGACTGTACAAGCCCTACTTCAATCGGCTTTTCGAGCGCGGATTCAAATAATTGCTTGAGCCATCCGCCCCCACAATGGCAATAAGTATCAGTAGGGAAATGTTCTTTGGTTTGCTTGACCCTTCCACAATAACATATATCATATTCCCCAACTATGAGGTTTTTATCCTTTAATTGCAGTCTACCACCTCCAACTCCTGCATTATTCAGTTTATCGAGGAATTCTTCAACCGATTTTGATTCAGTCATGAATTGTTTCGCTTGTTTTCTGCGTGTTGGGCCGCAACATTTCCGACCACAAGATTCCATGATTTTAATGCATGTTTCGTGGTCAACCAGCTGTTCTAATCGCCCGATAGCTCCTTTAATCCATGCTGCTTTTTGGATATAATTAGATGTTGAGTCAAATTGAACTACATCTTGGATAACTTTCTGTGCAACATCTCTATTGGTTTCCTTTTCAATGCACCCCCACAATCTCGCAGTCCACCCTGTTTTTGGGATTTTTGATGTTTTATTTTCGTTTGATTTATTTTTTGGCTTCATCATAGATTTCTTCCAATTTTTCTCTTAATAAGCAGAAACAAACATATACCTGACAAATCCTTTACTAATAAAATTTTATCACAGGAAACTTACCCTTTCAACCTAATAGTTGCTTTAGTCCCCCTCATATTTGCTTTTACCACTTCCATCTGACAATTGCAATCGTGAAGCATTCGTGGTAAAATTTTAGTAAGCTAAGTTATAGTATAGTTGTTGGAATCTGTGGTAATAAAAAAACAGTCGCCGAGCTAATCCACAAGCCCTGGGAGGTTTACCTTTTATGAATATATCTCCTCTTTTCCAGCGGAAGACGGTCAACCCCCAGCAGGGGGAGAAGGAGGACTATTCACTTCCCACCAGCCTCCGCTATTTAAAGCAGGCTCATAAGGAGGAGAATCTCCCCCTTCAGGTATCTTTTATCATCGCTATAATCTTTTATATGATCCTTTTATTGATTGTGTTTCCCAGCAAACCGGTTAAGGTGCCCCAGCCTGAAACGAAGCCCATCCGTATGGCGGACATCCGACCCCTCCAAGCCTTCAGAATAAAAATACTCCCTCCGGGAGGCGGAGGTGGCACGCCGAAAAAAGGGGTGCTAAAGGCTAAGAAGAAGCTGCCTACCATCCCAGTCCCTGACCCCACCCCCGATGAACCAGAGCTGATAATCCCTGCTGAAGAGAATGTACTCTTTAGCGACACCGGCGATATTGATACAGAGTTCGATTTCGGCGTCCCTGAGGGGGTCCCCGGAGGGACAGGGCTTGGTGGGGAGGGTCCTTACAGACCAGGGGGTAATGTCACCCCTCCCGAGCTGCTAAAGATGATAGACCCCACCTATCCAGAAGAAGCACGGAAAGCTCGCATTGAAGGGGATGTCATCCTGGAGGCTATTGTTGACGTCGATGGAAAACCGGTTCAGATACGGGTGCTCCAACTCCCCGCTAAGGGATATGGGTTTGAAGAAGCAGCCATCGAGGCGGTGGAGCAGTGGAAATTCAGACCGGGGATGCGTAACGGAAAGCCAGTACCCGTTATCTTCTCGGTTATTGTCCACTTCACCATCAGCTAAAGGGCGGGGTTCCCCTCCGAGTAGTTTCACCCTTTATTATCCTACTTATAGCCTCCCCCTTCTCCCTTATTTCCTCCGGGGTCAGACCTAATAACTCGTGGGGGAAGACCAGCCAGCGGTCGACCTCTTTCAGATAGTAGTGGGGCTTAAACCCTATCTGGCTGCGGCGGGGCTTGTAATAGACGGTGGCTATCCTGAGCTCCCCAGGAACCTTTCCCCCTCCCATCTCTCTGATGAGCTCTATTATCCGTTGAATGGTCAAGCCCGTATCGAAAACATCGTCCACCAGAAGGAGCCGATCCTCGGGTGAGAGGTGGGAGACTAGCTCCGAAACCCCCTCTATCCTACCCTTCCCTTTCCGTTCTAATCCCACATAGGCTCCCGACTTCACCATTGCCAGGCTTGCTTCCCAGCCTTGATACCAGAAGAACTCATGAAGAGCAATACCTATGGGCGCACCACCCCTCCCGATAATTACTATGGCAGTGGGACGATAATTGTCTTCCCAGACGAGGGAAGCCAGCTCAAAGGAGTCTATCAGAAGGGAGTTGGCATCAATAAAGATCTTTTTCATCCTAATTTATAAAAACCTCAAAGAACCAATAGATGAGCGGGAGCCCTTTGATCACCCCTATTCCTTGGGCTGTAGGGTAATTATCAAAACCTTCTTCCTGTCAACTTTAACCTTAGCCTTTATCGGTTTGCCCCAGCATTTCCCTGCGGCGGCGAACCAGATGGATATCTCATTCCCCTTTCTAACCGACTTGCCGGTTTTTACCTCCACCACCTTGACGAAGTCGACCCGGTAGGCATAATATTCCATCTTCCCCAATTTTACCCTCTCCATCTTCTCCACCAGGGTCTCAACGAAATAGTCGGTTTTATTAAAACGAGTATAAGTCTGGTATCTCTCCCCGATGGTCAGCTGCCTTCCTTCAAAGTGCTGGACAAGGGAGGGTATCCCCTCCAGTCGGGTAGATTGGTCCAGCTCTAAAAACTCCTCGGTGAACTTTTTCTTCGCCTGATAGAAATAGAAGTAATTCCTCTTAACAGAAGCCAAAACCATCTGAGGGGTCAACTGTCGCTCCACCAGCCTTGCTCGGTAAATCCTCCCTTTCTCATCCTGTTGCGGAGAGGTCTTCCCTTCTATGGTCCATAAGGTCAGCTTGTAGCCGTCGGCCTGCAGATAAACTCTGGAGTAGTGAAGAGTCCCGGTATCAATGTCGCCGAACATCCCCACCACCGTCCACCAAGAAAGGTCGGTTTCCACCTTATAGTGGTCGACCTCCTGAAAGGAAAACCCTCCCGCACCAGAGACCTGGGAAGCTCCCACAGGGGGAAGCCAGAGGGGAAAAGTTAAAATGAGGAAGGAGACTAAAAACAAATTTTTCATCTAATTCTTCTGCTTCATCTTAGGATATTCAAGGGCTGAGGGTATCTGGGAGATTTGATTATCAACCTCAAGGCGGAATACATCAGAAAGCACTCCACGGTGAAAGGAGGGAAGCCAAAATAACCTAACACCGGCATCTCAAATATCTTTATCTCGGGAAGATAGGGGACGGTGTAAACCCATTTGGTATAAGCCCAATAGTTCCAAAACTCCCACAAGATACCGCACCAGAAGCCCGCCAGCAGCAGGGAGACCAACCTCCGGCAATCCCCTTTCTCCCAGTCCCTCAGTAAAGACCCCCCCTGAAAATGGTAATTGACCGGCTCCAGAAGGAAAATAAAACCGAGCCAAACCAGCGGGGACAGATAGTTAGAGGGAAAGATGAAAGGGAGCGTCAGAAAAACCACCCCAATGAAGAAGAAGGGAGTAAGCCAAGCGGTAAAAACCCTCGGTTCCCTCCGGGAGAATCTCCTCAGCCACCCGAAGCTGCTTATCAGCTCGGCGGTCTCCAGGAGCGCAGGGGTAATGGTAGAAAAGGCGAACCCATACCCCAACCACCTTACCCACAGACGAGGAGGGAGGTTAATGTAGTGCCAGCTACGGATGAAGAAGTTGTAAAAGTCAAAGACAAGCCACATCCCGAGAGATAAAGGGAGCATCAAGAGGAACTCTAAGGGGCGGCTGACTATTAGAGACCTTTTATTTATGCGGTAGACAATGGCATCGACTAAAAGGATATAGCCCCACCATACAATGGGGGTGAAAAAGGCAGCTACCGGCTGCACCCGCCGCAGCATAAGTATCTCTGCTACTACTATGATACCTGCACCAATGAAGCCGTGAACTGCCACCCCGAAACCACCCCCTATCGGGATAACAGGGGGATAATCTCTTTCTGAGGAGGAGAGGTGGTTACCTCCACCCCCTTTTCCCCCATGAACACATCGATCTCGCTGCGCACCCCAAACTCCGGCAGATAGACTCCCGGCTCTATGGTAAATCCCACCCCAGGGATGAGTTCCCTCTCGTCTCGGGTCTCCAGATTGTCCATGTTCACCCCATTGCCGTGCACATCAGTAATGCCGAGGCTATGACCGGTCCTGTGTATAAAGTAGTCTCCATACCCTTTGTCCCTGATGAAATCCCTGGTCGCCTCATCAACCTGCCAACCATAGACCTTCTCCCCCCGCTCAACCTTCTCTTTTATGAACTCAACCCCCCTGTCCCGTGCTCCCTTCACTACCTCGAAGACCTCAGCATATCTCCCAGGCACCTTCTCCCCGGCGTAAGCCATCCAAGTGATGTCGCCATAACCACTCTTCTCTATATCCTGGCGCGCCCATATGTCTAACAGGAGGAGATCCCCCTTCTTGATGGGTTGATGCACCTCTCTGGTGGGAAGATAGTGGGGGTTGCCGGCATTGGCATTCACCGCCACAATCGGCTCTTCGGTGCTGACCAGACCATGGCTCCTATACCGCTCTACCACCCACTGCTGGACCGAATATTCGCTAAGCTCCTCCCCCTCTTTCAACTTCTGAGAGACCATTTCAAAGGTCTCCTCCTTTATCTTCATCAGTTCCCCGGCAGCATACTTATGGGTCTGGTAGAGGTTATGGTCCCAACGAGCTTCAAAATATTGCACCAGATCGGCGGAGGAGACCACCTCTACCCCCATCCCCTTAACCAGCTCCAGGGTGCCGGCATCCACCTTAGATACATAAGGGATGGAGCTGCGGGGTGAATACTCCATTGCCACCAGCCGGCTCCCTTTCAGTAGCTGAGATAGCTTAGCCTCCATATCCCGCCATCCTATATAGGTAATCTTTGGGACATCCAACTCGGGATAGTTCTCCTTCTCTATTTGATGCAACAGGGCGACCGCTTCCCCCCGGGAGGGGATGAACAGATACCAGCGGCGGGTCTGCATCCCAGTGAGCCCGGTCAGCTCATAAGCAATGGGGTTGATATGATGAAAATCGTAGATCAGCCATCCATCAACTTTCTGGCTTTGCAAAAAATCCTGCACTTCCGAGACTCTGATCTTCATTCTGACTTCGCCTCCTTTTGTGGCGTTAGGTTTAAAAATAAAAGCACTCCCTCCATCTCTTTTTTAGATTTACTTATAGCAAAGTTTACCTCATTAGTCAAGTGCCTAAAAATCTTGTTGACAAGCTCAACAGAGAAGGCTTATCTTATAATAGCAATAAAAATAGCTGGCAAGCCAATATTTTTTTGCTTTAACCATTAATCGGAAACACATAGGAGCATATCGGTGAACAGAATCTATCGAGCTTTAATCAGCGCCTTTAATAAAGAGGGGGTAGTAGAATTTGCCCGGGGTCTGCAGGAACGGGGTGTGGAGATTATTGCCTCGGCCGGCACTGCTGCTTTTTTGAAGATGAAAGGGATAAAGGTTAAAACCATTGAAGAGATTACCAAATTCCCCCCCATCCTCGATGGGAGGGTCAAAAGCCTCCATCCCCTACTTCACGGTGGAATCCTCGCCCTGCGGGGTAAGGCTTCCCACCGGAAAGAAGTAACCACCCACAGCATCCCCCTTATTGACCTGGTGGTGGTTAACCTCTATCCCTTTGTTGAGGCAATAGGGAGCAAGGAGGTGGGTTTTGACGAAGCGATGGAATATATGGATATCGGCGGGGAAGCCCTCCTCAGAGCAGCCATCAAGAACTTCATCCACACCACCGTGGTAATCAGCCACGATGATTACCCTCTGATATTAGAAAAGCTCGACCAGCACAACGGCTGCATCAGCCTCCCCACTCGCTTCTCCTTAGCTCGCAAGGCAATGCGCCTGGTAGCGGAGTACAACCTGACCATCGCCAACTTTCTGGAGAGGGTGGAGATCAAAGAGGAAAAAATAGAGCTCCATCCCTCACCCCCCCTCTTCCCTCCCCTGTTGTATGCTACCTTTGCCAAAGTTCAGGAGCTCCGCTATGGCGAAAACCCCCACCAGAGAGCCACTCTCTATCGCCAACCCAATGGCTCCCTCCCCTCCCTGACCGAGGCGAAGCAGCTCCAGGGGAAGAGCCTATCCTTCGTTAACATGCTGGACTTTGAGTCAGCCCAGAGGCTCTGTCTGGAGTTTGAAGAACCGATGGCGGTCATCATAAAGCATAATATTCCCTGTGGGGTAGCAGTGGCTGACACCTTAGTGGAAGCCTATCGACGGGCGAGGGAGTGCGACCCCATCTCCGCCTTCGGAAGCATCATCGGCTTCAACCGAGCGGTCGAGGAAGCTACTGCAAGGGAGGTGACCTCCACCTTTGTCGAGGGTGTCGTGGCACCAGCCTTTGACGCAGCCGCCCTTAAGCTCTTCTCCCAGAAGAGCAAACTCAGAGTTCTTCTCCTCCCCCCTGAACCATCCCCTTCTGCTAACCCCTGCGAGTTCAGACATATAGACGGTGGACTACTGCTCCAGGAAAGGGACGACCTCCTGCTGGACCCCCTCCTTCTCCAGGTGGTGACCAAACGCTCCCCCACCCCCCAAGAGATGGTAGCCCTCAAGTTTGCCTGGAAGGTGGTGAAGCATGTTAAATCCAACGCTATCGTATTCTCCGCCCCTTCTCAGACGGTAGGGATAGGCAGCGGGCAGACCAGCCGGGTGGATGCCGTTAAGGTAGCCATCATGAAGGCAACGCTCCCCCTCAAGGGGACGGTGGTGGCTTCCGATGCCTTCTTCCCCTTCCGGGACAATATAGACCTCATTGCCGAGGCAGGAGCCACCGCTATCATCCAGCCGGGGGGGTCTATCCGGGATAAAGAGGTAATCGAAGCTGCCGACCAGCATAACCTGGCTATGCTCTTTACCGGCATCCGCCACTTCAGACACTAACTATATCAGACCAAAGCAATTCAGGCTTTTGAGGGTCAAAAAAATATGAAAGCTTCTCTCACCTCAAAGGGAGAATCATCGCAGGAAGGGGCAGATTGGTGCTAATCCCCAGACTCGGAGCTTCCGTAAAATGAGAACTCGGCGCAAAACCGGGAACAGAACTTTTTACCCCCCTTGTCCACCGCACACTCATCGCAGAAGAGCTTATTGCAGATGGGGCAGCGATGCAGCTCCTCTTTCTCAACCTCTGCAGAGCATACCTCACATTTCATCCCTTTTCCCCCTTTGGGAAAGCTCTCTTTTTCTTATTTTTAAAATATCATAGTATCGAAACAATAGCAACCCTTCTCTGAGAAGGTAATCCCTCTTACTGACCGGAGAAGGTGGAAGTGTGAAAATATGTTTGGAAGCCAAAGGGAGGACGGTCAAACTACTCATAGATAACCACATGAGGTAGGGTTATTTTTCTTGACAGTAAGAGGGATTTTTAGTATTATTAATTGATGAAAATATTTAATAAACGGCGGTGTAGCTCAGTGGGTTAGAGCACGCGGCTCATATCCGCGATGTCCGGGGTTCGAATCCCTGCACCGCCACCAAGATTGCATTTATATTTAGTCCACGATTAAATAGGCTCATATTTGATTGTCTATTCAAAGAAGTAACAAACTTGATGAGTGTTAAGCAAGTAGCCAAGTGCAGGGGTATGCTTCTGGACAAAGTGAGAAGAACTCTATCCCGGTATCGAATGCTCGAGCCTGGTGAGGGGGTTCTGGTAGGGGTCTCCGGCGGACCCGACTCAGTAGCCCTTTTTCATCTTCTCTGGAGCCTGAAAGAGGAGCTTGGGTTCTCCCTGGTGGCGGCTCATCTCAACCACCGTTTGAGGAGCGAGGAGTCTGATGGAGATGAGGACTTCGTGCGCCAGATAGCAACCAAGCTGGGAGTGAGGCTGGTAACCGAATCGGTGGAGGTAGGCAAGGTGGCAGAGAGGGAATCCCTCAACCTGGAGGAGGCTGCCAGAAGGGAGCGCTACAAGTTTCTGCTGAAAACAGCAAAGACCCTCTCTCTTTCTAAGATTGCTATTGGTCATACCAGAAGCGACCAAGCAGAGACCTTTCTGCAGAGGTTGCTTCGGGGCTCCGGGATGAGGGGGCTTGCCTCCATCTACCCGGTAAAAGATGGCATTATCATCAGACCCCTGATACAAACCAGCCGAGAGGAGGTTATCGCTTACCTGGCGGAGAATAATCTGGGATACCGGGTGGATTCCTCGAACTACGACCTGTCGTTCCAAAGGAACTATATAAGGGGAGTTCTGCTCCCCTTGTTGGAGAAAAATGTCAGCAAGAACATAAAGGAGATACTCTCCAGAACCGCCGAGGTCTTGCGGGAGGAGGACGATTTTTTAAACTCCCACACCACCCACATGTTCAACAAACTGGCACGAATTGAAGACGGAGAAGTGATCTTTGATATCTCCCAAATAAGGGAACAGCACCTGGCAACAAGGAGAAGGTTGCTACGGGAGGGGATCGTCCGCCTAAAGGGTAACACTCTGAGGCTAACCTGCCGTCACGGGGAAGAAGCTCTCCAACTCCTCGATCCAGGAAAGAGAGGGAAACGCATTTCTCTCCCCGACAAGGTTATAATAGAGAGAAGGGGTGGAGAACTGGTCATCCGCAGGAAGGAGCCTCCTCCAGTAGAGGAGTTCCTTTACGAGGTAAGCCTCCCCGGGGAGGTATATATCAAGGAGGTGAACCAAAAATTCAAGCTCACCTCCCTCCCCATTGAGGAGTTTAAGCGCCACTACCACCTGAAGGCTGACGGCTATGCCTTCCTCGACCGGGCAAAGCTATCCCTTCCCCTCACAGTAAGAAACAGAAGGAGGGGGGACCACTTTTTCCCCTTAGGGGGAAGAGGATACACCAAGCTAAAAAAAATCCTCATAAACAAAAAGACACCCCGAGAGGAGCGGGATAAAATACCCCTCTTCATATCCCAAGGGGAGATATGCTGGGTGGCTAAGATCCAAATTGGAGAGAGGTTTAAAGTGACTAACACCACCCAGGAGGTGGTGATTATTGAGAGGGAGTGATATGCATGTAAGAGAGCAAGTGCTTTATACTGAAAAAGATATCAAAAAACGGGTCTCCGAGCTTGCCAGGCAGATCTCAGAAGATTACGCCGGCAAAGAGATAACAGGAGTTGGAGTACTGAAAGGTAGCTTCATATTTATGGCTGATTTGGTGAGGGAGATCACCGTGCCCTTGACCTGTAGCTTTGTGCAGGTTTATACCCGTGAAGGGGAGGAGGGCTCTCTGGTCAGTAAAAATATCCTATATATTTATAAATTTGATATCACCGGTAAGGATGTCTTATTAATAAGTGAAATCATCGATACCGGGGTTACTCTCTCTTACCTGGTGAACCACCTTAAGGAGATGAAGCCTAACTCCCTGAAGCTTTGCATCTTGATGGACAAGCCAGAGCGGAGAAAGGTGAATATAAAAGCCGATTATGTCGGTTTCACTATTCCCAATCATTATGTCTTCGGCTATGGCTTAGATAACAAGGAGAGGGCAAGGGACCTCCCTTATATCTCCTTTTATAAAGAATGAGACCCTTCGACCCTTGATAGAAGGGCGAGCACATTTAAGTATGAGTGCTAGGAAGTTCAAACCTGAGAGGAGGGTTAAGTGAATCCGACTCTAAGGAACTTAACTATATGGATGGTAGTTATTGCCATCGCCTTTCTTCTATGGCACCTGGTCCAGACCACCCAGAAACAGCAGCAGGAGATTGTGTTCAGCGACTTTTTGAGCGGGGTCGAACAGGGAAACATCGCGGAGGTCACCATTATCGGCAACAAGATAGAAGGGAAGTACGCTGGCAGTGACGAGACTTTCTTCACCTATTCCCCTAATTACGACGAACTGGTGAAAATCCTCCGTCAACATAAAGTTCGTATCAAAGCCAAAGAGCCCAGCCAGAAGCCCTGGCTGGTAGCTATAATATCCTGGGCTCCTATGGTCGTCCTGATAGGGGTCTGGATATTCTTTATGCGGCAGATGCAAAGCGGGGGGAACAAAGCACTATCCTTCGGCAAAAGCAGGGCTAAGATGTTCTCCAGTCAACACAAGAAAGCCACCTTCAAAGATGTAGCCGGAGTAGACGAAGCCAAAGAGGAACTGCAAGAGATCATCGAGTTCCTCAAAGACCCCCAGAGGTTTCAGAAGCTGGGAGGAAGGATACCAAAAGGGGTCCTCCTGATGGGTCCCCCGGGCACTGGCAAAACTTTATTAGCCCGGGCTATCGCCGGGGAAGCTAATGTCCCTTTCCTCTCCATAAGTGGCTCCGACTTTGTGGAGATGTTCGTCGGAGTAGGGGCTTCCAGGGTGCGTGACCTGTTCGAACAGGGTAAGAAAAACGCCCCCTGCATAATATTTATCGACGAGATCGATGCGGTGGGGAGGCATCGGGGTGCTGGTTTGGGGGGTGGTCATGATGAGAGGGAGCAGACCCTAAACCAGCTTCTGGTGGAAATGGATGGCTTTAACACCAACGAGGGGGTCATCCTTATTTCAGCTACCAATAGACCCGACATCCTCGACCCTGCCCTGTTGCGACCTGGCAGGTTCGACCGAAGAATTGTCGTAGATCCCCCTGATATAAGGGGGAGGGAAGGAATACTAAAGGTTCACACCCGAAACTCACCCTTAGGACCCGATGTCGACCTCAGCGTTATCGCCCGGGGAACCCCCGGCTTCTCAGGGGCAGACATAGCCAATTTGGTCAACGAAGCCGCCCTGGCAGCCGCCCGTTTAGGTAAGAAGGCAGTGGATATGGAAGACTTTGAAGCGGCAAAAGATAAGGTTCTTATGGGAGTGGAACGGAGGAGTCTCGTCATCAGCGAAGAAGAAAAAAGAAGCACCGCCTATCACGAAGCCGGACATGCCCTGGTAGCCATGCTAACCCCTGGTAGCGACCCCATCCATAAAGTCACCATAATCCCCCGCGGGAGGGCTTTGGGGGTCACCCAGCAGTTACCCATTGATGACCGCCATACTTACACCAAGCAGTACCTTGGAACTCAGCTCCGGGTTCTGCTGGGAGGGAGGGCTTCCGAAGAGATTCTCCTACAAGACCTAACCACCGGTGCAGGAACCGACCTGGAAAGAGCAACCGAGCTAGCCAGAAAAATGGTCTGCGAATGGGGAATGAGCGAGAACTTAGGACCCTTGACCTTCGGTGGTAGAGAAGAGCAAATCTTCATAGGCAAAGAATTTGCCCGTCATATGGACTACAGCGAAGAGACGGCAATGCTCATAGACCAGGAAGTAAAACGGATTATCACCGAAAACTACGAAGCCTGTAAAACGCTCCTCAGGGATAACCTGAAAACCCTCAAGGCAATAGCCAATAAACTGCTGGAGCGGGAGGTGCTCGACCACGCGCAGATAAAGGCAATCATTGAGGGGAAACCTCTGAAATCCAGGGCAAAACCTACCTCCTCCATCACCAAAGCTACCAAAAAGGAGAGGGTCAAGCACCATAGCCGAAAGACAACCATGAAACCTGCTCCAACCCCTTGAGGGAAGAATATATTATTAACCCCTCCCCAGCAATAAAGCCTGGCAGTCTGGCGGAAGGAAGGATTTGCCAATTGGTGAGTTCCTCTGAAATGATGAACCATAACGCCCACATCCTCCCTATTGATAGCCATTCCTCAGCGGTTGCCGAACTACAGAAGATATCGGTCTCCCCCGAGGGGGTACCCTTAATGACCACCAAATGCCTAAGCTACTGTATTAAGTTGGAGAGGGTAGATGTGAGGGCAGCTAATATACTTAAGCAACAGATGCTCTCCCTGGGGGGTGATGCCGCTGTTTCCAAACATACCTTAGCTCTTAAAGGCGGGGAAACTGACATCATCCTCATCGGCACCCATAAACAGCTCAGCTCTCTGGACGAAAAGCTGAGCAATCAGCCCTTTCAGTTGTCTAATCTCAGCCAGGAGGTCCGGCGAGTAATCGCCAACTACCAGCGGCGAAATTTCACCATCGACTTCCCCTCGGGTCCGATAAGCCTCAATGGTCGCATCCTGATAATGGGCACCCTCAACCTGACACCCGATTCTTTCGCTGGAGACGGAATATACAACGACCCGGGTAGAGCCGTTGACTACGCCTTGCAAATGGTAGAGGAGGGGGCGGACATTATAGATGTAGGGGGAGCATCGACTCGTCCCGGCTTCGCTCCCCTCTCGGTGAAGGAGGAACTGGGGAGGGTCATCCCGGTGCTAAAGAGACTGAGGAGAGAGACTACTACCCCTATCTCTATTGATACCTATAAGCCGGAGGTTGCCAGAGAATCCTTGGAGCTGGGGGTGGATATGGTTAATGACATCAGTGGATTGCGTCATAGCCCGCAGATGGTCCAACTCCTCACCCAATACAGGGTACCCGTAGTCTTGATGCATATCCCTACCGAGGTTTCCCTTATGCATCAATATCCTGGCTATGGGAACCTCCTTTCGGAGGTAGTATCCGGTTTGAGGAGCTCCCTCCAACGGGCAGTAGATGCTGGGCTTTCCCCGGAGAAGGCAATTATAGACCCCGGCATAGGCTTCGGGAAAAAGCCGCAAGATAACCTTGTTATACTGAAAAACCTCTCCGTCTTGAAGAGCCTCGGTAGGCCAATATTGGTAGGCTGCTCGAGAAAATCTTTTATCGGGAAGGCTCTGAATCTGCCGGTGGAAGAACGTCTGGAGGGGACCATGGCAGCAGTGGCAATGGCGGTCCTCAACGGAGCCCATATAGTCCGGGTCCACGACCCCGGACCGATAAAGCTTCTGGTGCAGATGCTTACCGCTTTACAACAAGCGGGGAGCTTGGAAAAGGGGAAACCCACTCCCCAAGTCTAAAACCTTTGACGGAGTGCCACAGTGGAGCGAATCGCTGAATTCTTTAGCCTTCACGACTTCTCTTGGGTCGCCATCATCGATATACTGATAGTTGCCTTCCTCATCTATCAGCTCCTGCTTCTCATAAAGGGAACCAGAGCCGCCAGGATGGCTCTGGGAATCGTTTTCCTTATCCTGGCTTTCTACCTTTCCGAAAGGCTGCGCCTGGAAACGGTGAATTGGCTACTGCGGAATTTCCTCACCTATATAGTTATAGTCATTATCGTCCTCTTTCAAGCAGAGATCAGGAGAGCCCTAGCTACCTTCGGGCGAACCCCCTTTCTGAGGCTCTTTTATTCCGAGCAGGGGTCCACCTCCACCGTTAACGAAATAGTGCAGGTATCCTCTTCTATCGCCGCCAAGCACCGGGGCGCCCTTATCGCCCTGGAAAAGGAGATGGGGCTAAAGAATTACATAGAAACCGGCATTCCAGTAGATGCTTGCCTGAGCTATGACTTGCTCCTCTCCATATTCAGTCCCGACTCCCCTCTCCACGATGGAGGGGTGATTGTCCAAGGGGACCGCATCGCTGCCGCCTCCTGTTATTTCCCCCTTACCTCGAGAGCCAGCATCAGCAAGAAATTCGGCGGGCGTCACCGTGCCGCCATAGGTCTCTCAGAGGAGACGGATGCGGTGCTGGTGGTCATCTCAGAGGAAAGAGGAGAGATCTCCCTGGTCCATAAGGGCAAAATTAAGGAGGCACTTGAACCTAACAAACTCAAGGAGGAACTCAATAAGCTCCTCGAAGTGAGAAAAGAACAGGAGAAGAAAGAACCTTCTCTCCTTAAAAAAAGGAAAGAAAAGAGGGACAAACCCTAAGATGCACCGTGCCCTATTTAGCAACCTACCATTAAAACTGGCCTCTCTTAGTTTAGCCTTTATCCTTTGGGTGCTGGTGATGGGGGGCAAGAGGTCGATAGTCGAGTTCAAGGATATACCACTGCAGTTCAATAACCTTCCCCCAACCATGTCCCTGACCGGGGATACCATCGATGCGGTAAATGTCAGGCTCCGAGCCTCGGATACCATTCTCGCCAGCCTCACAGCAGGACAGATTGACATCTCCCTCGACCTCTCCAATGTAACCTCTGGAGAGCAATATATCCCCATCACCTTTGACAAAATCAGAGTCCCCTTCGGGGCTGAGGTGATCAAGGTTACCCCTACCACCATAATGCTTATAGTGGAAAAAAAGGTTACCCAAGAGATTCCCATTGTCCCCAACTTCGGAGGAAGCCCAGCACCCGGCTATAAGCTCATCAGATTCTCCCTGTCCCCCTCCCGGGTGGCTATCGTAGGAGCAGAGAGCGAAGTCCAAGAGGTGGGCGAAGCAACTACCGACCTCATCCCCCTGGAGGGGAGAAGAGAGGGCTTCTCTGAGGTGGTGAACATAGCGGTAGCTCACCCTAATGTATCCATCGTCGGGCAAAGAACTGCTCAGGTATCGGTGGAGATCGGAGAAGCTAATGTGGAGATAACCCTGTCGGATATCCCCATCTCCTTCATCTCTCAGATCTACCTCACTATGGCGGAGCCCCCTACTATCTCAGTGACCATCAAAGCCCCCTCTGACATCCTTCAGCAGATAAAAGCTGAGAAGATTAAAGCCACGGTTAATGTTGCCGGGCTAAAACCGAGATTACAACCCTATATTCTCTCCCCCGAAGTAAGCTTCGATCCCTCCCTGGCTGATACCATAGAGCTGATCGGAGTTACCCCCGATAAGGTAGAGGTAAGGGTCTATGCCGAAAAGGTTGCCAATAAGGGTGTTGGCAGGTGAAAAGGCTAAGCGGGACCGACGGTATAAGAGGGGTCGCCAGACAATACCCGCTGGATCCCGCCACGCTGGAGAAAATAGGAGCCGCCATTACTTACTGCTTGAAAAAGGAGCACCCTAACCCCTCCATTCTCATAGGAAGAGATACCAGAGAGTCTGGTCCCTCCATTGAAGAATCCCTTACCAGAGGTATTCTGGGCTCCCAGGGAAGGGTCGCTTTAGGGGGTGTTCTTCCTACCCCCGCCATAGCCTATCTAACCAAAAAGAGGGACTTTGATGCCGGTATTGTCATATCAGCCTCTCACAACCCCTATCAGGACAATGGAATAAAAGTCTTTTCCAGCAACGGTTTAAAGATATCCGATGAAATGGAGGAGGAAATAGAGGCCCTGGTCTTAGATAGAAGCTTTGTCCCCATCCTTCCCCAAAACTCCACCCCTTATAAATTTGTAGACAAGAGTTTAATAAACGACTATAAGAACTTTCTCCTTAGCATACCAGAACCTCCCCTCTCCCTTAGAGGGATGAAAGTGGTCCTCGATTGTGCCCAAGGAGCTACCTACTGCATTGCCCCTTCGGTATTTGCCAGCTTGGGGGCTGAGGTCCATTCCCTCTTCGTAGAGCCCAATGGAAGAAACATCAATCAGGGTTGCGGCTCCCTATACCCCCAGAGCTTAGCCACCGAGGTGCAACGGCTGGGGGCTAACCTGGGGGTAGCCTTTGATGGGGATGGCGACCGAGCTATCTTTGTTGACCAGGAGGGGAGAATTCTGGATGGCGATTATATCCTTATGGTCTGTGCCTGCTATCTCAAATCGAGGGGTAAATTGTCCAGCAATGCAGTAGTTGCCACAGTTATGAGCAACCTTGGTCTGAAAAAAGCCCTCCAGCAAGAGGAGATAGAGGTGTTGACCACCAAGGTGGGGGACAAATATGTCCTCAGCACCATGCTTCGGGAGGGAATAAACCTGGGAGGGGAACAGTCGGGGCACCTCATCTTCACCGACCATTCCACCACCGGTGATGGCATCCTTACCGTCATAAAGGTTCTGGAGATTACCTGCCACCTCCGCCAGGACCTCTCCCTTCTGGCTGAAGGGATGGTGAAATACCCTCAGGTCCTCCTCAATGTCCCCGTCGCCACCAAGCCCCCCTGGCAGAAGCTCCCGGAGGTGGTTGCCAAAATAAAAGAGATAGAAGAGGAGCTGGGGAATGGGGGGCGAGTGGTGGTCCGCTACTCAGGAACCGAGCCTTTAGCCCGAGTGATGATAGAGGGTGAGGACCAGCAAACCATCCAGCTCTATGCTAAAGAGATAGCCAAAGCTATTGAGAAATCAATAGGAACAAGTAAAGGGTCTCAGCCCTGACAGCTTAACCCATTGTCACCTTCAAAAGAGTTTCTGCAAACCGTTGTCAGCCATACCGTGGAGGACGGAAAAGTGACCAAATTAGGTGTAAACATTGACCATATTGCTACCATAAGAGAAGCCCGCCAGACCAACGAGCCTGACCCGATAGACGCCTCCGCTCTGGTTGAGCTAGCAGGAGGAGACGGCATAACCATCCACCTGCGCGGTGACCGTCGCCACATCAAGGAGAGGGATCTTCACCTTTTGCGTCAGGTGGTAAAAACCAAGATAAACCTGGAAATGGCAGCCACTGAGGAGATGGTGCAGATCGCCCTGAAAGAGCGCCCCGATATGGCCACTCTCGTGCCAGAACGACCGGAGGAACTCACCACCCAAGGGGGATTAGATGTGGTTAGCCACAGCTTGGAGTTGAAGAGGGTGATAGAAACCCTGCGCCAAGGAGGGATTAAGGTCAGCATATTTGTCGACCCCAACCCTGAACAAATCCAGGAGTCTCACAAGGTCGGCGCCGACTTTATAGAGATAAATACCGGTAAGTATGCCGAGGCAAAGGATGAAGAGGAAGCCATACAAGAATATGAGAAGATAAAGGAGTGTGCCCAGATAGCCAAGAGGCTGGGTCTTCGGGTCTTAGCGGGACATGGGCTCACCTACCGCAATGTCAAGCTCATCTCCGACATTCCGGAGATTGAGGAGCTGAACATCGGACACAATATCATCGCCCGGGCTGCCCTGGTGGGTCTGGAACGGGCTGTCAGGGAGATGAAATATCTGATGGAGTAGTAAGGGAGTATGGTGCAAACCACTCCCTCAATGATTTACCCTTGACAATTCCCCTTTTTTAAATATAATTGTTATGGAGAACATTAAAATGGGCGGTTAGCTCAGTTTGGGAGAGCGTCGGTCTTACAAACCGAAGGTCACTGGTTCGAACCCAGTATCGCCCACCATAAAGCGGGGTCGTAGTTCAGTTTGGTTAGAACGCCGGCCTGTCACGCCGGAGGTCGCGAGTTCGAGTCTCGTCGGCCCCGCCATTTCTAATTAGCTTCGGCATCAGAGCCAGCAACCCCAACTAATCTCCATTTCGGTCAGTTTAGTCGGATTATTTCAATTTTAAGAGACATTTTACTGACCGAATTACTGACCGAAAATAAAGGAGTAGTTTATTCTTTTCTCAGCAAGATTGCGTTGAATTATCGAATGAATTTGAGTACAGGTTGAGCACAGTTTAAATTGAAATAAAAGATAAATCCTAATTTCCGCTTTAAATAATAACTATTTCCGCAGTGCTGCCTTGGAAAAAATATGGCTAGGGATGTCGGCATTAAATTCAATGGACTCAAGGACGAATTCCGTGCCATCTCCCTTTTTCAGCACATCCTTGAAAACAGCTCTGTTTGCCACCCACCGACTCTGGACCCTGATTATATTCTTGACCTCCAGTGTTTTTAGCAGCTTACCGCTCTTAGCGTAACGATTTTCCTTGAGGGGAACGTATCGTTCCGTATCTACCCAGATCTTACGGGAATAATAGACGATATCAGTTCTCTTAGCTGTCAGTTCAAGCACCCAGCACGGGCGTTCGAGGAACATCTCTTCCCCTATAACTTTGGCTGAGTAAAGATTGTGTAGTACGGGATCTTCCATCTTATCCTCGTAGGACATATCCGACCCCATAAGCGACTGTCGCAGCATATGTCCTGAGATTTTAATCGTCCGGTCCGTAGATGGGGTATAGGTCCACAATTGCTCGCCGAGCTTCAGCATCTTGGTTCCTTTTTCCCGGGCTGGAGCTAGAAACTCGGTAAAAGACTGCTCGGTACCCTGAATCCACGATTTTGATTTGATTGTCCGGCTGCCCCTTCGTCCATGAATGATCATCTCAGCTACAATTATTTTATTACCAGACCCAAAGTTGTCATCGACTTTCTTAAGAATCAAATCTCCGGATGGTTGTTGAGCTATAGCTACCGTTGCTGCAAGGATAATTATTGCGGAGAATAATCTTTTCATGTTTCCAACTCCTTCATTAATATTGAAGTCTGCCTTTTATATATTCCAATTCCGGAAATGGATGTGCCGAGAAGAGTGGCTAAAAGACCCGGGATAAAACCAATGACATAACTGGTGGGTGTTACTTGTGCACGCCATACATCAGATACCATCATAGAGGCATTTTTCATTAGGTATGAAATGTTGATTCCTTTAACCTGAAGATAGTAGGATATTGCCAACCCGAGAGCAGTACCTAAAATTGAACCGATACATCCAACCATCAGGGATTCGGCAATCATCGATCGGTAGATGTGCCCTTTATCTTCACCAATAGCCAATCTTACCCCGATTTCACCATATCGTCTGAGATTGCCCATTAGACCAGCATTCCATAAAACAATAGACATTGCCATAACAAAAATACTAAGCCCGGCGCTGGAAATGGATGAGACCATGTCGAAGTATTCCCCCAGACCATTCTGGCTTCTTAGGGTGATCATCATAGGTGAAAATTCATCATCCGTTTTCATATAATGGGTATTAAAAGCGGCTGTGATCTTTTCGGCTTTATCATCGTAATAGAGAAAATCATCAAAGAAACCTAACATTTCTCCGACAGTATCCTGCATGTCCAGTGCATACTGTATGTCAGAGATGTCTGCCAGCATAGCACCGCGGTCCATGGCTGAGATGCCAAAGCGGATGGTTCCGACCACGGTAAAATTCGCGGTGGCCATGCTCCCGTACATGGTGGAGCTGATAAGGGTGGCGGTTTCTCCTAGTTGGATGTCTAACTTATCAGCAAATTCATCGCTGATAAGAATCTCTCCCCTCTTTTCTGGTAAACGTCCCCTGACAATAGATTTTTCTATATTGAGTATGTTCCTCTCCGGACTTGATGTAGAAAAGAGGTCCACCGCCAGACCTGCCACCGGTCCCTGAGCTCGGGTCTCGCCATGCTCATCAGGTATGTCCAACAAGCCGCCGAATCTAATCCGGGGTGTCCAGATAAGGCCCGTAAAATCCCTTCTAAGTTCTCTCTGTAGGCTTTCCATACCCGATAAAGCAAGATCATTTGGTATCTGATCAGCCTCTTCGGCATAGGCACGCGACATGATTTTAACATGTCCTGTGCTAAATTTTGCACTAACCTGGATAAAGTTATTTTTCACCCCGTTCATCCAGTTGAAAAGTAAGACAGTAAGTGCTACCCCAGCCAGGACAATAAGGGTAGGGAAGAGACTTCTTGTTCGATCTCGAATCAATCCTTTTAATAAAAATTTTATCATGACAATTTTCCTCTTAAAGCATCAGTTGGTTTCAGTTTTGATATTTTTCTGGTGGGTAAATAACTGACAATAGTGGTTGTAATGAGAACCAGGGCGAAGGTTCCTATTATTAATTCTGCGGTAAAGACCGGAAAAAGCTTCTCTCCAATAGCAAAGCCCATGCTATCGGTTATTTGGGGCATAGTCCAACCTTTAGCAAAGCTATACCATAACAAAGGAATTCCGTAAATAGCTGCCATGATGGCAGCCAAGACCCCTTGTAAAGCACCTTCCAAGGTAAAGAGCAAAATGAGTTTGCCTCGGGTTAAACCCAGAGCCATTAGAGTACCCATTTCTTTACGGCGCCGGAAGATGGATAGTATCTGGGTGTCAAAAATAGCCAGCATGGCGAGAAAAAGCAGGATCACATATATAATCATGGAACCAAATGTTTTTGTTTGAGCCAGCGCTTTAATATCCTTGAGCAAGAAATTTAAGTTTTTAAATGTCCACTCTGAGATATTCTGTGGTTTCTCCATATTTTTATCAATTACAACCAGAGTCGCTTCATCCTCCATGCTGGTCATCATTTGCAATTTTCTCAGAGGCACCCAGATCTGGTTGTTATCGATGGATGGAACCGTTGTGTTCATGATTTGTACCACTTGAGCATCTAAGGCATCAAAGGTACCATTAACATCTCTCCATTGAACCGTGACATAATCACCCATTTTTAATCCTGTGTTATTAGCCATTCGGCTGCCGATCAGTACTGGCAAATTTTCTTCTTCTTGCATGAGAAAATTAGATGGTAACGATACTATTCCTTGCAAAGGATCGATCCCTTTTATCAAAATTGGACGCAATCGACCCTGGGGATAGATCGAGCCTTGAACAATTAAAATGGGTGTAGCCTGGTTATTATCAATCAAATTCTGAAGAGGTTCGGTAATCTTGCCATGGGCATCTTGAAGGGAGAACGGATCGTAAGGGTCGTATTTCTTATGCCAGTATTGACCACCTCCGTATTCAGCATCCATCTGTGCTTTTTCTGCTTGATCATTCATGCCATTAATAAACCCCTGCATCCAAATGATGACGACAAACACGAATGACAGCACTATTACCTTGAGCCAGGTCCGTAGACCAGCACCCAGCACATTGCGTAAAGCCAATCGTGGAATTATCATTAGTTTTCACCTCCCCCTTTTTGAGGTTTTAGGATTTTGTCCTTTGCCACCCTACCATCTATCAGTGTGATTTTGCGCCGTAGGTATTGCATAACTTTTTCGTCGTGCGTGGCAAAAATAAAGGTGGTGTCCAGCTCTCGATTTAGTCGTCCCATTATTTGCATAATATTATGAGAGTTTTCCGCATCAAGGTTTGCCGTTGGTTCGTCAGCTAAAATAATCTTCGGCTCTTTGACAATCGCTCGTGCGATAGCGACTCTCTGACTCTCTCCGCCTGAAAGCTGAGCGGGTTTAGAATTCGCCCTATCTGCTAAATGCACCCATTCCAAAGCCTTCATAACTGTTTTTTTTCGCTCTGACGCGGTCATGCCGAGAAGCAATAAGGGAAATTCAATATTTTCATAGACCGTGTAGACAGGAAGCAGATTACATGTTTGGAAAATAAAACCAATATGTTTGTTGCGCAATTGAGCAGCTTTCTTATGAGATAGATTTTCTATTTTCTCTCCCAGTACTACTGTACTACCTTCCGTTGGTACATCCAGGGAGCCGATAATATTGAGTAATGTTGTTTTTCCCGAACCACTTGGTCCCACCAGACCGGCAAACTCGCCTTTTTGAAAAGTGAGATTAACCCGATTAAGAGCAACCAGAAATCCTTGTCCCATCGGGTATGTTTTGACCAGGTTTTCTGTTTTGATTAAGAAACCATTTTCCATCTTAACCTCCATTAGAAACAAAGAATATCTTTACTCCCAAATAGCTATAATAGATTTCCTAATGGTTAAAAACGAACATAATTTGAAATCCTTTGCCAGCAAATAAGTTGTCGCCCTTTTGGTTTTGATAAACCAGAAACTGCTCCGGGTTCCAGAACCCTATGAGATGAAAGCTCCAGCGGTCGTAGGTCCGCTGCCAGTTCACAAAGCGGTAAAGTCCCTTATTTTTCCAATCGTAGTAGATAATGGCTCTGATATTATCCATAAGTCCCAAGGGGTAGTTCAGCAATAAAGCTGACAGTGTGATACTTTCCCCAGGACCAAACGCTTTTTCAGAGTTTTCAAGAACAAAATGTTCACCCAATACATTAAGACCATTACCAAGGTCAAATGTGTAGTCAAGACCAATGTTTATGGCTCGGCGCCATGGAAATGGAAGGTTATCGCTGTTTTGATGTATCATGACCCCTTCAAACCAGAATCCGATCCCAATATCCCATTTTCCATCTAAAGCAAAACGATTTTCAGGGACCGATGGTCCACCGAGCTGGTTTTGAGAATAGAGCTCTTGGTTTAATGCTGCCCGCCGGTGATGATAGGTGAAGGCGATTTCTCCATTGAATAGAGGAGCTTGAAAACGCCCCCCATATTCAGGCGATTTATCTTCTGTATGGTTTATTTCCCATCCTTTTGGTTCATCATTTTCATAAAGTCCCCACACCCAGATATTAGTGTTGTTTATAAAATAATATCTGAGCAGAAGGCCATATACACCATCCGTTATCTTCAGGGGGTCGCGCGGATCTATGCGATCAAACCACATTAATGGGCGCAGGAGCATTGCCGAGCCAAAACTGATTTTTTGCAATCCAAGTCTTGCCTCAAACTGCGACGATGAAAAGCGGAGCCACATACGATAAGGTTTGATTTTTCCATCGGTTTCAATATTATCAAATGAATGCATTTGTGCGAATCCATAAGCATTCAAAGAGAACTCAATATCAAAAGTATATCTTTTTGAGATGGTTTTTTCTATTGAAAGGCTCGGTATATATCGAAGAGCAATCTGCATTTTGCGGGACTCGTCATCATTACCTGTCATCCATCCGGAGAACAATCCTCGGAACTCAAGAGTCTGGGGGAAGGCGTTGGTCTGAAACAGCGAAGACAGGACACATAAAATTAGTATCTTATTAAATTTTGATAGCATTTTATTTCTCATTTGACCGATCTCTGGGCAAAATCCCATAAAAAAAGAAATTGGTCAACTCAACTATTAATGCTTGTGGTGAATCATACAGTTCAATTAGCTGTTCGTCAGATGCCATCTCAATCATATGGTTGAGGAAGTAGAGGATAAACTCAGGCTTGACATCCTGTCTTATATCTTCCTGCTTCTGGACCTGAATAAAATCCTTGAGTATGAGTTGAAACATTTCCTGCTTCACCCGATGGAGCAGCTCTGCAATCTCAGGTTCCGCACTATGGATAAATTCTCCCATCCATTCCCGGCTTAGTCCATCGGTTTGGTCCATTTTCATCTTAATCATCTGTTTGACTTTTTGCGAAAATGGAATTCCCTGGTCCATAATGCCACGATACTCTGCCTCCGCCTCGGATACCATTTGAGTAATAACATATTTAGCCA
>Ga0209979_1001518_pt1 | contig 25161 bp, 21 predicted proteins | sample AnhtaG_FD_183114 | JGI IMG/M metagenome (GOLD analysis project Ga0209979, IMG submission 183114) | Deep subsurface microbial communities from Anholt, Denmark to uncover new lineages of life (NeLLi) - Anholt_01485 metaG (SPAdes) (version 2) | ecosystem: Environmental > Aquatic > Marine > Oceanic...
GCCAAAGCCACGGTCTGTCATTAGTCGTCTAATTGTGCCCTTAGGCATGTTGTGCACCCCCTTTGCTCTCTCCAAATTCGCCTCGCTAAGTTTAGCACAAATCCCTGCTGACATTATACCACGCCAACCTCAGCTTGGATGGAGGTTCAGGCTAGGTGAAGCGTTACACCAGGTCGGTGAAGTTCGGAGATAGTCTGAAGTTCTGCAAGGCGCCGCTGTCGGGAATTCGCGATGGTTTACCCTCCAGCATAACGTCACGGTTTCTTCACTACTAGGCATTCAGCCATCATATCGTGAAACGCTTGCTTCTTAGCCGTAAAGGCAATCGCAATACAGGAGACGATGTACGGCAAGAACAAGAGTATCGCTAGAACAACCTTGCTGAAGTACCTGCCCGTTGCTCTCCAGAATGTGACTCTCCTACCATCCATGTCGGTGACAATAATACCCATGGCCAACTTCCCGATTGTTGCTTGAAGGGAAGAGCTTTCCATCAGCGCGTAGTACAACCACCAACTAACAAGGCTGAGCACGCCCCGAACAGACGGTGGGGCAAAATAGAAGATCCCGAAGACAAGACCAACCAATAGCGCGTCGATAAACCACGCAACGAACCGTCTCCAGAAACCAGCGTATCCGGCAGCGGTTGAGGAGGTTGGGGTGTCTTGGTTGGTGGCTATTTCCCCGTCCATGGTCCCGAGGGGAGAACCACAGCTAGCGCAGAACTGGGCTTGGTCGTTATTCTCATGTCCACATTTGGTGCAAAACATGCATCCTCCCATGACAGCAGACAGACACTGCAGACATTATACCACGCCAATCCCAGCCTGGATGCAGGTTCAGGGTTGGTGGATACGGCACTGGGAGCATGAAGTTTGAGGATGGCGTTGGGCTTTACAAGTCAATTGTGTTGCCTTTCTTTTCCTTGACGAATCTGACTCCCATTTCAAATGCTTTTTCACAGTCTAGTGGGAATACTTCCTTGCGTCTCTTTGCTTTCTTCTCAAAATCAAAACGGTCCGCAACCACCTTTGAATAATCCTTAAACTGATAAGTATCAAAACTAAAGAGTGACTCTGAAACCCCGAATATCATTTGCAGTACCATTTGGTAAAGACCTAGGTGTTGACCCCAACCTAATCCTTTCATCTGCTCCTCTGTAACATTCATCGTATAAATAAGCCCCGCATTGATCCTTTTGGGGAAAAGCGACTGTGGAGGATCAGTATATGTCATATACGGGAACATCAAACGCTCCATGAATGATTTCATTACTCCTGAAACGGTTCCATAATAGATAGGGGAACCCAGGATGATGGCATCGGCTTCCTCGACCTTCCTTAGGATTGGTGCCAAGTCATCCTTTGCTGCGCACTTGCCATAACTTCTGCCACCTTTCGTTTTGCATGCAAAACAGCTCCTACATCCCTTAAAGTCTAGATCATATAGATGAATGAGTTCTGTTTCTGCTCCCTGTGAGGCAGCTCCTTTAAGAGCTTTGGTCAGCAGAGTTGCTGTGTTCCATTCTTTCCTTGGACTTCCATTAAATGCCAGAACGTTCATTTGTTACGCCTCCGATTGAATTAGCCTCGTTGAATGCAGCGAGTGAAGTCGCCAACCATTATACCACCCCAAGCTCAGCTTGGATGGAGATTCAGGGTTGGTAGAGTACTACATGAGAATCGTGGAGTTTGAGGATAGCCTTAGGCTTTGCAGGGCGATAGTGTAGCTACTTTTGAGAAAGCCTTTACCCCTCTTGGGCGACTTGACAGACCGGTGAAACCCCACCTACTATCGGTGCTGAGCATCGAAATGGAGAATACCAACCAAAAGGAGGGAAATCCAATGGAGCTTGAGGAAACAAAGGCTATCCCATGGCGATGGAGGCGCTGGGGATGGAGGCGGGGGCTAAGCAATAAGGGCATGATAGAGATTTCACAAGACCGCAAGACAGAGGAGTTTGCTCTCGTGGCTGTAGAAGGCATTCGTAAGAAGTGGTTGGTGTGTTACTTTCCTGAGACAATGTGGAGAGGACGAGGCTCAAAGGAGGAAGTGCTAGAGGAATCAAAGCGCTTGCTGGAGGAAATGATTCTGGCTGACTAAGCTGGTTCATCCCTGGTGATTTTCAACCCTAGCTTCCACTACTCTCTCTGAGAGAGCCTGTAGGGTGGGCTCGGCCCACCTTCCGGTGGGTGTGACATGGTGAGCGCTGTCTCATCACCATGAGGGAGGACAAGTGCCGAACGACCCATGTGCTGGCATAGAGGACGGAACTTGCGGCCTTGGCTGCCCATTGCTGCGGACTGGCGTTGGTGAGATGGTGGGCACAGGCCCACCCTACTAAGCTTGCTCAAAACGTTCAACTTCTTGCTCAATTTCCTTGGATCCCTCCCCGTCAGCCATGAATCACACCTCCTTCAAGGCTTGCCAAGCAAAGGACATTGTAAGTCCTGGAGCCCTGCCGCGCAAGCCCACGTAGACCCGTGCCTCTCCAACATCATACCACCCCAAACTCAGCTTGGGTGCGGGGTCAGTCTTGACAGAGCACCGACAAAACTCCATAATCCATCCGATGGCAACAAGTCGTGCGAACATTAGAGTGCACAAGGGCACTAGCTTGCTCTGCTGGGCGGCAGGGATTATCTCTTTGGCTCCGGGGGTTTTCGCTTGCACACGGGTTTTGGTCGAAGAAATCGTATATGACGCCAACTTGGAGTTTTTTCTGCAGGGCTTCATGCTTTTTCTGCTGTTTCTTGTAGTTCCTGGTCTGATTGCTTGGCGGTGGCATCTTATCGGTGGCCTATACCTGGTGTTTCACTCTGGCTTCCACATCTTGTTGATTGTTTGGGGCAACTATCTTGAGCTGGATAGGACATATGCTCTCCGCATAATACTTCCCTTCTGGGTAGCATTCTGCACTGGTGGTGTCCTACATCTCGCGGTGTGGTGGAGGGAGAGGAAGGAGTATAGAGTTTGAGGATAGGCTTTAGAGCTTTACGGCGAGTAAATGCCCTGCTGTCGTTTGGTGACAATTCCACACCTCTTCCCATGGAGGACCTTCGATCTCGACTGATGTTATTTAACACTCTGGCATCTGCATCGCCCATCAGGGTCAGTAGAATCGACCCTGTTTGTCCAATCATACGATACTATTTAGCCTTGCAGAATGGGTGGTAGAAATAATACGATATGGTCCACATTGAATTGAGCGGGGGGCTTGGTTGAAGCACAAATAGGATATGAGGCGTTTCGATGACTACTGAGGAGCTCAAGCGAATAGATGAATATGCCGAGAAGCATACATTCAACGCTGAGGAGATAGATGATATTACCCTGTTGATTCTCAAGTGGATGTATGAGCAGGGGGTACTGGGGCAAGAGTGATTAACCCGCCACCCAACCTTTGACTTTGAGGGAACTCCCCAATATTCTAGCTTGCATAGTGCAGCCACTCACACTCCAAACTCAGCTTGGATGCGGGGTGAGGGCTGGCATGTTACTGCGGCTGTGATATAATAGGAGTTGGCAACTGAATAGCAGAACTACAGAGTCCACGGGGCTTAGCTCAACGGTTACAACTGATTTCTGGACACAAAGGGCCGATTTGAGCACCCAGTAGGGCTCTTTTTTATGGCCCCGCTTGGTCGATGAACTAGGGGAGCATGAGGTTTGATGCCAGCCTGAAGTTCTACAAGGCGCCGCTGTTGTGAGCGTAAGTTTGAGGATAGGCTTAGGCCTTGGGAGGCGGTGGTGCAGGGCACCTTCTGGTCTGGGTATGAGCCACAGAGGCTCTCTTCACTCTGTAACCAGAGGCAACCAGTTGCTGACCATCACCAGGTCCTCTACCTCAGCCCTCCACTCATGTATTGCTATGTGATATATGCAGCCCCGCTCGCTCTCGGTGAAGTACCATTTGGGGAAACCTTCAAACTGCACCTCGAAGTCTAGAGAGGCGTCGTAGAAGGCTTGCCCGTTGAAGTTCTCGGCGCCTACCTTTTCTACTGCGTGTCGAATCATTTCGAAGAGAACACGGAAGGTGACGAATCCACATACATAACCGGTGCCCGCATAAATCAAATCATCAGCTTCGTCAGGGTGGTTCTCATAAAGAAGCTCTTTGGATAGACCGAGCATTGGATACGGGTCACTCACCCATCCCTGCGTATTGGCGGACAACATCCCATCAAGGCCCTCCCAGCCCGCCAAGTCGACGTAGAAACCTTTGAAAGAAGATGCGCTGGATTCGCCGAAAAACACTGCCTCATGTCCCCTGGCGTGAAAGTCCCTGATAAAAAAGCCCCCGATGTAACCAAGGGGGCATATGTAGTCACAGTCTTTCAGCTTCTCTACCTCACCAGGGAAGGTCATTGTCCCCACGGGAGCATAGTAACCGCCCACCCATTCAAACTCATCCGAGTGAACCTGGCAGTATTCCGTCAGGGCTCGCACCGCGTCTATTGATGCTGACTGGTACCATCCCGCAAAGCCAATCTTGGGTACCCTTCCTTCTGCCTCGTAATCCCAATGATTCTCGCTGATCCAGTTCAGCACGGTCCGTAGCTGATCAGTGAATCTAGCACCTAAGGCAAATACCCATCCCGGAGGCTGTAGGATGACCTCGGTGGGAGCCGAGGTGACTACTGGCACCCTCTGCCGCTCTGCAAAGGGCTTTAGAATCTCTGCGGTACTGTATAAAGGAGCCAGAACCACCTCCGCTCCCCGCTCTCTAACCCAGTCAAAGCCAGGTACATCCCTGGCAGGATCGTAACGGCAGTCATAGGTGGCCAGTTTCAGCTCCACTCCAGGGATGAGCCCTTCTTCATTGTAATACTGAACCAAATTCTCTGTTACGTAATGAACGGGGAGAAGCGAGACCGCGGTTGGTCCCGTAAGGTCCGTGATTTCGCCTACTACGATAGTGACTTTTCCCTCTTCCTCTTCTTCGCCACACCCCACGCAAAGCACAGCTAGCAAAGCCAGGACCAAGAACCCGGCTGTTACCGTTTTCCAGATACGGTTCATGTTTCACCTCCTGGTGCTCTGAAAAGACAGCCTCCTGTTTGCGCCCGGTCACAGGTAGCCAGTGGCTAACCCTTACCAGATCGCCCGCTTCAGCTTGCCATTCACATGGGGCTCTCTACCAGTTCCCGCCACTTAGCCCGAGGCCGTGAGCCTACTGTGGAGTTAACCAGACGGGCATCGTCACTAGCATTATACCACTCGAAGTCCAGCTTGGATGCGGATTCAGGAGGCGCTCAATAGCGGTTACCACGCGCTCAAGCCTTCTCTTGTGCGGCTACGGCTGGAAGCTTTGTGTACCTGATTCAGGGACGTTGTCGCTAGCTGGACTATCAGGCTGCCGATAGGGTGCTAACAATTCATTGGCTCGCTGCTCAACCTCCAGCAGTTTTTTCATGCGCTCGTCAGGCGATGGCTGCACCATGCCGGGACCCTTCAACCTATATCCCTGTATCTTCGAATCGACTAGTTTTAGCCGCCAGACATAGTTGCAGCTTTGGCAAACGACTTCGCCGTCGAATTTCTTGGTGTCAATTGCCTTTTGCAGCTTGATTGGCTGGTTGCAATTGTTACAGAGAATCCTCACCGTTTCCCCCCGCCACATTATAGCATGGTTCAGCTTGCGAACAAACAGGGCCAGGTGGTCGTGCTCAATTGGCTCTCGGCGTGCTCTCCCTAGTACCCTGCGGGTGGCTGGTGGCCATCGGGGCTGGAAGAAGCCAGAGCCTGTAGGGTGGGCTCGGCCCACCTTCCGGTGGGTGTGGCATGGTGAGCGCTGTCTCATCACCATGAGGGAGGACAAGTGCCGAACGACCCATGTGCTGGCATAGAGGACGGAACTTGCGGCCTTGGCTGCCCATTGCTGCGGACTGGCGTTGGTGAGATGGTGGGCACAGCCCACCCTACTAAGCTAAAACCCCACGGAAACGAGTTTGTGTGCGCAGGCAGCACACTCTCAGTAGTGCCACCTCCCTATTTGTGCCCAAACTCGACATGATCTGGTATAATATCATGGCCATTTCCAACAACATGAGAGATGATTCTATACTGTAAGCTGCCATATAAGAGAAAGGGGGGATAAATGAAGAAGCTCGGTATTCTGTTTTTGGTGGTCATTGTAATTGCTGCAGGTCTAGGCTCGGCATGTCTTCCCGAAGGTGACAGGGGGCCTCAAGGCCCAGTTGGTCCTGCGGGTCAACAGGGGCCGAAGGGTGACACAGGAGACACCGGCCCACAGGGTGAGCAAGGGCCACAGGGTGAGAAGGGGGACAAAGGCGATAAGGGAGACACCGGTGAGCAAGGGCTACAAGGCCTTCCCGGGGAGGACTTCACGTTCACCCGTGAGGATCCACAAGTTCTCGTTGCAGGCGAAACCAAGATGGTAAGTCCTGGGACTGTTGCGACTTGGGTGGTATTTGCCCCTGTCGGCTCCCGGTGTGAAGGCATATTTACCATTTCAGGTGGCAATCAGCTTATTGACTTCAAGGTCGATGACTCCTATTACAATAACGTTCTGTGGACTACCCTACTCCCTTGGCAAACCCATGAGTTTGCCTTTATATCTCCGAGGAGTGACTACTACTCTCTTCGCTTCGACAACACAGGCGGGGTGGCAACTAAGGTGATCGTTCTCGACGTCATCTGTTATCCGTTTGTCCACATTTGGTCGGAGCAATATCTTGGCTGATAGGTACGCTAGTTTACTGACCCAGTTCCCAGAATTTCCACCAGGGCTTCTCGAAGGCCTTGCTGCTGTAATAGCTATAGGTTTGGTTTCTTTGGGGATTGAGAGGTTGGTGAGGCGGTAGAACCTAGGAAGGGGGCTATTAGTGGGAGCGAAGAGGCCTCTGAAATGGCTGATCGGTCTCAATGAAGAAGACCCGATCGGGGTGCAAGGCAAAGTCTCTGCGCTTCTTCAAGAAGGGCCGGCAGTTCTGGACGAAATCGTGCGTCACGGCACGGAAGGACTTGCTCTGTTGCTCGAGAAGGATGCCGCCGAACCGGTTGATAAGTCAGTTGTTACTCTGGGGGCAAGGCTGTTCCACCAAGCTAGGGCAGTCAACCTATTGCTCCAAAATGGGTACATTGGCCCCTCCGTCTTGCTTGTGCGTGAGATGGTTCACACTCTGGTGCTGGCACTATTCCTTCGGAGCTACCCAGAAAGGGCTGATTCATGGCACCGAGCCGACACGAAGAAAGAGCGACTAGAATTCTCATTTGGGAAGATCCGGGAGCATGTAGAGCATGGCGAGGCTTGGAAAGAAGTGTACGACTACTACTCAACCATGGCACACAGCAATTCAGAGGCAAAGGTCACTTATGCCCAGTCGAGGCAGGTGTTCGGGTACGACCTTCACTTGCAAGGGTTCTACGACCCCGTCCCCACAACCATGCTCTTCGCCCAGACACTCAGAATCACTCTGTGGTTCCAACGATATTTCTACGACTGGTATAGCCAGGAGTTGAGCATATCCGTAGATTTTGAATCGAATTTGGATACACTAGATGCAGCTACCAAGCAATTCCTCAAGGATCTGAACGATCGAGCCGATCGGGAGGACACAACAGAAGTTCATGATGATTCCCTCCCGATATACGAGCAAGTCAAGGCTATAGCTTTACTGCATCTCATGATCGAGCAAAAACGACGTGGTAGTATATCACTGTAGAGCCTGTAGGGTGGGCTCGGCCCACCTTCCGGTGGGTGTGACATGGTGAGCGCTGTCTCATCACCATGAGGGAGGACAAGTGCCGGACGACCCATGTGCTGGCATAGAGGACGGAACTTGCGGCCTTGGCTGCCCATTGCTGCGGACTGGCGTTGGTGAGATGGTGGGCACAGCCCACCCTACTAAACTGGGGAGAGAGACTCTATTGCGAAATTATACCACGCGAAAGTTGGCTTGCACAGAAGGTCATAATCGGGGGAATAGTACACATGCTTCTCTTTCCCCACGTTGACCTGCCCGGCGGCGAATGCTAGCATGGGTCATATCACTGCTGAAGGAGGACGGAATGACCTACAAGACCCTGGAATTCGAATATAGCGATCATATTGGCTGGCTGACTCTCAACCGCCCCGACCGGCTGAATGCCCTGACGGTGGAGATGGCCCAGGAACTGCGGCATTTCTTCGGCAGCCTGGAGGAGCATCTGGACGCCCGAGTGGTCATAGTGCGGGGCGCGGGACGAGCGTTCTGCGCTGGCTTTGACGTGTCAGGCCTCTCCGGGGGTATGGCCAACATTGATTTGGAGTCAAACATGCCCACTGGAGCGGTAACATACGGCCACATGGTACAGCGGACCATGAGTGACATCGTCATCAGGATGCGCCAGGCGCCTCAGCCGCTTATCGCTGCGGTCCGTGGCCCGGCCGTTGGAGGCGGTTTCACCCTCACCATGGCCTGCGATGTGCGCCTGGCGGCGGAGTCGGCCCGCCTGAATGCCGCTAATATCCGAATTGGGTATACAGGCGCCGACATGGGCTCCTCCTATTTTCTGCCACGCATCATCGGCCTGTCACGGGCGGCTGAGTACATGTATACCGGTCGGATCATGGATGCTGCCACTGCCGAGCGCATCGGCTTCGTATCTCGAGTGGTGCCCGATGACCAACTGGACCAGGCTGCCATGGAGCTGGCTCAGGAGATGCTTAATGCTACCCCCCTGGCACTGAGGATGACCAAGGAACTGCTCAATGCTAACATCGATGCGCCCAGCCTGCTGTCGGCTACTCAGCTAGAGGCCGGGGGTCAACTCCTCTGCGGGATGACTGAGGATGCTCAGGAGGCAATCAAGGCTGCCTACTTCGAAAAGCGCCCGCCAGTGTATCAGGACCGCTAGCTATCGGAGAACAAGGGAGTAGGGGCAATTCACGGATTGTCCTTACTCCGGGGACGGGTTTGTAAGTTTGTACAGATGCAAGCCGTCACTCACCACCATAGCCACCTGGCCGCGGCTCTCCAGGAGCTGGAGGTGAGCCAGTGTTTCCCGCACCGCCAATACCCGGGTGGGAGCGTCCATCTCCTCCCAGGGCCCCACGTCCCAGTGCACCCTGGGAGCTAAGTCCCAGGGACTCAAGGGATGGTCAGACAATGCTGCCACCATCTCCTCCAGGCGGCGGCGGTGGTGCTCCAGAATCTCATCCACTCGCTGGGCGAGGTGGCCGAAGGGCCACTGGTGGGCGGGCAGCACCAGCTCGACGTCCAGGTGCTGCACCTTTCGTAGGGACTCCAGATATTGACCAAGCTGGTTATAGCTGGTGAGGTGGCTGGGGGAGATGTGGGGGGTAATCTCGACAAGGACGTGGTCGCCAGAGAAAAACACTTTGTTCTTTTCGTCATAGAGACAGATGTGCCCCGGGCTGTGACCTGGGGTCAGAATGGCCTGCAGGTGTCCATCATCTGCCACGACGTTCTCCTCCCCTTGAAGCAGTATGTCGGGCTCCAGGCCTGTGGGGAACAGTAGCCTGCCCAAGCTAGCCGCCTGGTAGAATCTGTCCAGATCCGAGGGCGGCACGCCGAGGGTCACTGCCCATTCCACCAGTCCGTCTAGAGTCCATTTTTCGCCCCAGCCGACAGCATTCTGGAGGATATCCCAATCGTCCTGGTGCATTATCACCTTTGCCCCCGAAGCTTCCTTGATGCGTAGCGCCAGTCCACTATGGTCGGGGTGATAATGGGTGATAAGCAGCTCTCGGATGTCTTCAATTGGGATGTCCAAGGCATCCAGTTGCTGGCACAGGGACTCGAAGGCGCCATCGTCGTTGTAGCCACTGTCCACCATCAACCAGCCATCCTTCTCTTGTATCAGATAGCACAGTGTGCCTGTCATGTCACCCTGGCCAAGCCCTTGGATAAAGGGGACCTCTACCATGTAGATTCCCTCGAGTATTTGAACAGGCTGTTTCTTCATTTCCGAACGCTCCATTTTGCCATGATTTGCATTGTCAGTATACCCTAAGGGCTGGGAGCTGGCCAAGTCTGAGGCTATGAGAGCGTCTATTGATCTGTTTCCGGTGGGGCAGGGTCGCCATAGCGAAGTCCGTCTTGCGCTTTAACCATGTTTTTGAGCGCTCTCGTCAGTAGGCTTTCCAGGGCGGGGCGATTGTGGTATAAGGGATGCCAGGGGGTATTACGATAATCGGGTCGCATGGTCGGCGTCAGAAGTCTTGTTTCTAAAGGACTGACGCGCCGGGGCCGCCCCCGTTTTTTGAGAAAAGAAGCGCCCCGATAGAAGAAGTGGCAAAGGAGGAAACAAAATGGGAGTACGAACCCGCGAAGAATACATTGAAAGCCTGAGGAAGCAAAAACCCAATGTATACATGGATGGGGAGAAGATAGAGAACCTGGTTGATCACCCTGCGTTCAAAGTAGGCATAAACTCTGCCGCGGTCACCTACGACCTGGCAAACGATCCCAGATACAGGGACCTAGCCAGGGTGAAGTCTCCTCTTATCGGCGAGGAGATCAGTCGCTGGACCCACATTATGCAGGATGAGCAGGATGCCATAACCAAGACTAAGCTAATGCAAGCGCTGGGGGAATACCTGTGTCCATGCCATTACAGGTGCATAACCAGTGACCTTTTGCATGCCGCCTGGGCTGCCAGTTATGACATCGATAGGAACCACAACACGAATTATCACCAGAATCTTGTCGAAATCGTAAAGCAGGCCCAGAAGAACGATTGGATAGTAGGGGGCGCGATTGTAAGTCCCAAGGGGGATAGAAGCAAAGGGGTAAGCCAGCAGGCAGACCCGGATATGTATTTGCACGTGGTTGAGAAGAGAGAGGACGGCATAGTAGTTAGAGGTGCCAAGGCCCATGGCACGGCTGCGCCGTATACCAATATGTTGTGCGTTGTAGAGATGGAGTTTGTGCCTGAGTACTTTGTGGGCTTCTTCACTCCACTGGATGCCGAAGGGATAACTTTCATATGTAGAGCCGCCCATGCGCCCAAGGAGCCCAAGGAGATGGAGAATCCCATAAGCTCCAAATTCGGCGGTCATGTGGAGTCAATAATTGTTTTTGAAGACGTGTTTGTGCCCTGGGAGAAGGTCTTCATGTGCGGTGAGATGGAGGCCGTTGTCACCTTCGGGCCGATACTTGGTGCCTCTCACATGTGGCATAAGTGCCTGTGCCGCTGGACCAACATGGACCTTTCCATCGGGGCTACGGCATTGATCGCTGATTACAACGGGGTGGGAAATGCTCCTATCATAATGGATAACCTGTCTGAAATGGCTATGGGTGCAGAGATCACGCGCTCTTGTGCCATGGCGGCGGCCGTGGAGGGTTGGGAGCATGAGTCGGGAGTGTATAGCCCTAGATTCTCGCCGGTAGCCACTGGCAAGATCTACTCGGCCAAGAGGCTGGGTGAGGACCGCTATTTCATGCAGGATGCTGCTGGCGGTCTGGTGAGTACAATGGCTTCAGAGAAGGACTACAGGAGTCCAATAACCGGAAAGTATCTGGAGAAATACTATCAGGGGAAAGAAGGAGTGCCAACGGAGCACAGAGTACGTGCTTTCAAGCTTGTCGAGGACCTGACGGCCTCTGAGTTTGCCGGGTGGTATCATACCATGTGCGTCAGCGGAGGAGGATCGACGCTGTCTTACAAGGCACTGGTAGCCATGGAGTACGACTTTGAGAGATGCAAAACCAAGGCCAAACGCGCCGCCGGTATAGAGGAGTAGAGGTTGCGGGGGAGGAGCTTCTGAAGGGTACATTGGTTCGTTTGGTAGATCGTCCACCTATGAAAAGGATCTCGAGGTGTGAAGGAATCACTTAGTTCACTTACTCTAACCGGGTCAGTCGCCTCAGGCGACTGACACCCACCGAAAGCTGTTCAGATAGCCTGTCAAGGAGGATGATCTCGTGGCACTAAGCAAGGACAGGATGACTCCGGCAGAGCGGGTGGAGGCGCTGCTGAACGGCCAACCGATAGACCGGGTTCCCGTGTTCCCATTTGCCCTGGGGTTCTGCGCCAGGAACGTCGGCTACCCTATTGCCACCGCTTATGACAACCCGGAGAAGAGTTTGCAGGCACAGTTGTGGACTCGAGAGATGTATGGCTGGGACTGTCCCCCGTTCTACGGCTATGCTTCCTATGGGAGTTGGGAGTTCGGGGGGCCAGTAGAGTTCCCCAGCAGCGAGTTGCAGCAAGCGCCAACCATTCCTTACTTTCCGGTGCAGTCGGAGAAGGATGTTGAGGACCTGGAGCTCCCTGACGTAACCAAGGCGGGCATGCTTCCTTTTGCCATGCGTTTCTCCAAGCTCCAGCAGAAGCTTGGTCTGCCTATCATACTGGTAGTGGGAGGGACCTTCACCATCGCCGGAAACATATGTGGTGTGGAGAGGCTATGTCGCTGGATCATAAAGAAGCCTGAACTTGCTCACCGGCTTATTCAGATGGCCAGTGACCATATCCTGGAAGTAGTCCAGCATTGGGTGGAAACCTTCGGCGCGGAGCATGTTACCGTCCACATTTGGGAGCCTCTAGCAGCCAATCAGATTATCTCGCCTGGGCAATTTGAGAAGTTTGTCCTTCCCTACCAGCAGAGACTGCACCAGAAGATACTTGCCATGGGCATCAGGCACATTCTATGCCATATCTGTGGAGAGCAGAACTTGAATCTGCCATACTGGGCAGAGATCCCTATGGGAAACCCGGGCATCGTCAGCTTTGGGCACGAGGTGGGTCTCACCACGGCCATAAAACACTTTGGCGACAAATGCATTGTCGCCGGCGATATTGAGCCCCGGATTATCCAAGAAGGGACTGCTCAGCAGGTATATGAATCGGCTAAACACTGCATTGAGAAGGCCAAGCATTCTCCCCGGGGTTATATACTGATGCCAGCCTGCGAACTCCCGCCCATGGCGCCTCCATACAATGTGTACTCGATGATGAAGGCAGTGAACGACTTCGGTGGGTATGACCGGTGAACCCAGATGACCAAGATAGTTGTTGATCCGGGCATTTGTGGTTTCACCGCCGTGGTGGAGGTGACCAGGCTCTCCGCCCGGCGGATCAGAGTGGTCATCGATAGCGACTGTGAAACGGCAGGTGGCATGAACGGCGATCTGGAGGATCTGGACTTGAAGCTTGCCTTGGGGCCGCTGGCGGACTCGTTAGTCTATAAGATCGCGGCCCGGCATGGCGGGCACACTGCTTGCCCCATCCCTATGGCCATCCTCAAAGCGATCGAAGTGGAGACTGGAGCCGCGCTGCCCCAAGATGTAATCATCCATTTCGAGGCCACAGACCCCAGGTAGTTTCGGTAGCGGTAGGTTCAGTCAGGGCAGGTAGTCATAACCAGCAACGTCCAGCCATTACTGGGGCTTGGGGTGCAGGGCTGCATTCAGCGACGGAAGCGCATAATAACCTGATCTGGCTGAGTCCGGTGAGGCACTCCGACAGGACGTTGACAGGCATTACCACATATGCCACAATTCGTTCGACCATCGGACAGGTACTTCTACAAGAGAAATCACGAGAGGAGATTCTAAATGGCTTCAGAGGAGAGGACCAAAGAGATATTGCAGCTACTTTATGATGCTGTAGTGGCCTTTGATGAGGACAGGGCTGCGGAGCTTTGCCACGCCGTTCTCGATGAAGGCGTAGACCCGCACACTGCAGTGGTGGATGGCTTGTCTCGTGGGATGGCGGAGGCAGGCGAGCGGTATGAGAGAATGGAGTATTTCGTACCGGAGCTCCTGTTGTGTTCGGATGCACTCTACGCTGGGCTGGAAATCCTGAAGCCGGCCATCCTTGCCTCCGGGAGAGAGACCGGGGTGAAAGGGTCGATAGTCCTTGGCGTCGTTGAAGGCGATATTCATGATATCGGGAAGAACTTGGTCAGGATCATGTTTGAAGCTGCTGGGTGGACCGTCTATGACCTGGGGCGAGATGTAAAGCTTGAGAGGTTCGTTGAGGAGCAGGCGAGGACGAATTGTGAGATCGTGGCTCTCTCGGCCCTGATGACGACCAGTATGCTGGCCATGCCAAAGGTGATAAGCATGTTAAGGGCGAAAAACGCTAAGGCGCGCATCATGGTAGGTGGAGCGCCGATAAACCCCGATGTGGCGACAAAATTTGGCGCGGACGGATATGCGCCAAGCGCCGGGACCGCGGTTGAGGAAGCCACCAGGCTGGTTGAGACTTTGAGGAAAGAGGCGGCATGAGAGTAGAGGCAGCCCAGAGCATATGTGAGGGAGGTTAATCCGGGAATGGCGCTGCTAAGACAGGACAGGATGACAAAGGATGAGCGGATGAGAGCTCTGCTGAAAAGGCAACCTTTGGATCGGATTCCGGTGTACGGCCTGATCGGGGGCTTTGCCGCCCTGAATATTGGCCGCACTGTTGAAGATATCTATGGTGATTTCACCGGGGAGGTGGGTTATCAAGCATTTGAATGGACAACGGAGCAGTATGGCTTGCAGGACCTTCATATGGTGGGCTACTTGCAGTTGGGGGTTTTGGAGTGTGGCGGAGATATAGCGCTGCCCACTGGTGAATTTGCCCAGGCTACTATGGTTACTCGCTATCCGGTGACTACCGAGGACGAGGGGTGGAAACTGGAGCTGCCTGATGTGAAACAAGCGGGCATCATTCCCGGGTTAATGGAACGCAGTAAGGCTCTGGAGAAGAGTGGCGCACAGTTCCTGGCTCTCTTGCTACCAGGGCCCTGGGAATTCGCTTCGTACATGTGCGGGATAGAGCGGGTGTGCAGATGGGCGATGAAGAAGCCAGAATTGGTTCACAGGCTCCTGCGGTTGGGTAAGGACTTTATCCTGGACCTGGCGCACTATTGGGTTGACTCCTTTGACCCGGCGCGTTTCCTGGTCTTCAGCACCCATGCACAAACGTCAAATCAGATAATCTCGCCAAAAATGTTCCAGGAGTTTTGTCTTCCCTATATCAAGGACGTTCACCAGAGGGTACTGGCCATGGGCTATGACCACATCCTATGCCACATCTGCGGTGAGCAGAATCTGAACCTGCCATACTGGGCGCAGATCCCCATGGGAAACCCGGGTATTGCCAGCTTTGGTCACGAAGTAGACCTCGAGAACGCCAGCAAGTACTTCCCCAATGATATTATTATGGGTAATGTTGAGCCAGCGGTCATCCAGATGGGAAGGCCGGAGCAGGTCTATGAACTCACCGGCGCATGTATCGAGAAGGGGAGAAAGCATCCTGGTGGCTTTATGTTGGGACTGGGGTGCGAAATGCCACCGCTGGCGCCTTCATACAACGTATGGACAATGATGAAGGCGGTCAGCGACCTCGGATGGTATGACTAGCTGTCAGTGGCTCCCAAGACCCACCGACACACTGATAAAGGCACAAAAGCACCCCCGCTAATCCCAGAGGCTGTCGTCGCATCTTGGGCTAGTTTTTTCACCGGTCGCTGTGGCTGTGGGGGGGGCACCCGCTAGAGAGTGCCCCCGGGCAAGAATCCTGTCACGAGATTGTACTTCAGGACGGGGAGACCTCTAGGCTTTCCCGATCCTGAATACCTTTGTCCCACACGCAGGGCATGTGCCACTTGTAGCCGGACGCTTGTTCTTCAGAGTGACTTGCTTTGGGTTTCTGATCTCCACCTTTTTTCTGCACTTCATGCAGTAGGCTTGGGCCATAGTCCTAGTCCTCCTTTCAATTGTCGACTGTGTCTCACCAGCAGCACCATGCCGCAGTCACATGTGTTTATGGTAAGGGCGCTACATATCTGCTGTCAAGTCATCGGCTACAATAGCTCATTTTGAGTCCGAGTCCCGTAGGGTAGAATCTTGCGCTTCTCGAGGCAACAATTAAGTACAAGTCGTCAAGGCCATGTGCGGGGGGCCTGACACCCGCGGAATCTGCGAGTCATCCATGTCAGTGCCAGGAGCGCGGCGACATGGCAATCTCACCAGGAGATAACGGCCAGGCTCAGAAGACCCTGTCCTGAGCCGTGCGAGATTCTTCACTTCGTTCAGAATGACACGGAGGGAAGGCCCATTGTCAAAAAGCATTACCAGCGGGCCTGTATCCGCCCTGTTTTGACGTGTGCTGGTGCCCGGAAGGGCCCTGGGTAGCTAGCGTGTCCTAGGGAATGATGGCAGACCTGGAAACCAGCCCCTTGTCCTGCACCTCAAAGGCCTGATTGATCTCTTCCAAGGGGTAGGAACGGGAAAGAATCTTGTCAAAGGGGTATTTGCCTTTGGTGCGGCTCAGGAAGTCGAGCGCCTTCTTCAGGGTATCGCGCCCGTACATGAGGACGCAAAAAATGGTTTTGTTACCCATCACCAGCAGAGCGGGGTCAATCTCGACGGTCTTTCCCGGGCTTATGTTGCCGATCTCCAGATAGCGCCCGCCGACGCCGAGCATATTCAGTCCCTCAGGAATAGCTGCTGGAAAGCCCACCAGATCGGCGACGACTTCCGCTCCCTGGTAGCCCGTGAGCTCCATTACTCGCTGCACGCGCTGCTCAGCAGTCTTGTGCTCCCTCATGTCGATCAACTCATCGGCGCCGAAGGCTTTGGCCAGCTCCAGGCGCTCGGTGATGCCATCGATGACAATGACCTTATTGGCACCCATCTCCTTGGCTACGGCGGTGGCATTGATGCCCAGGCCGCCAGCTCCCTGAATGACGACGGTCTCCCCAAAGCTGAGGTTCACCTTTTCCAGGCCGTAGATAACCTCGGACAGGGCGCAGTTAACCGGGGCCACCATATGGTCGGTCAGGTCGTCGGGAACCTTGAAAACGGTGTGGTTGGGGCGGAGGTAATAGTAGTCGGCGTAAGGCCCCCCGAAGTGGGGTGGCGGGTCAACGGGACTCAGAAATAGCCCGTTCATAGGGCACGCCGCGTCCTCTCCCCTCAGGCATGCCGCGCAGCGCCCGCAGGGGTAGAAATAGCGGTAAACCACCCGGTCACCTACTGCCAATGGCTGACCTGCCGAGTCGGTGGAGACGCCCTCGCCCAGTTTGGCTACCTTCCCAGTGGCCTCATGGCCCAGAATTGCTGGCAATGGGGCTCCCAGGGCGGCGAGGTCAATGTCACCGCGCCACATGTGTAGGTCTGAGCCACATATGTTGGCCATTGACACCTTGATCAAGATAGCCCCCGGCTCAGGTTCAAGCACGGGATACTCTTTGATCTCCATGGGCTGGCCCAGACCTCTGTAGACTGCTGCTCTGCCTTTCTCAGCCATCGAAAACCTCCTTTATCTAGTACTAGGCGAGTCGCCAGCGCAAGGATGGGGATTCCGCTTTGGTTCACCCGCCCTGCAAATCTCTAGTCTTCCAGTTCGAGGACCACCTCGCAGTAGGGGTCACCTTTGGGCATCAGCTTGACATAAGAAATCTTTCCCTTGATGCCGATGGCATCGAAAGTACCCTTCTCCACGGAATCAAACAGGCGTGTACAGACCTCAGGACACACCATGGCCATCGCCCCGAACGGGCAGTAGAACTCACGTTTTACGGCTCGCTTCTTCCCGGTTTCGACCCACTCGCCCTTGATGCCAACGCCAGTGTCCTCCAAGTCAAATATCCGCCCCACACTGCGGGCATCCGTGGGGTCGATTTTCATGGTCTGGGAGAATTCTTGTCCTCGCTGATAGCCGATATCATACATCGTTTTGCCGGCCACCTCCCATACTTCGTCTCCATATTTGGCTGCCAGGGTGCTCATTACCACCGCCAGCAGGCCGAACATGTCGGCTCTTGCCTGGGAGACCACCTCCTCAAGTTGGGAGACTAGCTTCCCTTGTGGCGTGTCTGGGACGAAGATCGTTTTGCGGTCTTCGCCCAGCGGCGGGACCTCGTCTACCCATTCACAAATGAACTTGCCATGGTCATGCTTTTCCACGACGTTTCTGCCCATTCTCAGCTACCTCCCTCCTTATTCGAGGCTGTCCGGTTACCGGTTTACCAGTATTGAAATCTTCCCGCCCCGCCTCCGAGAGCTTTAGGCTCGCCTGGGAGGCTTTGGCGGGCAGTAATGAATTGCAGGCCCTGTGGCCAGTTCCGGCTTGAGGATGTAGGCGTTTCTCTGGGCTATCAGTTGTGAAACCTGGCTCTCCGGATCTGCCACATCTCCCCAGAATATGGCCTGGTCTCCGCAGCACAGGGCGCAGAAGGGCTCAAAGCCCTGGTCTAACCGCTCGAAGCAGAGGCTACACTTGCGCACCACGTCCCTCTCTGGGTCATAGACCAGCGCCTGGTACGGGCAGGCCGGTAAGCACTCCTGACAGCCATTGCACTTTTCCTCATTTATGAGCACTATCCCGTCAGGGCGCTGGTATATAGCTTCGGTAGGGCAGGCATCGCGGCACGGCGGTTGGTCACAGTGCATGCAGGCTATGGGCAGATAATACATGCTTAGGTCAGGGTATTTGCCTGCCGGGGTATCCCGGTGGGGGCCGCCAACCGTCTCCACCCTGATCCCCGAACCTACCTCCATGCGCTGCTCCACCTTGCAGGCTATAGTACAGGTCTGGCAGCCGGTGCATCTTTCAAGATCGACAACCAGTCCGTATCTCTTGGCCACTTTGTCATCCTTCCTCAACTCGTTCGACCTCGACCAGGGTATCATAAAACGCCGAGTTTGGCTCATAGATAGCTTGCTGGGCCGGGTTAATAGTCTCGTGGGTCAATGCCTGGTGGGTACCCTCAACGTAGTCACCGGGGGACCATCCCTCGCAGACGTTGACCAACCTCGGTCTGATCCCCTGGTGGACTCTAACTCTGAGCTTAACCTCGCCCCTATCGTTGAAGGCACGGACCAGGTCTCCGTCCTGAATATCTCTCGCCTCCGCATCGGCCGGGTTCATCTCCAGGGTTGGCTCCGGGTCAAGTTCTCGCAGCCAGGCGACGTTGGCAAACATGGAATGAAGCCGGTACTTGGGATGGGTGGTGGAAAAGGATAGGGGGTACTTTAAGGCCAGTGGTCTGCGCTGGCTCTCCAGGGGCTCCAGGTAGACCGGCAGCTCCTGGCCGAACTCCCTGAGCCTCTCTGAGTAGAACTCAAGCCTCCCCGAGGGCGTGGCGAAGGCAGGGACGCTGTGCAGCGCTGCAGGCAAAGGGCCCTCCTTCAGTTTTTCCATCGTTATCCCCTCCATGGACGGATGGCCCGAGGCGAGCAGAAGCTCAACATATTCCTCGGCACTCTTGTCCAGGTATTCCTGCATACCCATTGTCTTGGCCAGAGAGGCGAAGATGTCGAGGTCTGACCTGGACTCATACAGCGGCTCTATCACCTTCTGCTGCAACTGGAGATACATGTGCGAACCGTTGCCAATTGGTGGAGCCAGATCGATGGACTCGTAGAAGCTGCAGACGGGAAGCACGATGTCGGCATACTGGGCGCTGGTGCTCATAAACATGTCGGCCACAACGATGAACTCCAGGCGGGAGACGAGTTCCCTGGTGACCTGGTTAAAGTTGGGGTCCTGATTTATGAGATTATGCCTGGTCATCCAGAGCGCCTTGATGGGGTGCGGCTTATCGGTGAGGATAGTCTCATACATCTGGAGGAGTGTTACAAAGCTGGGAATGCCATGGGTCAGGAAGGCCGCCTGGTTATATTGGGGGTAGGCATGGCCGTCAAAGCTGATGTTGCCGGTAATGGCTGCCAGGGTATTTATGGCTCGGAAGCTGAGGTCTCCATGAAAGCTTCCTCTGGTGCAACCCATGCCTCTGAAGGAAGCGGCTGGCCTGGTGGTGGCATACTCAACAGCTAGCCTGGTGATGGTGTCGGCCGGGACCCCGGTTATCTCGGAGGCCCTATCCGGTGGGTACTCTTGGGCCAGCTCCGCCAGGAGCCGAAGGGCAGGCTTGCACTCCACGCCCTTTACGGTGTAGATGCCAGTCAGGGCCGGGGCTACATCGGGCATACCATAGCTCTGGGGCGCCTTCGTCCGGGTGTCCCAGACGATGTAGTTTTCAGACTCGCCAGGACCGATATCCTTCTCCCTCAAGAACAGGCCATTGTCACTGCGCACCAGCAACGGCCCCACGGTGTGATCGGTGATGAAAGAGGTGTCATGAAGCCCGCGGTCCAGGATGACGTTCATCATCCCCAGGGCCAGGGCGGCATCGGTGCCTGGCCTGATGGGTATATACTCGTCTGCCTTACAGGCCGAGGTAGTGAACCTGGGGTCAATGACAACGAGCCTGGCCCCCCTCTCCTTGGCATCTCTGATGCGGCGCCATTTGAAAGGCTCGGTTTCGGCAGAATTATTCCCCCACATCAAACAGAAGGCAGGGTGGTCAAAGTGCATGGTGTAGCTCTCCCCAAACCACATTGGGGCACCGTAGCAAGCCTGATCGGCACAGGGGCCGGCGGCATCCCCGAAGCCTGCCGGCAAGATAAAGGTGCCTTGACAGGCACCGGCAAACCCCACGGTGGCAAGATTGGAGAAGGCGGCCACTCCTGTCGCCACCCAGGCCAGGGAGCTGGAACCATACCTGTCACCGATCTCTTTCAGCCTGAGCGCTATGGTATCCAAGGCTTCCTCCCAGGATATGCGCTGCCACTTGCCCTCACCCCTGGCACCCAGGCGCTTCACGGGATGCTTCAGCCGGTCAGGATGGTATACCAGCTTGGCAGCAGATAGGCCGCGGGCGCACACGTGGCTGGTGGCCGGAAAATCGCCGGGCTCAATCTTTACCAGGACGCCGTCCTTGACGTGGGCCAGGATGCCACAGGCGATGCCGCAGCCGAGAGGACAGACGGTGCGCACCACTGTCTCCCCGGGCTCCGTCTTCACTGGCCTTGCGAGTGACATTGACCCCCCTCTCCAGAGTAGGCTTGCAGACAGACAGCGGGTTTGGGAAGTGTATCAGGTATTCGGTGCACGCGTCAAGTGCGGTGGTGGGACGAGTGCAGCGGTTTGACAGCTTCCAAGCATAGGGCAGGGGCTCTGTCCCCTGCCAACCGAGGCGGGTGGTCGAAGATCGGCCTCTGGCGGGCGGAGCACCCGCCCTATGACAACGGGGCAATCGCTGATTTTGTGTCAGGACCAGTACGGTGGAGCACACACAATATGCACAAATCAATCCCCTTTGAAGTCGCCGTCTAGCACGTGTCAAGTGCGGTGGTGGGACGAGTACAGCAGTTTGACAGTTTCCAAGCATAGGGCAGGGGCTCTGTCCCCTGCCAACCGAGGCGGGTGGTCGAAGATCGGCCTCTGGCGGGCGGAGCACCCGCCCTATGACAACGGGGCAATCGCTGATTTTGGGTCAGGACCAGTACGGTGGAGCACACACAATATGCACAAATCAATCCCCTTTGAAGTCGCCGTCTAGCACGTGTCAAGTGCGGTGGTGGGACGAGTACAGCAGTTTGACAGCTAACGATGGCACAGGTATTATCAGAAGGCTGCTGGCGACACCACGGGGGGACCTCTTCGGTGTCAAGGGCACAGGCTATGATGCTATCGCGCCCTGTTCAGTTATGACTGCAGAAGAGGCCCAGGAAAGGGGGGCAAACAATGATTTCACGGCAGGTAGACCTAGCAGATATACAGTCAAAGCTTATTGACTGGCTGCAACAGAAGATGCCCCAGGCCCGGAAGCTATCCATATCCGCGATGGAGAGGCCGGGGCTGGGATTCTCCAGCGAGAGTTTCCTCTTTGACCTGAGCTGGCAAGAAGATGGCCAGTCCAGGTCGGAGGGAATGGTGCTTCGCTGTGCGCCTCGATCATACCCGGTCTTCCCCGACTATGATCTGGGGAAGCAGTTCGGCATTTTGGATCGCCTGCGAGGAACAAACGTCCCCGTACCCGAAGTCTACTGGCTGGAGGAGGACGAAAACATACTCGGCACCACTTTTTACCTAATGCGCAAGATCGATGGGATTCTCCCTGCTGAGTACCCCCCTTATCACTCCTTTGGGCTTTACTATGATGCCACGCCGGAACAGCGGGCGAAGATGTGGTGGGGGACTCACCAGGCAATGGCCAAAATCCACCAACTGGACTGGAAGAGCCTGGGGCTTTCCTTTCTCGGCATCCCTGGGGGCGGCACCGGTCCGCTTGACCAGCACCTGGACTACTACGAAAGGTACCTCAACTGGGTCAAGGAAGACCCTCAAGAGCCACAGCCGATCCTGGAGGCAGCCCTGGACTGGCTCAAGAAGAACCGGTACGCGCCAGAGCACGTATCGCTGTGCTGGGGAGATTGCAAAATAACTAACACGATGTACAGCCCCGATTTCGACGTGCTGGGGATACTGGACTGGGAGATGGCCTACCTGGGGGACCCCGAATCTGATCTGGCTCACTTGATCTTTATGGACTTCGTGCTCAGCGAGGGGTATGGTATCCCTCGCCTGGACGGCTCTCCGGGTAGGGAGGAGACGGTGCAGCGCTACGAAGAGCTGACCGGGTGGAAGGTGAAGAACCTCTTCTACAACGACGTTCTGGTTGCCCTTAGATTCGGGGTGATCAATCTTAAGATGATGAAGAACTTCAAGAAACTCGGTATCGCCATCCCTGGCGAGGATGTTGAGCAAAACAACGTGTGCACTCAAACTCTGGCCAGCCTGTTGGATTTACCCGCTCCAGGCGCGCCCAAGAGGGAGAGCACCAGAATCGAGGACGTCACGGTGACAGTCCAGTTCCACCTCACCGGGCCTGGCGGCAGTGACTGGTATCTGGTAGCTGACAGGGGAACGGGGACCCGCCATGAGGGAACGGTGGACAATCCTGACACTACGCTCACCGTGTCGGCGGAGGACTGGGCAGCTATTCAGAGTGGTGAACTGGACCGCACTCATGCCTGGCTGAGCGGCAAGCTCAAGATAGACGGTGACATGACCTTGCTGCTGCAGCTTGAAGACTTGATCTCCAAGCTTTGACGTCCTGACCAGCCTGTACCTCAACCTGAGGAGATTGCTGGACGTTCAAGGTCTGGGAGGCAAGCCGAGGCCGGCGGTCTGGCGAGGCCTGGAGATAGAGTGCCGGTAGCAAAGCAAAAAAAGAAAAGCTCTGTTTCGGGAGCGAAGGAGGTTAAAGCATGAGACATATTTGGAAGAGAGCAATGGCCTCGCTGTTGGTCTTGGTGCTGCTAGTCCCGCTTTGCCTGGGTTGCGGTGGTGAAGACGAAGAAAAAGTTGTCATCACCATAGGCGAAATGACGGACCTCACCGGGCCAGGTGCGCCTGCCGTGATAACTATTCATTATGCCTTGGAGGACATGATCAAGTACTACAATGAGCAGAACCTCATCCCAGGGGTGAAGCTGAAACTGGTTTTCTATGATACCAAGCTCGATCCTGCCAGGGAAGTACCTGGCTATGAGTGGGTTAGGGAGCGGGGGGCAGAGCTAATTGTCTCCATTATGCATACAACCGGAGAGATACTGAAACCCTTTGCAGAGAGAGACAGGTTCGCGGTAGCTAACCTGAGTACGACCCTGACACAAATGGAGCCTCCGGGGTGGATATTTTGCTTCGGCAATCCCAATTCCTGGGGCATGCTCAGCCTGCTGAAATGGATCAGCGAAGAACAATGGGACTGGCAAGCGAATGGACCAGCCAGCATTGGCTTTGGAGGCTGGAGCGACCCCTCCGGCCTGGAGGTCAAGAACGCCATGGAGGCATACTGCCAGGCTTACCCGGAGCAGTTCAACTGGGTTGGCGGTTTCATGGCTCCTATGGGGACAATGATCATGAGTGGCGAGGTGGAGAAGCTGAAAGACTGTGACTACGTAGCTTCATTCGCCATCATAACCGGCTACTTTATTAAGGAGTTCCAGGCCAGGGGGTACCCGGCCACGTTCATTGATGCCGGTACCCTGGCTTCTTACCGGTCTTATATGGTGGATATGTGTGGTTGGGAAGCGATGGACGGAACGTTGACTGCCAATGTCTCTCCGCTGTGGATGGAACCGCTCCCGATAGTCGAACTGGCCAACGAGCTGGTTCACAAATACCGCTCCGGGCAAGCTGAGGACATAATTGCGGCGGGTTTAGGTTATGTGGGTGGCTGTCACAATATAACTGCCATCTTCGACGTCTTGCAGGCCGCAATAGAAAAGGTGGGGGCCGAAAACTTTGACGGTCAGGCCTTCTACGACGTGGCCACAAACTTCAGTCTGTCAGGTCCCATGTGGGAAGGCTACCCGGAATGGGCCTTCACCGAGACTAAGCGTAACCTGGTAGATCACTACCTGGTGTATAAATTTGATGCCGAGGCAGAGGAATTGGTGAGGCAGACTGACTGGCTCCTGTCTATGGGGGCTGTGGAGTGAAGACCGCCTGGCTCATACCCTGGCAGAAGAAGTCGCTGTAGTTGACCGCAACGGAGGTATTGATGGGCGACGCGACGTATGATGCGGTAATAATCGGAGGGGGAACCAAGGCCCTGTTCCTGGCCATGTATCTGATCAAATACGGCGGCATGAGCGTTGGCATATTCGAGAGGAGGCACGAAATTGGCGGCTGCCTGGCCACTGAGGAGGCCGCAGCCCCTGGTTTTCGTGGTAATACCCATGCTACCATAATCACCCCTCTCTACTACGCGCCGCTCTATCGTGATTTTCCTGAATTCTGGGAGTATGGGGCCCAAAGCGACCAGTATCTTGTTGCCGAAGGTGCCGTTTTCAGAAACAACAACACCTGCCTGACTATCTACAGCGAAAAGCACGATCCAACGCAGGAGAGGACTGCCAGGGAAATCGCCCGGTTCTCGCCGAGGGACGCCGAAAAGTGGCTCAAGTTCTGGAAGTTAGGGCAGAGTGACGAGGCGCAGAGGGTGGTCCTGGAGAGTCTGTTCAACCCCGCTGAGGTGCGTATGGCCCCTGAGTCGCTGGAACGGCAAATGGCTCTATACCCAAAACTTGTGGAAGCTGGCTTTGAACCTGACTCCCTGGTCATGGCAGCCAGCTATCTGCGTTGCGCAAAGGAACTCTTTGAAAGCAAGGAGTTGCAGTACTGCCTTATGCGATTCGTACTTACGCAAAGGGATGTCAGTGACACCGGAGTCGGGGCAGAGATGTTCAGTTGGACAGCCTCGCTGCCGGCCATCAGCTTTGCCCGGGGAGGGACTCACCAGATAGCTCATGCTGCCCATCAGATATTGGTGCAGAGTGGGTGCAAGTTCTTTACCCATTGCCAGGTAGACAAGGTTATTATAGAGAACGGAAC
>Ga0209979_1001519_pt1 | contig 25150 bp, 25 predicted proteins | sample AnhtaG_FD_183114 | JGI IMG/M metagenome (GOLD analysis project Ga0209979, IMG submission 183114) | Deep subsurface microbial communities from Anholt, Denmark to uncover new lineages of life (NeLLi) - Anholt_01485 metaG (SPAdes) (version 2) | ecosystem: Environmental > Aquatic > Marine > Oceanic...
TAGATGGTTCTTTAAGTTGTTCCTTCAAAGTTTCTGATAATGGTTTTTCCAACTCATAAATTATTATGCTTTTATTTTCTATCAAATTTCGCCACCTCCCCCCGATATTTGTTCGGGTTTTAGCTAATATTTATTAGATCAATTGTTCATATTTAGTTTTTGAAAATGTATTTTGAATGAAGAGATGAACTCTGAATGGACTCTTGATTTTTTAGTGGACTTTATGCTCCAAATGAATAATAAGATTATCTAAGTTATCTAAGAGATAATAGAGTTTTTTTTATAAATTGCATTCTTTAATCTAAATACTTTAGATTTATGTGGAGTTATAATTAAAATGCCAAATAAAGAAATAATATGTGATAATTGCGGTGAAAATCCTAACGATCGTATATATGAGTGTTACGAGTGTAGTAATGAAATTTGCGATAATTGCGCAAATATATGCGATAATTGTGATGAAAGTTTCTGTGACGGTTGTTATCACGATCATAAAAAAGCTTGTAAATAAATGAAAGGAAGTTATATTCTCCTCATCTTTCTCCCGAATGAGACGAGAATTCGAATAGGATCATTGGGCCTGCTGACCTTCCCTAAGGGATATTACTTATATGTTGGCTCTGCGATGGGACATAATAGCTCTACCTCTTTAGAAAATAGAGTTAAAAGACATATATCGGAGTCCCACCATAAGAAATTGTTCTGGCATATAGATTACTTCTTAGCAAGTGATATATCCATACTCATTAAAATATATTTAATTCCATCTTTGATTCGGATGGAGTGTGTTTTAGCTGGAGAGATATTATCTGTTTGTGATAATTACATCAAAGGTTTTGGATCCTCAGATTGCCTCTGTTCTAGTCATCTATTGTACTTCAAAGACTTTCAGGAAATTAAGCGAATTTTCAGTCGATAAACAACGAAACATTTAGCAAACCTAAGAGTATAGCAAAAACAATTATGATGGAAATTTCAATCAATATTCCTGATTTTTTATAAATTCGGTTAGGAAGCCAATAAAACAGTTTTAGTCTTACCCAATCGATAATTTGATGCATATAATATTTATCACCCCATTTAGAATCAGGGTTTTTGCGTTTAATTCTTTTTTGTATAGGTCGTAAGGTAAACCAATCCCACAAATCTACAATGTTAGCGAATAGAATACTTATCCAATAGGGAATTACAAAAAGAACAATCGAAAACAACGAAAGAGCGTAGATTATATAATGCCATATAAGCCAGAATTTATCTTTTTTCATAGAATCAGGAGTGTGGTAAGTAATAAACGATAAATCGTCTAGAATTATATGAGATAAAAAAGCAAATATGATTGTAAAGATCACATTCCACGGAAAAATAAAATACAAAAAGCAGAGGATTTGAATAAAAACCGCAATCAGATTATGAGTTATAGTTTCCATGAGACTCTTATTCATACCCCTTAATTAAAAACGAAATATAAAGTACTAAATTATATCAAATTCTTAAAATTTTTTAACTTTGCAATTGATTTTAACATATAAAAATTCAATCTTAAAATTTTGAAAGAAGTGAAAAAATATGGGAATGTTAGATGGGAAAGTTGCTATTATAACTGGCGCTGGTCGTGGTTTAGGAAGAGAAGAAGCGTTAGCAATGGCAAAAGAAGGCTGTAATTTAGTCATTAATGACTTAGGTGCAAATTTTGATGGAACGGGTGAAGCAACTAATGTAGCTGATGTTGTTGCGGAGGAATGTAGAAAACTTGGCGTTAAAGCAGTCGGTAACTACGATTCAGTTACTGATTTTAATAAAGCAAAAGGAATGATAGATCAAGCAGTATCCGAATTTGGAAAGTTAGACATTGTAGTGAATAATGCCGGGATTCTAAGAGATCGTATGCTCTTTAATATGTCTGAAGAAGAGTTTGATGGTGTAATTGCTGTACACCTTAAAGGTACATTTAATATGACTCGTCACGTGGCAGCTTATTTTAGAGAAACTGGAAAAACCGATCCAAAATTAAAAAATTTTGGCAGAGTTATCAATACAGCTTCTGATGCTGGATTATTAGGAAACATGGGTCAAACAAATTATGGAGCTGCTAAAGCTGGTATCGCTGCTTTTACAGTGATCGCTGCGATGGAACTAAAAAAATATGCTACAGTTAATTGTATTGTTCCTGTTGCTAGAACACGGCTCACAACTGATGCAACTCCAACAATGGTTGAAATTATGAATAAGCTGGATGAAACTGGATTTGATGTATTTGATCCTGCTAATGTAGCTCCTATGGTTGTATACCTCGCTTCAGATAATGCAAGAAAAATTTCTGGAGAAGTATTTCGAGTAGTAGCAGATAGAGTATTTGCTTTTCAAGGTTGGCACACGTATAATCAAATTGATAACGGTGGTAAGCCTTTCACAGCTCAAATTTTAGCTGAAAGAGTTAAATCAGAATTGATGAAAGGGGCTCCCAAGAAAGAAACATTAATGGAAGCAATTGGTTCATTAATTAAAATGTAGAAAAAATTAATCTTTTATTTTTTTATTTAATTTTTATTAGCTCTCTAATTTGTTAATGATCTCTTTGAATATTTGATAGATGATTAGTACTACTTTATCAAAATCCTTATCAGATAATTCCGTATCATTATTTTTTAGAGCATTTAGTAGGTAATCTAACTTATCTAAAGCGATTTCAATGCCCCCTGTGTTTTCATCTAAAGCTAATTTCTTCAAATGACTTTTTAAAAAAATAATCTCACAAAGAAGAAGATTTACTAACTTCTCTCTTCTTGGTTCAAAGAAATCAGAATACTGCCATTTAATTACTTTACTCATGATCACTATATATTTTCTTGATTTTTCTTAATTTAAGAAGTAGGTTGGAATATTTAACTCTTAAAGAGACCAGTTATTGATTAAATTTACCTAAAAATTAGAGTTGGAAAAATAATTTAAATAAAATAATATAAAATTTTTATTTTTTAAGCCTACGGAAAGGTGGCTTTAACCCGTCAGGAAGCACTGATTTGTATGGTTTATCCTTATGTACTAGATTATGTTCCTTTAGCGCTTTTTCAACTAAATTCGGATTTTGCATGAATTCAAGAGCAGATACTGCTAATATTTTCGCTGCCGTTAACATCCCTTTATGGCCGATACTCATCCCTGAAGTGGCCACATTTTGCCAAGAATGCCCGGGAGATCCTATGATCTCACAAGCAATCTCAAATTCTCCAAGAGGTAGTTTCCAAGAAACATCTGCTACATCCGTAGATCCTAGATCTACCTTCCCTTTTCCAATCGGAGGAATTATGATTTTATTCAAAGGTTGACTTAAAATAGCTTTACCAAATTCCATCATATCAGGGGGTATGAATTTGTAATATTCCTCAAGCGAATTTTTTGGAATAGACTTTTTTAGTTCCTTAGCAAAAGTTTTATCCTCTTTATTAAATCTAGGGGCACCAACTTTTTTCATGGAGTCTGAAATGACATCGTCGACTACTTCTGTATACATTGTGTTATACATGCCACTTAAAAAATCGATCTCCATCGTTGTTTCTGTCATTAAAGTCGCACCTTTTGCTATGTTAATAAGTCTAGCGTATAATTCTTCAACTTGACGGCGTTCTGGAGCGCGCACAAAATAATGCACTTCTGCTTCAGCAGGCACTACATTTGGAACATCGCCCCCATGTGTTATAACATAATGTAATTTTGCATCAGAAATCATGTGTTCTCTCATGAAATTAGCTCCTACATTCATTAACTCAACAGCGTCTAAAGCACTCCTCCCATTTTGAGGGTCTGCCGCAGCATGAGCTGTACGACCGTGAAACTTAAAAACTACAGAGTTTATAGCCAAAGAGCTCCTCAGGTTTAACATGTTGAGATTTCCTGGATGCCAAGTCATTGCTATATCTACATCGTCGAACAATCCTTCTCGTATCATATACCCTTTTGCGTTGAAAGTTTCCTCAGCAGGACAACCGTAATAACGAATAGTTCCCTTTATGTTACCTAGATCAATAGCGTTTTTAACTGATAATACTGCTCCTAACGAGGCCACGCCTAAAAGATTATGACCACAACCATGACCCGGCGCGCCTTCTTTTAAAGGCTCTTTAAAAGGTTGGGCTTTCTGACTTAGGCCAGGGAGAGCATCGTACTCGCCCAGTATCCCAATAACAGGCTTTCCATTTCCATAGTCCGCGTAAAAAGCTGTTGGCATATCTGCAACATTCGATTTTACAGAAAAACCAGCTTCGTTTAGAGTTTTTGTTAAGAGTTTTGACGATTTAAATTCTTCCAATCCTAACTCAGCGAATTCCCAAATCTGATCGCTAACATCAATCAATAAATCCTGGTTTGTCTTAACGCTTTTAATTGCTTGTCTAAACATGATTTACCTAAATGTAGGCTTGTTAATATTTTTTATTTTGAGTTTTTTTCTTAAATGTGAATTTAAAAAAAGCAAAATTAAAGAATATCTCCTTCTTTTATCAAAGTTTTTGAAGAGCCATCCTTGAAAGTAACTTTCATTGTTGGTTTATTGAATAAGAAATCTCTATGGGTTTTTGATCTATTCTGCCCTCCTTCCATATCTTCATTGTTCCCAAAAGCAATATGGGCTGTCTTAAGGGCTTTTTCGTCCTCGAGCAAATTTCCTGTTAATTTAGCACCTGGGTTAAGACCTATTCCTAATTCTCCAAGAATTTTAGCTTCTTCATCTACGTTGATTAGTTTTTCAATATCTTCTACTAATTGTATATCTTCACTTTCAATTTTGATAACTTTACCTTTTTCAAGAAAAATTTTCAGTGGTTTATTTACATTACCTATATCACCAATGGAACCATCACATACTATTAAACCGTCGCCCATAGTTTCTACGGGACCACACCATACTTCACCACACGGTAAATTAGCGATGTGCGATTTATCAATAAGTTGAGTATCTGTGGAAAAACCTCGATCTTCGATACACAATAAAATATCAGTTCCTCCCGGTGCTGTAATGTGTACTTGTTTAGCGTTTTTAAAACTGTTAATCAACTTGTTTGCAGCAGTTACCATTTCACTATAATCAATATTCATTGGACCTTCAATCATCATCGATTTAGTAATCCCGGGACAATGACCAACTCGAGCTGATTTAAAAGTAAGAATGCAATCGATTAACTTAATCCGAAAAGGAGTTTCCTCAGCCATACCTTTAAAAACATTAAGAACTATAGTTTTTCCTTCAATCAAGGAGCTTAAATCTGAGGGTATTTCTAATAATGGACGGTTATTTTCAGGTAAAAAATATAAATACGCTGTGCTCCCATACTCGATTGCTGCGGTGTAAAAAGCTTCACCTAATCTCTTGGTATGTTCATCAGTTACGATTAATACATCATCTTCTTCATTCAATTTTAATACATGAATCATTGCTTTTTGGGCAGAAATCGTCATTTTTTCGAAATCATTCATTTCAATATCCTCAAGTATAAATACTACATTAGTAATAAATTTGAATTAGCAAAATGAATATTTATTAATATCCTTTATTTAAAAATATAAAATTCACACCTAAAATCTGGTAAAAAATTTTATACTTAAATAATATTAAATCTTAAATATCAATAACAAGATTATTCTAATAATTCTAAATAAGCATATTAAAATGGTTTGAATGAGTGAAGAAAGAATTAAAGAAGTACTGGAAAGTCTAAAATCAATAAAGGGAGTTCATGGCGCAGCCATTATTGAGAAATTTGGCTTAATTAAAGGGAGCGCTTTACCTGGATGGGTCGATCCAGAAGCCGTTGCGGCGATGGTCACTCTTATTCTTAAAGCTTCTCAGAGAGCAACAAAAGAGCTAGAACAAGGCCAATTTTTCACTGCAATTATTGAAAGTGCAAAAGGCAAAATACTCTTTTCTGAAATTGAGGGAAATATTTTAACGATTATTGCTACAACTGATGCTAAACTCGGTATAATTAATCTAAAGTTAGGTGCTGCAGGAGACGCTCTGAAAGGTCTTTTATAGTTAACTTTTTATTTTTACTATTTTTAAATATCTTTTAATAAGTTAGCCATAATCTCTCGCGTAATCTTAGGATCAGCTTGACCTTTAGTTTTTGCCATAACGCGACCGATTAAGGCTTCTAACGCTTTTGGATTTTTAAAAAAATCTTTAACAATAAGAGGATTTTCCTCAATTACATCTTTACATGTTTTTTTAATGATGGTTTCATCAGAAAGTCGGGTTCGACCTCTTTTTTTGATAATCTGAGAAATTGAATTCCCCTGCATGACATCCTCAATAAAGCTCTTAGCTATTTTAGATGTGATTTTCCCTTCTCTTATGTATTTGATTAAGTCCCCTATGTGTTTGGGAGTAAGTTTGGTTTGATCAATTGTTAAATTATTCTCGTTTAGCCAACCAGATATATTGTTCATTAACCAATTACAGTATTGTTTGTATTCTTTAAATCCAAAAGTTGGATCGGCGTTTGCTCCAGCTTCATAAAAATCCGCAATGCGTTTATCTAAAACTAAATTCTCTGAATCAAATTCCGATAGCATGTATTCCCTTCTAAGCCTTAGTGCTCTTTCTGTTGGCATTTCTGGCAAACTATTTTTAACTTGGTCGATAAAAGCATTATCAACTTCGATTGGGACCAAGTCTTGTTCAGGAAAATAACGGTAATCTTCTTCGAATTCTTTTGACCGTAATGATTGGGTGATCCTCATTTTATCGTCCCAATGTCTTGTTTCTTGAATTAAAACTTTTCCCCTTTTTATTGCGTTTTTTTGCCTTATTATCTCATGTCTTAGTGCTCTCTCAACTTCTTTGAAACTGTTGATGTTTTTTACTTCACTACGTTTGTTTCCCTTTAAAGAAATATTAGCATCAACTCTAACTGAGCCCTCTAGCTCGATGTTAGAAATCCCTGTATATTGAATAATAGATTTCAGTTGTTTTAGAAATTCTCTTGCCTCTTCAGGTGAACTAATAACTGGTTCAGTAACGATTTCAATAAGGCAAACTCCAGAGCGATTGTAATCTACTAAAGTATACGGTGACGATGCGATGCTTCCCTTATGAACTAATCGCGCAGGATCCTCCTCAAGATGAATTCTGTTTAATATGATATCTTTTTTATGATTATTTAACCTAATCGTAATTTTGCCTCCATCTGCAAAAGCCTTACCTCCCGCTTTATTGTATTGGCTAATTTGAAACCCCTTTGGTAAGTCTGGATAATGGTAATTTTTACGAAAAAACCAAAATTGACGATTAATATTACATTTTAAAGCTAAAGCTAACCTAGTAGCAAAATCGATGGTTTTCTCATTTATTACTGGAAGGGCTCCAGGTAAACCTAAACAAATAGGGCATACATAAGTGTTTGGTCCTGCATTACGATAATCGTTGCTACAACTACAAAAGAGCTTTGTTTTTAGATTAGTCAATTGAATGTGGACTTCTAATCCAATAATCACTTTTTTGTCTTGGTCACTCAGATTACTTACCTCCACTTGCCAATGGGGGCGTTTTTCGAAAAATTCCTAGCTCTTGTTCAAGCTGATAACCAATATTGAGAATTCCTTTTTCATCAAAATAATCTCCAATAATCTGAAAACCTATGGGTAAATTATTGCTATCAAAACCACACGGAATTGAAAGTGCAGGGATTCCCGCTAAATTAACAGAACAAGTTAAAATATCTTGAGTATACATTTCCAAGGGATCTTCAATTAATGATCCAACCTTAAACGCTGTAGAAGGCATTGTTGGGCAGACGAGCGAATCACATTTCTTAAATGCTTCAACAAAATCTCTTCTAATTAGGGATCTAACTTTCAAGGCTTTAATATAAAACATATCATAATATCCTGCCGATAGTGCAAATGTTCCTAAATAAATCCTTCTTCTTACTTCAGGTCCAAAATTTTCTCCTCGTGTTCTACTAAACGCACTATAAACATCGCCCGAAAGAGCGTCTTTGGCTTTACCATACCTTAATCCGTCATACCTAGCTAAATTTGAGCTTGCTTCGCACATGCACAATAAATAATATGTAGCAATTGTGTATTCTAAATGAGGAATTGAAACCTCAACAGTAGTTATTCCTAAACTCTCCAATTTCTCGATTGATTGATTTATCGACTTCTTCACTTCTTTATTAATCGCTTCTCCGAAAAATTCTTTTGGGATTCCAAGTACTTTTTTTTCAATCGGTTTTTTTAATTCTTCCGTATATTTATCAACTTTAATATCTACTGATGTAGAATCGAGGGGGTCTTTACCTGATATGATCTCAAGGATTAATGCTGAATCGTAAACACATTTTGTAATTGGACCAATTTGATCTAATGAATTTGCAAATGCGACTAATCCATAACGCGATACTCTACCATAAGTTGGTTTTAACCCTACAACTCCACAAAAGGCTGCGGGGCATCTAATACTCCCCCCCGTATCGCTCCCTAAAGCAAAAATAGCTTGACCTGAGGCAACAGCAGCAGCAGATCCTCCACTCGATCCTCCAGGAACCCTTGTTAAATCCCAAGGATTATAAGTAGGTCCATAACAACTATTTTCTGTGGATCCTCCCATTGCAAACTCGTCCATATTTGTATTGCCAATATGTATTGCCCCTTCTTTTAATAGACGATCAATAACGAACGCATCGTAAGGAGGATGATATCCTTCCAATATTTTTGATCCACAAGTCGTTGGAAACCCATTTACGCAGATTAAATCTTTATTAGCTAAGGGTAATCCATAAAGCTTTCCTATTTTTTTTCCCTTCTTTAAATTTTCATCATATGTTTTTGCTTTTTTTGAACTCTTCTCTTTATCAAGATTAACAAATGAGTGTAGCTTAGACTCAACTTCTTCTATTCTCTTATAACATGATTCAAGAATATCTTGTATTTTAATCTCTCTTTCTTTAATCTTTTCGATTAATTCATATCCCATGTGTTCATAGAGCTTCATTGGCACCAAATCACTAAAAGAGAATCAATAAGGAACAGTTAATCCTTATTTCTTAAACTTATAAATTCAAGTACACTAAAAACTTTACTCATTTTTCATTCAATTCATTTTACTATTTCCTTCCTTAAAGTTTAAATCCAAAACAAACTATTTTCTATATTGATTTAGCATAATAAAATCTCAAATTAAATTTGAAGGTGATCTAAATAACAATAATAAATACTGAAGGTAAATTTAGTGATAATTATTATCTTATAGATGGAATGACAATGGGAATGCCTAAATTTCTTTCAATTTACGTTATTGAAAACAACGGTATGCGACTAATGATTGATGTTGGAGAAACATTAAAAGCTCGTAAAGTTATAAAAAAACTCAAAGATTTTGGGCTTTATCCTATTCATAAAATCGTATTAACTCACTCTCATTGGGATCATGCTCAGGGTATCTCAAAATTATATAATTCAATGAAAGATTTGGATGTAGAGGTTTTAGCTTCAGAAAATGCGGTAGAAAATTTAATACATCCGGAAAAAATGATTAAAGGATTTGAGGGATTTGCTGAAGTATATCCTTTTGAAGGAGAGATTACTCCATTAAAAGAAGGTGACATAATCGATATAAATGGATTAGAACTAGAAGTTCTAAATTTTTTTGGACATACCATGGATTCTATTGGTTTATTTGATAAGACAAATAAAAATTTATTCGCTGGAGATGCAGCAATAAATAGGTTAGACCAAGATGCCTTTTTTGTTCCTCTAATGCCGCCTGATTTTCATGAACAAGAACTTCTTAAAACATTTAATAAATTACGAGATATGAGAAGCGATATGAACTCAATATCATTATCACATTTTGGAGTATGGAAAGATAAACACCTTGAACAAATATTAGACGAAATGGAAGATCAATACTTTAAAGTAAAGGACTCCTTAATTGAATGGTATAACGAAAACCCATCAATCGACTTTATAACAAATAAATATTGTAGAACCTTAATCCCAAATTCAAAATTTTGGAACCAGATGTTTTTTACCTTTAACGTTGAAATGATGATAAACGGCTTAAAGCTAAGCGGATTATTAAAAGCAGAAACCGTTTAATATTAATCAAAAATTAGATTAAGGTGATTTTCTTAGCATAGTTCTTGGGAAAGGAATTGCGTCTTTAATATTATCTAAACCGCACATCCATTGAACAACACGTTCCACACCTAAACCGTAACCAGAATGAGGTACGCTGCCATAACGTCTCAATGCAAAATACCAACTATAATTCTCAGTGTCTTCGCCATCAGCTTCCAATCTTCTTTTCATGTCTTCAACTAATAAACTTCTTTCCGAGCCCCCTATAATTTCACAATAGCCTTCTGGAGCTAACATGTCGAAACACAACGCTTCTTTGGGATTTTCCTCGCTTGGTGGTTTATAAAAACCCATTATCTCTGTTGGATAATGCGTTACGACTACAGGGACTTTGAAGTGTTCAGCTATTTTTTCTTCTTCTTTTGTTCTTAAATCTTTACCCCATGGAACATTCATTTGATATTCATTGTTAAGGATTTCTAATGCTTCAGCATACTTGATAGTAGGATATTCAGCTTTCGCGTAATGTTCGAGTAATTTAATGTCCCTTTCTAATATTTCAAGTTCCTTTTTGTTGTCCTTCAGAACTTCTTGGACAATAAATCTAATTTCATCTTTAGCAACTTTAACAGCCCCATCGAGCGTCATCCACGCAGCTTCCATTTCTGCCATCCAAAATTCTGCCAAATGTCTTGAAGTTTTTGACTTCTCAGCGCGGAATGTCGGGCCCATATTGTATATTTTTCCCAGCGAGAAGATGCCAGCCTCAGCGTACAATTGCCATGTTTGACTAAGATACATTATATCATCAAAATATTTAACTTCAAATAACGTAGCACCCCCTTCAGATTGGCTAGGTTGGAAAATTGGCGCATCAAATTCGTAGTAACCACGGCCTCTAAAAAAATTATGAATCGCTCCAACTACTGTGTGACGTATTTTTAAAACTGCGTTCAGTTTTCTCGATCTTATCCACAGATGTCTATTGTCATATAAAAGCTCAGGCGATTGGTGTTCAGTAATTGGGAATGGATCGGCAATTTGGATAATTTCCATATCCGATACAGAGACTTCAAACCCATTAGGAGCTCTCACATCTTCCTTTAACTCGCCAGAAACTTTAACTGAAGATTCAATCGTTAGTTTTTCAGCTTTTTCAAAAATTTCGGGATTTTTACTTTTAGGAATGATGCATTGAATTATATCCGATTCATCTCTCAACACGATGAAAACAAATTTGTTTGAGGCTCTTTGTCGGTATACCCATCCCCTTAAATTAACCTTACCAGCTCCTTTTTTCAAAGCTTCCTCGATGGTAATATATTTTGATTCCTTCATTTTCGATTATAAGAGAATAGTAGATAATTTGAAAAAAATTATATTTATGCAAATTGGGGATTTCTAAAAAATTTGATTGAATTTTTTTTCGATTATTTATTAATCATATTTTATTCATATATCTTATTAAATACTGAAATGTGATCTTAAATAATAGAATAATATCACTATCAAAACATAGTTAGTGCTTATTAAAATGAAAAAAAAAGAAGATCTTGGCATTACAATCTCAAGATTGAAGGTATATTAAAATTTTAATCAATATTTACTCGGTTAGATTTATAAATTCTTATTATTTAGTTTCAATTATTTTTTTAATTCTGTTAGTTACAATTTCGGTCAATTTCTTCACTGTATCATTACGATGATTATTTTCAACGATTTGAACCCCCATAATTTTTGCTTGTTCTTTCAAATAATCTTGAATCACTCTGATTTGTTCGAAATTATCATAATACTTATCAATAGGGCTTCTCATAGAAACATTATGTGCTCGAAGAGAGAATCTATTCTTGTGCTGTATCTCATTGGATAAATTTAACATCACAAAAACTATATTTGGATGATTTATTATTTCACTGGAAAGGAATTCAGGGGATAGGTGAACACCATCGATGATCATATTCTGTCCTTCGTAAAGAGCTCTTTCGATCAGAGCTTCAACGCCTACTGTCACGATCTTAGCTTGTTCAACATATCCTAAAATGGTTGCGTTAAACCTTGTTGACCTATAATGCTTCAAGAACTTACCCGCTTCGTAGGAACTCTGGTGTAATTCAGGTATTAATTCAATGCTCAGTACTTTTCTCAAGATTTCACGGATAGAATCAGTTCCAATCATACTCTGAAAGTTTAATCGATGGGCTAGCATTAGAGCAATTGTTGATTTTCCAATTCCAGCTGTTCCACTAATTAAGATAATAACCGGTTGTTCTAATTCAATAATCTTCTTAAAAACAAGAAAATTTTCGGCGTATTGAGCAGCTTTTGTATCAACTAAAATTTTTAAAATTTTTTTATCAATTTCCTGCCTTGATATCTCTTGTATATTCATTTTTAGTAAGTCGCTTTTTATTTCATCAGCAATTTCATGTGCTTCGAGAAATGATATTCCTGTTTTTAGTAAACTATTGGCAATTAATCCTCTAGAGAAGATTATTGAAGACTCTTGGTCAGTAATTATAATTTTATCCATTATATTTGACCCTTAAATTGTTTTTATTAAAAGTATTGTTACAATTTGAAATAAGTTATTTAAACTATTGTTTCTCGAATTATTATTAGTCTTTGTTTGGATATTAAAATAATTGTATATTCTATTTGAAAAATAAAAAATCTTAACAATTTTTTAATATTTTATTTATACTATAAATACTGCTGCTGCTATTACAGAAGCCCATTCGTCTTCATTTCTAACAGTAGTATATTCAGTAATATTTTTAGTCTCAACTATTTTGCCTCCCATTTTAAAAACTTCGCGTTTTTCATCGTAGTTAGCGTCGGGATTAAAATCAATACCAAGCGTTGTAGCTAACATTTCAGCTGCCAATTCTTCGGTGTAATTTCCTACCTCTTCAGGTTTTGTGTTATACATATGATGTTCGCTTAAATATCCATATTGTTCCTTATCGGAGGGTTTTGCTATTCCAATAGAGGCAGAAATCATTTGGTTTAATTTATTCGAGTCCACCCTAGATAAAACAGTATAAACAATTTGCCCGATGGGTATTTGTTTAAGGCCTTCTTCTTTATTTATTTCAATACAATGAGGTGGTAAAATTGAAGAAACATTCACTAAATTGTACTTTTCTATTCCAGCATTTCTTAAGGCTTGCTCAAAAGCACCTAACTTGGATTTATGGTGACCTATTCCTTTTACAAAAAAAACTTTCTTTGGGACGAGAGACATAGTTTAAGATAACTTCTATTTATTATTATTTTTCCAAGCTTTGTATGTATTTAGAAAAAATATTCATATAAAGACATTCTTCAGGTGCCATTTCGGGGGTTGACTCTGGATGGTCTGTAAATTCAACATTACTATCTCTGATGATTACAACAGGAGTTCTTTGATCCGTTTCATTTAGTAGAAATTGTGCAGCGCTAGCTAAATCATCAGCTATAGCTCTCTTTGTAATTTCCATAAGACGATTGAAAAGATCGGGATGTCCTATTAAATCTTCGATTGGTTCAAATCCTGCTGTTGCGATGGCAATTCCTATCGTACCCTTTCTTAAAGGTTGAACTCTCGAGTCAGCAATAATTAGACCAAGATTATTTAGGTTGTAGTTCTTCTTTAGACTATCGCGATATTCCCACACTACTTTCGTCAAGTTGCTAGGTAGTAATACAACCTTGCCTGGTCCAGCGTTAGATTGATCTATTCCAGCATTAGCGATCAAGAAATCATTGACTTTCGCCAGAATTACATGCGTCATTCCACCTAAAATCATTGAAGCCTCTCTTATTATTAGTTCTACATATCTTTCATCCATGTCGTAAAGTTTAGATAGATTTTTTGCCTCTAGAGAAATATTTTTTACATCGGATAAACTAACTACTCTTCCTTGGGAGGTTGCAATAACTTTTTCGGCTATGACAACAATATCGCCTTCTTTTAGTGGTTTTCCTTGTTCATCTAATTCTGATATAATTATATCGAGGAGTGGGTCTCCTTTTTTAATCAAGGGAAGTTTCAGTGCAAATAACTCCATTATAATAAAAAGAATTAAACTTATTTGATATACTTTTTTTAAAATATCGTTAACCATGAATGAAATATACGCAAAATTTTTCGATTTCTTAGAAATTGGCGATAATTACCCTACTATCGTTATGGGGGTGCTAAATTTAAGTCCGGAATCATTCTATAAAGGTTCTGTGTACGATAATGCAAAAAAAATTGAATTTGCAACTAAGAATATGGTTGATAATGATGCAGCAATACTGGATCTGGGTGCTAGATCAACTGCTCCTTGGTCGGAGAAGATAACTATTGAGGAAGAAATTAACCGAATGGAATCAGCTATGAATGTTGTATGTAAAATTATCCCAGATAATATCATTTTATCAATTGACACTCAATATAGAAGAGTAGCTCAGAGAGCATTCGAAATTTCAACTAAATTTAAGAAGAAAATCTTAGTTAACGATGTAAGTTGCTTAAAAACTGATCCTGGTTTAGGTGACTTTGTTGCAGAGAACGATCTACCCATTATTTTAATGGCTTCAAAGGAAGTTCCGGGAGATTTATTGACAACTGATGAAATAAAACATGAATTTACCAAAACTATTAAATTACTGGAAAGTAAAGGTTATGACGGTAAAAAAATAATTATAGATCCCGGAATTGGAAGATGGATTGATAAAAAAACACCTGAATTTGACTTGAAAATAATTGGAAATTTAGAGCAACTTCGTTCTCTTAATAAACCGATATTAGTAGCAGTTTCCAGAAAATCTTTTATAGGGGCTATATTAAATATCACAGAACCAGAAAAAAGACTTAATGGAACTCTCTCAGCTACAGCAATAGCAACTTATAAAGGAGCACACATAATCCGCACTCATGATGTAAATCAGCAATTGACGGAAATTATAAAAGTTGCTGAAGAAATCAGAAAAAACGAGTAAATTCTCTATGATTTTTGAGATAAAATTGGGGGCACTAGAATGCTTCTTAATTAAAATATCACGAAATTTAGGTTGATAATGAGTATTCAAAAAAAAATATAAGATTTTTTAGCGATACTGGTTTAAATTCTCGACTAATTACTGGTATTGAACTCTGTAAAAATGTGGTAACATTTATAATTGCGCACTACCTTATATTATATGTAAATTGTTAAAATATCGCCTTAGTTTCAACTTTATTTGATATATTTACCTTTACATCACTTATAAAAAGATTAGATTTTTATGCCTGATAACGAACCTAATCAAGACTCATACGACGCGGATGATATTAAGGTTCTGAAAGGTTTGGACGGTGTCAGAAAGCGTCCAGCGATGTACATTGGAGATCAGGGAAAAAGGGGCCTCCATCATCTTATTTTTGAAGTTCTTGATAATTCTGTTGATGAAGCTATTGGTGGCTACGCCAATGAAATCAAAGTTACTCTTTATAAAGACAATTCTGTCCTAGTTCACGATAACGGACGAGGTATTCCCATTGATATCCACCCTGAATACAATCAACCTGCCCTTGAAGTAATTATGGAACATTTGCATTCTGGAGGAAAGTTCGATAATAAAAGCTATAAAATCTCCGGAGGTTTACACGGTGTTGGGCTTTCCGTTGTTAATGCCCTTACAGAATGGATGGATGTTGAAATTTGTAGAGATGGGCAACTCTACAAACAAAGATTTTCTAAAGGAAAAAAAGTATCAGAACCAGATATAACCAATATAGAGAACCAAAAGCAGTATACCAAAATCTCCTTTTATCCTGATGATACAATATTTGAATTTGACAAAAACGAAGTAATTTATAATCCTTCAACAGTAGCTAATAGGATGCGAGAGCTTGCGTTCCTTACTCCTCAAGCTCGTTTTGAGCTTCATAATAAAATTAAAGATGAGAAAGAAGAATTTTTTTACGAGGGTGGAATCAAAGAATTTATTTCCTATTTGAATAAAGATAAACAACCTCTCCATAATGACATAATATATATAAGCGAGTCGGCCAAAAATGAAGAAGGTTCAACTATTTACGTTGATTTAGCGATGCAGTATAATACTACATATCAATCTAATATTCTTACTTACGCTAATACAATTAATACCGTTGAGGGAGGAGTACATCTTACAGGGTTTAAATCCGCACTTACAAGAACGTTTAATTCGTATGTTGAAAACTTCATGGATAAGAAGTATAAAGAACATGTCTTAAGCGGTGCTGATACTAGAGAAGGGTTATCAGCTGTAATTTCTGTTAAATTGCCAGATCCACAATTTGAAAGCCAAACAAAAATCAAACTGGGTAATCCCGATGTTAGGCAAATCGTAAGTCAAATAGTTACTGATAAATTGACTCAATACTTAGAAGAACACCCCCAAATAGCTAAAAAGATAGTTTTAAAAACGATTAATGCAAAATTGGCAAGAGAGGCTGCTCAAAAAGCGAGATTATTGATCCGTAGAAAATCCGTATTGGATGGCGCGAGAATGCCTGGAAAACTAGCTGATTGCTCGTCAAACGATCCAAAAGAGTGTGAAATTTTCATAGTAGAAGGCAATTCAGCAGGAGGTTCAGCAAAACAGGGTAGGGATAGAGGCTATCAAGCAATACTACCTTTAAGAGGTAAAATATTAAATGTAGAAAAGGCTCGTATGGATAAAATCCTCCAAAATAATGAAATACTTTCAATTATTAAAGCATTAGGAATAGGAATGCAAGGACTTAATGAAGCAAATGGCACATCTAACGGGAACGGAGATGAAGGGGATTCCGATGATGATTCCGAAGAAGCAGAATCGGATATTGATTTAAGTAAATTGCGCTATCATAAGACTATAATAATGTGCGATGCGGATATTGATGGGTTTCATATCGAAACGCTCCTACTGACTTTTTTCTTCAGATATATGCGAGCTCTAATAGATGGGGGTTTTCTCTATATTGCTGTTCCACCACTCTTCAAAGTATCATATAGAAAATCTAAGAAATATGTATTTTCGGATAGTGAAAAAGATACATTTGTGCAAGAAATTATAGCGAAACATAAACTAAAGGATTCAAGTTCTATAAAAGTCCAAAGATATAAAGGTTTGGGTGAAATGAACCCTGAAGAACTATACGATACCACAATGAATAAAGAAACTAGGACTTTAAAGAAGGTTACTTACGATGATTATATTGAAAATGATTTGATCTTTACAAAATTGATGGGTAAAGAGGTTTTGTCCCGTAAAAAGTATATCTTCGCCAATTTTGATGAGGTCAACGTTTTAGACGTTTAATTTTGTTCTTTTATTTTTTTATTTAAAATTTAGGTTGTAAATATGACAGCAGAAAATATTAAAGAGATTTCACTAAAAGATGAAATGAAGAGTAGTTATATAGATTATGCAATGTCAGTCGTCGTCGGACGCGCTATTCCTGATGTACGGGATGGACTCAAACCAGTGCATCGTAGAATTATTTATGCGATGACGGATAATAATCAATATTATAACACTCCCCATGTAAAATCTGCGAGAATTGTAGGTGAAACTATGGGTAAGTATCATCCTCATGGAGACGCCGCAGTATATAATAGTTTAGTTCGCTTAGCACAAGACTTTTCGATGAGATATCCATTAATCCACCCTCAAGGAAATTTCGGCTCAATTGATGGAGATCCTCCTGCTGCTATGCGTTATACCGAAGCAAGGTTAGCACAAATCACTAATGAGTTAATAGAGGATCTAGATAACGAAACCGTAAACTTTCAGCCGAATTTTGACGATAGTCTTCAAGAACCCGTGTTTTTACCTGCAAAGCTTCCAAATCTTTTAGTCAACGGAACAAAAGGTATTGCTGTTGGTATGGCAACATCTATGCCACCGCATAACTTGACCGAGGTATGTCAAGGAATAATCGCTACCGTGGACGATTCCGAGATATCAGTAGAAGAACTCATGGAAATAATTAAAGGTCCTGACTTCCCCACAGGAGGAACCATTATAGATGCAAACGGAATATACAATGCTTATTCGATTGGAACGGGAAGTCTTACTTTGAGAGGTACAGTTGAGCTTGAAACTAAAGGAAATAAAAATAGTCTAATCATTACAGAAATCCCCTATTTAGTGAATAAGACAACCCTTGTGGAATCGATTGCTAGACTAATTAAAGATGGAGTCCTAAAAGATATACGTGATTTACGGGATGAATCTGACAGGAAAGGAATGCGTGTTGTAATCGATTTAACTAAAAATGCTCAACCTGTAATAATTAAAAATATTTTATATAAAAGAACTAGACTTCAGAATAATATTAGCATAAATAATCTAGTTTTGATAAACGGTGGAAAACAGCCAAAAATTCTCAATTTAAAAGAAATAATCGACGAATACATTGAACACCGCCTCATTATTATTACTAAAAGGATTCAATTTTACCTTAAAAAAGCTAAAGCTCGACTCCATAGAGTTGAAGGTCTTTTAATTGCTTTAAATAATATCGATGAGGTTGTAAAAATAATTAAGAGTGCTAGCGATATCAATGATGCAAAAGCAAAATTAAAAGTTGCCTATATATTAAGTGATATTCAAGTTCAAGCTATACTGAGCATGCCCTTATCGCGTTTGACTAATTTAGAGCAACAGAAGTTAGTGAATGAAGCAAAGACGCTGAATGAAAATATAAAAGAATATGATAAGATATTAGAAAGCAAAAAAATACGATTAGACATTATTAAGCAAGAGCTAACAGATTTAAGTAAAAAATATGGGGATAAAAGAAAAACGAGAATCGAAATTATCCAGGAGAAAGACGCAAAAGAGATTAAAAGACAAGACTTAGTCAAAAATGTACCAACAATTATAATTTTTACAAAAAATCAATACATTAAAAGAATTTCTGTTGAAGAGTACCACGCTCAAAGGCGAGGTGGTCGAGGAAAGAAAGGAATGACCGTACGTGAGGAAGACATCATAGACGATTTATTTGTTTGCTATACTCACGATACAATCCTTATTTTTACTTCTAAAGGGCGTGTTTATTCCCTAAAATGCTTTGAAATTTTATTACAAAAGCGCACAGCACGAGGCAAACCGATTATAAATTTAATACCGCTCCAAGCTGAGGAGAGGATATCAGAAATGATCCCTATTCATAATTTTGATACGAATGAAATGCTCATTATGACCACTAAAAACGGAATAATTAAAAAAAGCCCCTTAAAACTGTTTTCAAAATTTAAATCCACAGGTGTAAGGGCCCAACGCATAAGACCTGACGACGAGTTAATAAGCGTGAAAAGACTTTCAAACACCCTCCAAGATATTTTTATAGCAACCAAGTTAGGTTATGCTGTTAGATTCGACGAATCAGAGTTACGAGAATTAGGAAGAACATCCATGGGTGTTAAAGGCGCTGAATTAAGGGAAGGAGACGAAGTAATTGATAGCTTACTCGTAAATGATGATAACATTATTCTGACATTGACTGAAAAGGGTTATGGACAAAGAACCTACTTAAAAGAATATCGGAAAACGGGTCGTGCTGCCAAAGGAGTGAAAAATATTACTTTAGATCCCGCAAAAAAAGACAAGGTAATTGCAATAAAAATTGCAAAACTTATGGATATTTTGATAAGTACAGAGCAAGGACAAGTCATAAGGATGCCTGTGGATACAATAAGAATTACTCATAGAAAAGCGAAAGGAGTTAGAGTAATAAAACTTTATGCTAATGATTCTGTTGTCGCAATTGGTAAGTGTGCAACAAAAATCGACGATGTAGCCGAAGTAGAAGCAGAAGAAATAGAAGCAGAAGAAATAGAAGCAGAAGAAATAGAAGAAGAAATAGACATAGATATAGAAGTAGAAGAAAAAGAAAAAGAAGAAAAATAAAGAATTATAATTCTTATGGAGCTCTATTTACTAAGATATGGAACCGTACATAAAAATATAAAATCTTTTTTACCAAGATTTGTTATTCCATGCTTCTCATTTGGAGGAATATAAATTACATCTCCATTTTCAACGATTTCTTCTGTTCCAGTATCGTTGTAAAATTTACCCTTACCATTTAATATATAAATTTCATGGTCTTGAGGGTGATTATGAAGAGGTACTTCAGTTTTAGGCTTAATTTCAAATCGTCTCATGGCAAAATTTTTAGCCCCGTCGTGCTCATCGTCAATTAACCATCTCACATAAACATCTTTGACTGGAGTACCATTGCTTAATATTGCGGGTTTATTTTCCACTTGTTTATAATTTTTTTTTCGCATAATTGAATTAATTTTTAATCTAATAAAATTAAATGAATATAATTTTTATTATTGAATTTCAGAATCATCAATACTATTCAAATATTTATTTTTGAATGATTCCTACAAAAGATAAGAGATTGAATGATTTTGAATTTTTGAATCATCATTATCTCAAAACAATGATAATTATAAGATAATTAATTTCCAATAAGAGTTTTTAATTTACATTTCAAAAATGTTAGATTTATTTTTGGACTCAATTTTAAAGAAATTTTAGCTTAAAGAAACCATTATTAATACATCGAATTTCCCATTATTTAAGGTTTTTTATTAGGTTTTTTATACACTTTTGGAAAATCTCACTAAAAACCCACTATGAGTAGTGTTATAAGAGATTATGAATTATTATATTTGACTAAAGTGTAAATTTACTATCTTTATACTTTCAAACTGGAAGTATTTATATAACGTGTCAAATTTTTGGTTGTTGCTAACTATATATGCTAAAGAGGGTAGATTCTATGAATGATAATGAAAAGAATTCAAATAAAAGGAACTTGAAAGAAAAAATCAAAATTTTCTACCATAAAACATAAAATAAAGGAGGTTAGAAAATGAAAAAGAATAAAAAAGTTTATTTGATTGGATTTGTATCCCTTCCAATTGTTATCATTCTGGGGTTGATTTACCAATTAATATTAGAAAGAGATCTACTAGAGGGTCTTATTTTCTCAATATCATTTGGATTAGTATATTCAATTGGTGTGATGGTGATGGCTCCCTATATCTGGAGGAAAAAAAGTGAAAGAAAGGAACTTGAAAGAAAAAATCAAAATTTTCTCGAAGAATCTTAACAAAAACTGGGTTTATATTTATATTGGAGCTTATGGATCATGGATGATTTCATCTTGGGGGTTATTTTTTGTCGGGATTTACGATTTAGGACGCGTTATCTTTTCAACAATTTTGGGCTTAGCATTTTTTCTTTTAATATATACTCTTAAACGTATTAGAAATCTTAAATTCTTGAAGCTCATTACTGGAATAGTCTTAATATTTTTCGGTATATTTAGCCTCGGTGGTATCATGTGGTTAATTATTGGTTATGTACTTGTTCAAGCTCCTTGGGCTCCCTTACGAATTTTGATTGGAGATGCAGTAATAAGGGGAAGAATTAATCTCCTAATTCTAATATCTTCATATGCAATTGGTGGTTATATAATGTATAGAATTGGCAAAAAAAGAAAATGGAGACCCCCTGCTCATTTTGAGATTGAATGACTAATCTTAAATCAAAAAATTACTTTTTTCTTAATTGAATAAGGTTAAAAAAATATAGAACTTTTAAAAATTGTAGGTTATAAAAAATCCAATAATGTAATATAAGGATTTTGAATTTACATATTCAAATTTATTAGATTTATTCTTGGACTTAATTTTAAAGATGATCTAAATAACTTTTAATATTTATTACATAGTTTTTTATTAATAAGGAATTTATTAGCTTGATACTATCCATAAACAATTAAATAATAATCCCACAATTTTTGATAATCACGTAAAACCTACAAAAGCGTTTATAAAAAAAATTTGAAAATTATTAATTTTTCTTATTGTTGAAAGTTCAGAGTATTTTAATCTTTGAACTAATGATATATATTTTTCATAAAATCCTGGAAAAGTAAATCCTATAATTCATGCTGAACGAATTTTTGATATTCTAAAAAGTGGTCAATTTATTGATGATGATTCAGAATATATTTTATAAGATATAACTTAGTTGATATTTCTATTTAGTGATTCAAAATTTAATATCTTTCTAAATAAGTATTTTAAAGATTTATTATTTTTAATTGCCTTATCTATATCATAATTATCAAGAATTTTTTTCATAAAATAGATCCTCGGCATTTTAGGCGGTATTATATTATTAAAAATCTCTTTTGTTATATAAATTGAAGGACAATCTATTAATCTTTGGCACCCAATTTCCCTAAGAAAATCATTATCAACTCCCGCTAAATACCAGCTTTCGATTTCTTCAATGACAATGATAATTTTGTTTTTAATTATGTTAGTAAAGCGTTCAAATATATTTTGTTTTTTCATAGTAATACATGTTGAAGAATCATAATCTCTAAAACATATATAATCCCAAAAATCGACAGAATTTATAGTATTGATAAATTTTTTCCTTTTTTCATTAGTCTTATTAGTATACTTCCATAGTTGAATTTCATTAACTTTTTTTTTAAATAAATCTAATAAGATATGCTTAAAATACCTTTCATCATCATCGCCTTCAATAAAGAGAAATAACTTTTTATATTCCATATACTTCATTTTAATAAATTTTGTAAGAATAATTCGTCAATTCCAATATCATTTTCTAAAAAGGTTTTTATCTCTTCATCATTTAACGGTTTTGTCACATTGGAAAAACCGGAATCATCTCGACGGATAAAGAAAATATTATCAATTCCTGCATATTTCACAATTTCAGGATTGTGAGTTGAGATAATAATTTGTTTATTAAATCTAGTGGCAACATCTTTCATTATGTCTATTACTTTAGATATTAAGTAAGGATGGATATTTCGCTCAGGTTCTTCGATTACAATCACATCATTTTTTTCAAAATATAATATAATGATTAAAGTTATAATATTAATTGTTCCATCAGATATTAAAGAGGCAGGAATAAATTTCTCATCTGAATAAATTTCCTTTAAACTTGTATATAAATACTTTTCAGCAAGTCTTTCTACAGAAACTTCATCAACAAAAGGCAATATATCTTGCAGTAACAATGAAAATTTATCTCTTTCTTCTTCATTATTTAGAACCTTCCTTAATATAATTGCTAAATTACTACCATTAGATTCTAGTTCGTTTTTACCAGATATTATTGCAAATTGTTTTGCAGGCTTGGGATTAATATCGTAAAATGATAAATTCATGAAAGAATTTTTAATAAAGAGTAAATTATTAAAAGGAAATGCATTTAATATTAGTTCATTTTCAGTTAAATTATATTCTCTATCGTATTTATCACTAAATATGAAATTAAAAATAATTTGATCTTCTTTTATTCTTGAAGAGTTTAAATTCCTCTCTGTATTTACTTTACCATTTAAATTTTTGATGATAATTTCATAATCTCCTAATTTTTCTAAATTTTCAGGAGTTTCATTTTTTTCCAAGATCTTATAAATATAAAATTTTGTCTCAAGTGTCTCTTGAATTACTTTAATGTTATTTCCATCATCTTCTATGTTGATCTCTATTTCATAACAAACCGATTTTATCTTTGATGTAATTTTATCCGTTTCTGGACCTAAATAAAAGTCTGGAAAGATAAGATCAATGTCAAATTCAATTTCTATTGACACATTATCATTGCTCTCTAAATATATATTTTTAATATAATTTCCCCCTCCTTGTAAAGATATTGCATTTTCAAGGCCCCCATCAACTAAATCTTTTAAAAATTTCAAGATATTTAAAAAATTTGATTTACCAGAGGCGTTAGGACCAATTAAAATATTTAAATTCCCTAATTCAATTTCCATATCTTTAAAACTTTTAAAATTTTTGACTTTAATTCTTTTAATTATCATAATTTATCACTAGTTAGAATAAAAAATCGGTTATAAAAGATTAATTAATCTTTTCTTAACTTTTTTACTATTAAAAGGTATGATTGGTTGGAATTTTTTATGTGTTTTCTTCTTAAAATTTTCTAATCCGTTTTCAACTAAAAGCATGTTTATTACATCAGTGTTGTCCAAATGGAAATAGATTTCTGCCATATTTGAACCAGGTTCCCACTCAGCAAACTTTCTTAATAATGCTTCGTTTGAATAGCCACTTGCTGCTAATTCAGTTAACCACGAATGTCGAAATAAATGTGGATATAGTTTGTCGTGTTTCCACTTGATAGGATGTCTCTTCTTCATATATCTATTTATTACATTTAATGAAGCATTTAAACTCGATTCATTCTTATATTGGAAGACTGTATCATCTTCTTTAATTCTAATCTCTTTTATCCATTTTCTAAGATAGGGTACCGATTCGATTAATGGAATTCTCCGTTTCTTTGTTTTGGATTTTCTAATTTCGATTTCAGCGAATTTATCGGAAAATACAATATCTCGTAATTTTATATTTAGTAATTAACCTTTTCTTAATGCTCCTTCGTATAATACTATAAATAATGCTTCTAATTTAGGAGATACATTCTCAAGTAAAAGATTTAAATCGTCTCTTGAAACTAATTCATATTTATTAATGTATCTTTGCTCACTCTTTAATTTCGTTGGAAAACATAGCACCAAATCCTCTCTTTTTGAAAATTTCAGGTAATTTATGAATCTAAAAATATAAATCTTTCTGGTTGAAGGCTTTAAAGAATCAAACCACTCACTTTCCAATAAATTCAGTATATCGGCTTTTTCCAATAGTTTTTCGTTGTTTTTACCCGTTATTGCGAATAAATTTTTTAAACAAATTAAATAATTGATCTGAGTTTTGATCTTTCGGTGTTTTACCCTTGTCAAAAATCATTCTCTAAAGCTATTCTTTTCAGTGCTAATCTCCCTAAGAAATGACTTGGTTAGAGAAATCCATTTCTGAGGTTCCATAATTAATTACATAATTCACAATATATAAAAATAATGTTCCCTAAATTTTTAATCTAATAAAATAATATCATATATTAATTGATATTCATATCAAGGAGTTTGAAAAATGAATACAGAATATAATATTGGCTTCGATTACTCTCACCAGAATAAATTAACGATTGA
>Ga0209979_1001520_pt1 | contig 25148 bp, 18 predicted proteins | sample AnhtaG_FD_183114 | JGI IMG/M metagenome (GOLD analysis project Ga0209979, IMG submission 183114) | Deep subsurface microbial communities from Anholt, Denmark to uncover new lineages of life (NeLLi) - Anholt_01485 metaG (SPAdes) (version 2) | ecosystem: Environmental > Aquatic > Marine > Oceanic...
AAACACGCCCCCCGTTTCAACCCACAGGTAAAACACCTAAGCCACCGCGAAAGACCGCCTAGATTTTGATTAGTGCACCGAAGTCAGTTTGGGGCAACGGTAATCAGGCATATCACACAGAACGTCAAGTTGTTAAGTGACGACTCAAAGCCAATGTGCCCTGTTCTTTAGTAGTGTCCTATTTCAACTTTCCAATGTTGCAAGAGGGTTTCCGCCCAATGTCGGGCTTTTGCACTGTGTTCGAGATGTGATAGACTCCTCCCAGTAGTTATAGCAAAGGACATTGGAATATCCATGCATTGGACTATCGTAGTGGGCGCGGTAGCTGGCATAATAGGAATTTTGTGGGCAATTGACACTTGGATATTACCTAAGCCCTTGATTCGCCCGTTTATACTCCGACTATTTCATAAAACCACGAGGCAACCGACAGCGTCTCCAGAACCTGAAGAACCTCCATACATAACAGTTCAAATTCCATGGTACCCTACTAAAGGACCCCGCACCATCAAGGTCGGGCTTACTATAGAGTATCCTGGTGACTTGCCTAAGAGTCTTGATTCCTCGGTCCGAGAACTCTTCACCGAGGGTTTGCGTCACAAAGAAAAATTTGAATTCGTTCAAGCAATCGAGTTATTCACAAACTGCTTGATCTTAGCAAAGGATGCCAGTGAGAAGGCAGCCCTGCATAACCTCGTCGGCGATAGCTTCCTCAGCCTCAGTAGATTGGAGCAGGCAGAAGATCACTACCGAGAAGCAGAAAGATTAGCGAGAGAAGCGAATGATTTGCGAGGACTGGCAGCGGCTCGGGGCAACACGGGGCTTGCCTACTTCGCTAAAGGAGACACTCGTACTGCACTTAAATGGCACTTGGATGCCTTGGGAACCTACAGAGATATAGGAGACAAGCGTGGTGAGGCTAATCAATTGGGGAACATCGGGAATGTCTATCATGCGAGAGGAGACCTAGACAAGGCTCTAGCATACTATTCAGAAGCATTGGCGATTGACAGAGCCACAGGATATCGGGAGGGTCGGGCCAACAGACTGGGCAATATGGGAGCCCTATATACGCGGAAGGGCGAACTAGAACTGGCGTTGAAGTGTTTGCTGGAGGCTGTAGCTATGCATAGAGAGATGGGAAACCAACTGGGTGAAGCCAGTGGGTTGGGAAACATAGGTGCTGTGTATCAAACCAAAGGAGAAGTAGATAAGGCATTAGCTTATTTTCAACAGGCGCTAAAGGTCGACAGGCGTATAGGTAACCGAAAACTCGAAGCTAGCCACTTAGACAATATTGGGACCGTCTATGGCAGTAAAGGGGAGTCAGATAAGGCACTCAGATATTTCCAACGTGCCTTAGAGATCGCTAGGGACATAGGAGACCGTAGTGGTGAGGCTAATCTATTGGGCAACATCGGGGTTGAGTATGGGACGAGAAGAGATTTGGATAAGGCACTGCATAGTTTGGAACAGGCGCTAGCCATTGACAAAGCCATTGGAGACAAAGAGGGTGAGGCTAATCGAATGGGTAATATCGCTAATGCGTATAGGGATAAGGGGAATCTTGATACAGCTTTTGACTACTATCAAAAGGCAATTACCGTTGCTAAGGCTACAGGACACAGGGAAGAGGAAGCCAACCTCTTGGGCAACATGGGGGTAGCGTATGGTCGCAAAGGCGAGTTGGATAAGGCACTTGAATACCTAGAAAAAGCACTGGCGATAGACAGGGCCATAGGCAACCGAGAAGGAGAGGCCACTCGGTTGGGCAATCTTGGATACGCACATATGCTTAAAGGAAACCCAAAGAAGGGTCTCGAGTATTCAAAACAGGCGCTCAGCATATTTGAACAAATGGGTGCCAAGAATCAGATAGAAGAGGTCAAGAAGAATATTCAAACTATGATTCAGCCCGGTTAGAGGCCATTGACAACTCAACAAAAAGCCAAAATGTTACCTATCTCCAATGTACCTCTAACTATTAGCTTATTGGTCTCAAAAATTGAAGGGGAGCGTTGCCGCTCCCCCTAGCTTTGTCTTGGTGGCGGGGGTTGGATTTGAACCAACGACCTCCGGGTTATGAACCCAAAAATTGAAAACGTCAATTTGTGCAAGGAGATAATAAAACTAGGCTGTAGAATTTAACAGAAGATTTATGAAGATATCAACAATTAATATATAATATAGATGCGTATTCATGTAAAACCATAACTAATTTCTTGTTGGAGGTCAATATGAAGATTACTAAAGCTGAAATTTACAGTTATAAGAGTATTGGCGAGAAATGTGTAATAGACTTTGACGAAGAATCTACGATATTAGTAGGCAAAAGTAACGTTGGTAAAACAAACATATTAGAAGCTTTAAGATTTGCGTTCAACGATGAACCACTTGCAGGAGAGGACAAATGCTTATGGAACCCAGATCAACCCCTTAGCATAAAAGTATTTCTAAAAATTGAAAGGAAAGATATCCCAGAAATTGAACGTATAGATAATTCTTTTACTAATTTAACACATATCGTTATCAATAAATATATAGATGGTAGAATTGAGTTTAGCGCAGACCCAGATATGCCTGTCAAAAAATGGTTTGAACCTTCTGATGAAGTGGTGTCATTGTTAAGTTATTACAGGGCACGAATAAGAAGAAACGTAAGGAAATTTAATGAGATAAAGGGCCAATTAACTCAAGATGATCCGTTGCTAATAGATTTTTCATCTTTAGATACTTTCGTCAATATAGATAAGAAATTGTATCCTATGAAAAATGAGGATGAGCAAAAGACTGTTCTAAATGATTTGCTTAAATCACTTAAGTCTATCAGAAAGAAACTAGATAAGAAGTCATATAGCAATCTTAACACGCGCGGTACTAAACTCAGCTTATCACGTATGATTAACGACTTGGAGTATGATATTCCTTCCATTAAATTCCAAGAAAAGACTGTTGAACCTTTCAATAAAGATAATTTATCCGGGTTATTACCCCGTATTATTTATCTAAAAAGTAGCGACCAGCCAGAGATAACCGAGTCAATTTATACTGATGATATAAGGAACACGGGTAGTGATAATTTCATGCGGGGTCTGATTGATCTTTCAAAGATAGATATCGGTATATTAGAAACAGGTGAAAGAAGAGCAGTTGCAGATCCATTGAGCGAAGCCAATAAGAATATAGCAGATAGACTCTCAAAGTATTGGAACCAAGAAAAGCTTACAATTGAACTAGATATAGGTTATGACGCCGATCCTAATTCTCCCAACAATCCAAAAAGAAAAATTGACCTAGATTTCATCAGCGGGGAAGGAAGAAGAGGCAGTATATTCGACCAAAGTCCTGGAACGCAATGGTTCATGGCATTTATCGTAAAATATCTTGCAAATCAATCTGATGAAAACGATATTATACTTCTATTAGATGAGCCTGGAATTTTGCTACACGCTGGTGCGCAGAAAGACTTGTTAGGAAGATTTGAAGACACCGCCCCCATAATACAAATTATATACACTACTCACTCTCCATATATGATCAATAAGAATTTCCCTCTCAGGATCCGAAACGTTGATAAGGGAGACGGTAGTAACAATACAATTAGAGGGACATATGTTGATCAAAAACCATACAAATCTCAAAAATGTAGAGCTTGGGAGCCCCTTCGTAGTTCGCTTGGCATTTCACTTGGAGATTCTCTATTTGTTGGTGGAAGAAATCTAATTGTTGAAGGTATCTGTGACCAGATAATTATTTCAAGCATGATTCAAGTTATTAATAATCTTGAAAACAAGACTAAATTTGATTTAAACAAAGTTAGCATTACATTTGCTGGTGATTCTGGAAATCTCATAGCATTAGCCAAATTCTGTCACCAAGAGACAGAAGATTCGAAAGTATTACTTGATGGCGATACAGGCGCACGAAACCGAGAGAAACTCAAAAAAGCTGGGGTTCCAGAGAGTACCATTTTTGTGATGAATGAAGTAATCGATAAAAAGATTGATATCGAAGATCTTTTTAGTCCAGAATTCTATCATACAAACGTTCTAGAAGCATATCAAGAATTACCTTGTCTTGATGTGTATGACAAACTACCACAAAAATGGTCAGAAGTTAAAGAAGATCCTTCTAAACGTGATATTACGGATACAAAAAAATGGGGACGCTCTAAGTATTATTCGGAGTATTTTAATAGTCGCGAGGAAATGGGAGGATTCGACAAGGTATTAGTATCCAAGAAAATTGGGTATAATCTTATGTTTTTAAATGAAAACGAGCAGAAAACGATAATCAAACCTTTTGTTCAATTATTGAATAAAATCTGGCAACAAGAACCTAGTTGGTTTTAGTTATTATAACTAACCCATTATTATTTCTAATACTGTTAGCAAAACAGTAGAAGTCCTCGAATCACTTTAAGATTCAGAGGGCTTTTTAGCTTCAAAAATTGGTGCCGCGGGTTGGATTTGAACCAACGACCTCCGGGTTATGAGCTCATAAACCATATACATAGAGTAGTAAGTGGTTTACAAATCGGCCAGAATTTTACCTACCGACAGCAAGGCTGAAGTTTATGAGCAGGACTATTTATTGATAGCTTAACTCCATATTTGCTAGTATGCCTTTGAAACTTGGTGAGACAACCAATAGCTTAATTGTGGGGTGAATTCCCAAATTGATAGAAGTATTCATCGTGATAAAGGATGGTAACGACCAGTACTATCTCCTAAAGGTGGTGAGACACGGATTCGATGTTTACTGCATCCCACCTCATTTGGGAGTGCACTACTCTTTACATGGAAGTGGCGAGTCCCATTTTCGGCACGAAGGAAAGTCAGTGAAATCTGGAGATGGATCACCGGTGGCTTTGGTTATGGGAGAAGCAGGAACGCCTAGTGGTAAAGGTATCATACGTGCGCCCCTCAGTGACTTAGGTCGCGCTTCTGGTATTTGCAGTACAGTCTTTTCGATTGATTCACTAAGCCAAGATTTTCGGACGTTCAATCGGAGTGGAGGAGAATGTTTTGTGATTGATGCAGGAATATTCCCAAAGGGTACTAGAGGAGTTGAGATTGGGGTTTGGGCAGTCCCCGCTAGAAACGAGGCTGGTTTTGAATTCAATAATCCAAACGTTCCTACAAATTTGTTGTATAAAGTAACCTATTGCGAACCTCAGATTTGGGTCTATGCGCGGCCTTTCTAGTATGGGCTACTGATTGCACTTTTCATCGTTTTGTGACTTGATAATCAACCAAATTGTTTTCAAAATTTACTTCCTAGTTACACTTAAATTTCCACTTTGATCCAGAGCATGTTCCACCTTGGTGCAGAGAATGCTCCACCTTAGTTCAGAACATGCTCCACTTTAGTCCACTTCAGTTTCCACTCCAGTTTTCACTTGTCTTCACTCGAGTTTTCGCTTTTTTGCTCCAGTTTCCAGTTTAGTTCCACCCAAGTTTCCACTGTGGTTCCACCTTGGTTCCACCTTGGTTCCACCTTGGTTCCACCTTGGTTCCACCTTGGTTCCACCTTGGTTCCACCTTGGTTCCACCTTGGTTCCACCTTGGTTCCACCTTGGTTCCACCTGTTTCTACTCCAGTTTCCATTTGTCTTCATCCTAGTCTCCACTATTAGTATTTGAGCTCAGCCTATTCGGCTCATGCAGCTCACGCGCCTCATGGATCAACGATGCCACAGACGAGCAATTTCTGGACTAGCTTCGCGCTAGTCCTATGGTTTCGTTCCATGTTTGAACTTCCAACTTTTAAGTGTAGCTGTTTTAGCTTCTAACTTACACTTGGAACTTGGAACTAGTAGCTAATAAGTTGTAATCTGTAACTTCGCACTTCTGGTTCTATGTTCCAATACATGGTTCCAGAACAATCCGATGTTTTGTTATGCAATTCTATCGGTCACGCTGACCGCAGACACTGAAATTGGATACTAGCTTACTTGTCCAGTTTCTAGAATCATGTATTGGAACACGGGACCCGGAGTTCCAAGTTCCAAGTTCTAGGTTAGAAGATGTAACTCCAAAGCTAGCAGTTCAAACCTAGGATCAACACTAGAACTGGAACTAGAACCTAGAACCAACTCGAGTGGATACTAAACTGGATACTAGTGGAACCCTAAGCGGAACTAGGAGGTGAATCTTGAAGACACAATTTGACGGAATGTGTGATGAGTTACTAACTCGTCCAGACCGAATCTTTGTAAAACAACTACTACATGGGTAATCCGACGCAAAATTTGTGTTAATTCTTGCCACTGAGTGCTAGAATTGATTATGTGTGGTACCGGAAGAGAAGTCTTGGCATTCTCAAGAATATGTTCAATTTATGTACTTGCTAATTAGCAATTGAGGAGGGTAGAAAATGGTGGCAATCAAAGATATTATCAAACCCAGAAAAGAGGTAATAGAGTCTCGATTTCAGGGAGTTGTTCAGTCTCACAAAATAGACGCAAAGGAACCCCGAATCGAAAATAGTCCAGAAGATTTCTTTAGAATAACCTATCCCTCGTCAGCACTTAAGAGGACTTTAGAGCGGATTAATGAAAAATTTAGTGGCACATCCAATCAGGGAGGAATTTTGTTAGTGGGGCCCTACGGCTCAGGGAAAACCCATGGAATTATCTCGCTATACCACACTTTCAAGCATCCCGAAATAGCGAAAGAATGGCTTAGGAAATGGAATATTAACATTGAGGTTCCCGCCGATACAAAATCTGCCATAGTTTCCACTAGAAGGTATGATGCAGACCTCCTTTGGGAACCTATTTTTACACTATTAGGGCAACAAGGTATCTTACCTAGCATAAAGCGCTTCCCAACGATTGACCATATCGAAAAAGTGGTCGGGGATTCCGTGTGTGCGATTTTTATTGATGAAATAGAGAACTGGTATGGCTCATTTAATCCTGAAACTCAGGCAGACCTCATTGAAAGGAACGAAACATTCTTGGAGCATCTACTTGAAGTTGCAAATGATCCTGGGAAGAAGCTTTTCGTTTTCATTACCTCCCTTGAAGAAAAAGCGGGACTAAAGAAGATTTTTAATCGTACAAAACCTATACGAATTGATGTAAGCGCTATGGAAGATAGAGAAAACATTGTCTTGCATCGCCTCTTTGAAAACGCTGACCAAAAGGATTTGGACGCAGCAGAAAAAGTGGCTAAGGAATACGTAGACAGATACACCGCCCCAATAATATTAGACAATCCCTACCAGTATAGGCAAAGAATGGTACAAACCTATCCATTCCACCCGCTTCTCTTAGAAGCAACCACCCAGGTTTATGAGGCAGCCACTGAAAGGCAGGATATTCGTGGAATGATGAATGTCCTTGCCGATGCTGTAAAGAATACACATGACAAGAAAGACCTGATCCTTTTAAGCGATCTGGATGAAAGTGCCTTCAGAGGTATAGATTTGAATCTAGTGGAGAAGTACAGCTATGACTTAGATAGAGTAAAGGATATCTCATTTAGCAGAGAGATACTTAAGACTATTCTCATTTACACGCTGAATGAAAAAACGGTGGGCGCCAGGGAATCGGACATACTGCTGTCCGTGTTTAGTCCAACCCAAGGCCATACCCTTAATGGTATTGTGATGGACTTGGAGAATATCTATGGAAAGCCTCACTACCTCCATAAAGAGGACGGCATTTACTTGTTTAAGCATGATTTAAACATCTTCGCCTTACTTGAAAAAGAGAGGAAAAAGGTATCGGAGGATGATGTTAAGAGAGAAGTGGCAGAAATCGTAAAGAAGGATGTATTTGAGAATAGGGTGTTTATTTACGATTTTGAAGAGATTCCCGATGACAGCAAAACCAAGATAGTGGTTACATTGGAGTCGTGGGGTGATGAGGAGACATTGAGAAGCAAGCTAAATGAGTTTTATAAGGGAAAGACGTGGCAAAATACATACATCATCGTTTTCCCGACTGTGGAGAGCATCCTTTCATTTGAGATCGTGGAGAAAACGAGAAGGCTCATTGGGGCTCAAAAACTGCAAACTCAGGTAGAAGATAAGGAACGAAAGTTACAGAAACTAATCACTGATGAACTAAAGGAAAGCAGCGAGAAGATAAAAGGACTGTATGGCTATATGCTTAGATGGGTGGCTAGAGGAGAAGAGTTAGCTCCAAGAAAAATTAATGTCATCGCTGATGCTGATGCTATAAGAGAAAGGGCAGGAAGTGATGCTTCGCTAGTTGGAGATTACATTCTCGAAGAGATAAAAGATAAAGCCGATGGGCAGAGGATTGAGCTTTTGATAAATGATTTCAGGAAATATAGAAAATATCCTATGGTTTTGGATAGTGAAGCTGTCTACAAGACAATTACGACTTTGCAAAGAGACAAAAGGTTGATCACACAGGGAGAGCGGGGCAGGTGGTATATTGATGAAACGCCAAAAAGCTTAGAGCCAGGTTATAGCGTTTTCGACCCACAATATGCCCCAGTGGAAGTTGAGAAGGGGGCAGAAGAGGAAGAGAGCGAACATGTGGAAGGGCAGAAACCAGAGGAGGAAATAACAGGGGTTGAGAGAAGAGAGAGGAAAACTTTAGACCTGAAAGGGAACTCGCCGAGAGTCATTCTGAGTCAAGTAGAGGCAAAAACTAGGGGAAGTGACATCTTCAAAGCGGTAAACATCAGATATCAACTCAAGCGAGATTTGACCAAAGAGGAGATGATGAAATTTGTAAAACAGCTTCCTCAGGAAGATGCAGATATTGAGGCAGAAGTAGAATTGTGGAGGGAAAGGGATGAAACTTAGTGCCAATTTCATAAAATCCCTCGTAGAAAGTAACAAACCTATTGATATAGTGGGCAGTCAACTACTTAAGATATGGCTTGAAGCTGCCCGAACGGCTAGCAATACAGGTGATTTCTATTACAAGGGAGAGAGAGAGGCAAGAGCGTTCGAAGACTTCGTTCTGAAGGCCTACGCGGAGCTATACAACCTGCTAGCTAGAGAATGTATAAATGGCTCTGTCTTTCAGAAATATCCTGATGCCACTTTTATCGTAATGGATGGAATGAGTTTGAGGGAAGGTGTCTTGGTTTACAATATGCTCAAAAATAAGGGTGAAGGGGTTTTAGAGTATAGTTTCTCTGCCATCCCATCGGATACTATTGCTTTCAGAGAGAAAATGAAGGTTCCTATGAGCAATTTCAAGGAGATAAATGATCCCAAGAACATTAGATTATCTGGTGACGAAAAATATATCTGGTCTCGTTTTCCGGATGTCATGCTCGACAAAATCCAGGTAGGACACACGGTTATTTCTTCCCTCGAGGAGATGTATGGAATAGCTGCAAGAATAGTAGAGGAAGTAATGGGCAAACTTAATGCGACCGAGATAATTATTCTATCCGACCACGGCTATCTTCGCTCCGAATCGGGGTTTGTATTCACCACTCCTACCAAAGCCACAACAAAACTTCAACACGTATTTGGGAGTGCCAGATATATTTCGATGAACGACGCGGACGCTAGTGACCTTGTCGAAGAAGGTTACGTTGAGGAGTTCGGTGGATATTATCTTGTTAAATCCCGCTATGTATGGCCAGTAAGCGGCAAGTATAGCATCTACCTTCATGGTGGATTGAGCTTGATGGAGTGCTTTACTCCTGTAATAAAAGTCCACAAGGAACTGTGACATGGGTCAAAAGCCAATTGAAATAGACTTCCCAATCGAGCAAGTGAACGTAATTGCCGAGAGAGAGGCTCACGCAAAGGAGAAGTACAGACCAATATTGTTTATACACAAGTGGTGGGCACGGAGGCTTGGCTGTGTTTTTAGAACAATTGTCCTCTACACACTATTAGATGAAAATGCCAAAGTGCTGGAAGATGACGGCAGATGGCGACCTGTAACAGAGGAAGAGCTGAAGAATCCGTGGCTTCTTTATCTCAAAGATGTAGATTTTGGTGGCAAGACGGTTCTTGACCCAATGATGGGTGGAGGAACAACAGTTGTTGAAGCGCTGAGATTCAATTGTAAGGTTATTGCCCAGGACTTAAATCCAGTCGCTTGGTTCTTGGTCAAGAAAATCGTAGAGCCGGTTGATATTGGAGAACTGAAAGCGGGATTCAAGAAACTTGAACTGGCAGTTGCAGATGAGATAAAGCAATACTACAGGACAATTTGCCCACATTGCCTAAACAGATACGCAAAATTACATAACAGGAACTCAGAAGACATAATTAGGGAAGTTATTGAGGAGTTAGAGAGCTCCAACGATCCACATGATGTATACGAAAAGTATTCCTTTGAGGATAATATAGGGTTGTTTAGGAGCCGGAAGAGCGTCTTCGCCGAGGCAATGTATTATTTTTGGATCAAGGAGGTCCCATGCTTGAATTGTAAGACAAAGATTCCTCTCTTTAGAGGCTACATGCTTGCTAGTAAGAGGGATGGCTCTGGATATCACGTGATTTGTCCCGAGTGCGGCAATATTTTTGAAGTTAAAAACCATGAAAATGATACAAAATGCCCGCGGTGTCGTGCAGAATTCAACCCCGATAAAGACGGGAATGTTGATGGCAAATACTATATCTGCACGAATCCAGATTGCGGTCAGAGGAACATTGTTGTAGAGGCAATCCAGCGAACCGGTAAGCCCGAAGAACGGCTATACGCCGTAGAATACTATTGCCCACACTGCGGAGCTAAAGACTATAAGCAAGCAGATGAGTTCGATTTCGCCTTGTTTGCAAAGGCAAAGGAAGAGTTTAAAGGGATCGAAGAAGGCTGGTTGGGAAAGTATATACCGAATACTGAAATACCAAAAGGACAGGAAACTTATCCAAGGCTTATTGAAAATCATGGCTACAAATACTGGCGGGATATGTTTAATGAAAGGCAGCTCTTGTCATTGGGAAAGATTTTGAAAGCTATATTGGAAATAGACGTGGATGAGAATATTAGTGAGTTGCTGGTAAGTACTTTCTCTGACACTTTGAATTATCAGAATATGCTGTGTGAATATAACAGAGCTGCAAATAAGCTAAAAGAGTTATTTAGTAAGCATGCATTTCATCCTTCTATTAATCCTGTCGAAAACAATGTGTGGGGGTGTGAATATGGACTCGGAACATTTGGACATGTTATCGACAAGGTTGTTCATGGAAAGACTTACAATGCCAATCCATTTGAAAAATATATAAATAATGGCGAGACTTTGGAAAAACCACTCAAAACAAAAATCATTGGGTATTTGGGCAATCCCTTTGACGACAACAACAATAATGCAATGATTACCTGTGGTGATTCCTGCTATATAGACATTCCCGAACCTAACGCCGTTGATGCTGTGATCACAGACCCTCCCTATTATGGGAATGTAATGTATTCCGAGCTTTCAGAATTCTATTACTCCTGGCTCCGATTAGCACTCAGAGACAGATACGACTATTTCCAGAGTGAACACGTTCCAAATGCAAGTGAAGTGATCGTGAATAGCGTTCAAGAAAAGGATGAAAACGACTTTGTTGAAGGTCTAACTGCTATATTCAAAGAGTCGGGAAGAAAGCTTAAGAAAGATGGCTTAATGGTGTTTACTTTCCACCATCAGGAGGAAAAGGCATGGGGAGCCGTTTTGCAGTCCGTATTGAATGCTGGATTCTACATTTCAGCAATATACCCAGTCCAATCAGAAAAAAGCACGAGCACTCATATTTTCCAAAAAGCCAGTGTTCGCTACGATATGGTGGTTGTTTGCCGCAAAAGAGAGACACGCCCAGAAAGAAAATACTGGTCCCAAATTGAAGATGACATATATTTCAGGGTAGAGGATGAAGTGAAGAGGCTGGAGAAACACAAGAAAAACCTCTCCCAAGAAGACCTTTTCGTTGTAACCATCGGCAAATGCCTGGAACTTTATTCAAAGCACTATCCGGAGGTTTATAAAGGAGAGAGAAAAGTATCAATTGAGGAGGCATTATCCTCCATCCGAGAGATTGTTGATTCCCAATTGATGCATACCAAGTTTAATCAGATTGTATTTGAAACAGATACGCTGACTGCTATTTATCTGCTCTACCTGGCAGGCAAGACACGAATTAGCTATGATTCCCTTAACAAAGCTCTCAAGATGAGGTCACTCTCTACAAAAGAAGTTATGGAATCTGCGCTTGTAGAGCAGGAAGGAAGCCAGCTATTTGTCTCTCTCCCCACGGAGAGAAAATCAGAGATTGAGTCCAGAAGAACCACGAATCTTACTGCGATAGACAGGGCACATTATCTTTATTGCCTCTGGGGAGAAGGTAAGATATTCTCATTTGAAAAAGAACTTTCAGATGAAGAAAAGGGGCTGTGGACAACAGAGAAAGTGCTCAAGACTCTTGAATATCTCTATGAGATGGAGAAAGATAAAACTTATCTTGAAATAGCTAACTTTCTGAAAGGCAGATGGCTCAGGTAACAATATCCAGGGGGATATAGACTGATGATGGACATAGGATTCAATATAATCGAAAGAAGTGGCCCAAAATTGTTTGGTGAGAAACTCAGCATAATAGAATTCCTGAGAGGAATTAATGACGGGGGATTCCCTCTTAATTTCGCCGTGACCGGCCTGGATGCACTTCTCTACTATGCCGAGGACAGAGATAAGATTTCCAGATACATTCGGGACATTCTACAGGACCACGCGAACCTTCTTATTAAAGGGAACTACATCATACAAATAGCTATTGAGGGGACTCTGCACATTGTAGAGAGCTTCGAAAGACCAAGGATTAAGTACAGGGAAGAAGAATTCTTGCTTTATCCAATTTTCGGAAGAGTTAAGCAAGTTGATGCTAAACACTTCTTAGCTCCCCTCAATCTACTATCATGATGGAGAAATGCGAAGGTTGGCACCTTCACCATCTAGCAAGACGTGCTAAGGTCTTCGGGATCGATAAGCCTCTAATAAACACTTTAGAAAAGGCAGGCTGGCTACTCACAAAAGGTAAGCCCCTGCCTCACAGCTTGGAATTAGAAAAAGCCCTTGTAAGATTGGCAGCAATAAAGGATTTTGACAAAACTTGCGATGACTCGAATTGCCCTATTTGTAAGAGGGTGGTTCAACAATATTCAGCAGGATTTGCATATTCAGAGCCATGGACATTGGATATCGAGCTCTACAGATGGCAAAAGGAAGCTAAAGAAAAATGGTGGGAGAATAATGGTAGGGGGATAGTCAAAGTAGTTACCGGCGCTGGGAAAACCATTCTGGCCTTCTCCATAGTGGCGGACCTCTACAAATCGGAGGCGTATAAAGATGGGGGATTAAGAACCATCATAATTGTCCCAACCGTAGTGCTGTCAGACCAATGGCTTGTGGAGCTGATGGGAAGGCTCCATATTCCAAGAAATGAGATTGCTGTCCTATGTGGTAAACAAAGGGACCCTATCGAAAATAGAAAAATCATAATTTACGTTGTCAATTCAGCACGAGAGCATCTAGCAGAGCATGCTAGAACCCATTTCCCCAGTGACGATATATTCTTACTTGCCGATGAATGCCATAGATACGGTAGTAAGGAAAACTCAAGAATCTTTGGACTGCCATATTCGTACACTTTGGGACTTTCTGCTACTCCAGAGCGGTTTGGAGATTTAGGCTTTGAGATAAAGCTTGTACCCAACCTTGGAGAAATCATTTACTCCTACTCTTATAGCGACGCCTTGAAAGACGGCATTATCCCACCATATAAGCTAGTCCGTCTGAAAGTCAACCTATTAAAAGAGGAAAGGCAGCTGTACGAAGCGCTCACAAAGAAAATCGGCAAGATGAGCAGTGTCTTGTTTTCGAAGTACCCGGAACTACGCGATTGTGGTCAATCTGAATTTCTCAAAAGGCTGGGGCAAGTCTATGCACAGACTGGCGACCCTCTTATTCCGAGGTATACATCTCTTCTCAATCAAAGGAAGGGAGTAATCCACACATCAAAATCTAAACTCAACGCTCTAAAGTGGCTTATAGAGAATGAAAACTTAAAGAACGCAAATGTATTAATATTTCACGAAAGAATCGAAATTGCCGATGAGATATTTAGATTTCTAGAAGAAAAGGGATTTAGCCCTGGTATTTACCACATAGATTTACCGCCAAAGCAAAGGATACAAAGCATTGATGATTACCGCAGCGGGAATACAAACATCCTTGTATCATGTCGTGCTCTTGATGAGGGATTTGATGTACCTGCGTCAGATGTTGGCATTATAGTAGCAGCAACGAGTAGCGTGAGGCAGTGGATTCAAAGAATGGGGAGAATTCTGAGGAGGGCTCCAGACAAAGAATATTCAAGAATCTTTGTTATATTCGTGAATCTTGCCGAGAAAGACGTTTTCACAGAAACTGAACTTAGAGAGTTTGAGAGGGAAGCTTTGAGCGTGGAACTAATTAACCTTACCTATCGCCGCAAATAGGAGGAGCACTCCAGCATCCTGATAAACTTTGAACTTTTCTTTGAACTGCAGTTACGCTTAGGTGATCACGAGTCACAATTGCACGACATACTATTTTGTTGGATCGGGGGTAAGGATTGCCCACAGTGTCTGACGCCGCAGGCGATTACTGAACAATTCTGACTTTTGTGCAATGCAGAGAAAGGAGCTTAGTTATAGGAGAATGTGTATTTGCTGGTCATATAAGTATCAACTAATGTCCATTTCAGGGCTTCGGAACGAAAATTTGACAAATTATTGACGGATGTGGTATTATTAAGGTTGTTCCGAGTAGCCGAACGCGAAGTTGGTGGACGAAGAACCGAGACTGAGTAGGCGGAAGCCGAAAGGACGAGGGGAGGAAACCAAACAAGGGGAGGTTGCTCGGGACACTTTTTTGTGCTATCCACAACTATGCTGTTCCTACGAACAAGTCATTACGGATTGCTTCATCCTTCTGACGCGGAACTCTATCTAGTCGTCATCGGCCCCTTGTTCAGCACTCACTAACCAAAACTCGGAAATGTTCACTCGTCTTTTTGTTAATGCTCCCAACAAAAAGTCATAAGGGATATTTCAAGAACCCGTTAAATTAACCTCGCCCAGAGACGGAGAAACAAACGCAAATAAAGCTGCCGGTTAGCCAGTGCTTGACTGCATGACACTAGTATTCTAAAGTGGCTTTTATATGCCGAATCTAAGTGAACATGACAACCTCGGTAGGGCTATTAGGGGGGAAAAGTGAATCTTCGATTTCTCGGAGATGCACTTGATTACTGGAAGGGCTCTATATTTCTTCGTCTTCAAAACAGAGGTATCCTTAAGGATTTTTTGGTGGATCCAATGTTAACGGACCCTGAGGATTGGCATGCAGCTGATTTCCAACTCTATGCCGACCTGTTGCAAATAAGACCGGACCAGATACTGCGACACAAGAGAATGCTACAGGAAAACAGAGAGAGGTACTTTGCTGAGGTCATTCACACTGGCGATCTGTTTGTCGACCCAGATACAGGAATCGGCTTAGGGTATGCTCGTCATGCTGAAAAGTATATTAGAGTCAAGGAAGTCCATCAGTTGCTAGGTAAAAAATTACCTAGAATCCTCTGCATTTATCAACACGTTGGCCGTGAGAAGACTAGAGACAGAGTCAACAAACTAATCATGGCACTTGCAGAATTTAGCACAAGAATCTATTGCTGTTCATATGAAACGCCAACTGTGGCTATGTTGTTCATGTCCGTGAGGCAGAATCGAATCGAGCTCGTGAATGAGTATTTCAAGAATTATCTGGGTCGGCATAGTAGTATGAGGGTAGCACTGTGGTAATTGTCTTATGCAAGACTATCCAGTTGCTTAAACGGTGGTACGGGGGTCACATTAACTCATTTCGTTAGCTTTGAAGAAGTAGAAAGCGCCGGCTTGGCTAAGCAGATCTCTTCACATGGCTTGAGCCCATTTCTAGATATAATGTACACAAAGAGTTTGAACAGAGAGCTTCACCAGGGTCTACCTAGTCTGGCGGGCAATTTAATATAATCACAGTAATGAAGAATAGATTCAAATACTTATGTTATCAGGCTTCATTTGGCCGTTTAATCATTTTACTCATGTCTGTTTCTTTGGTCATTGCACTAGTATCCGCGGGGGAACTAAGGACAGTTTCTATCCGTATTTTCTCTATTTTGGTCATTATCTTATTTATCGTCCTATTTATCCGTCTCGTTGTGTATTGGCCTAGGAGTTCACGCAAGAGCAGTTCAGATTGCCATAGAGGTCAGGAAACAATGAATATTATGCTGGAGTTAGCGAATGAAATGAACGTGAAGCTACACCCGACCAAATCGCTCGAAATTGTGCCTGGATTGAGAAACGCAAAGTGTGGACCTCGCCTATTCTTCTCAGGTTACAAAGCCCATTTTGGAGGCACAGTGTACATAGGTTGCACTATCCTTTGTGGTCTTGATAACGCCGCATTAAAGGGTATTCTTGCACATGAGCTTGCTCATTTAAAAAAGGGGCATTTCGCAAGAATTTTCCTATCCTTTCTCGTATTTATTCCGATGTTGGTTTATGGGTTTGTCTCAAAGTCTTGGCCTGTAATTCCAATTCTCCTCACTTCTCTCATATGGCTGCTCGTACTCTCTTCAATTTGCTGGCAAAGGGAATACGAAGCTGATGCTCTGGCAGCCGTATATGTCGAGAAAAAGCCTATGGCAGACGCACTTGAACAATTGGCACGACTTATTTATAGACGTGGACCTGCGGATACTTTTACCCACCCTTCTTTAAAGAAGAGAATTTCACGCTTGCTGTCAGACGAGGAGTGAATTCTCTGACAGCGCACAGATATGGCGCGTTAGTGAAGGGCCGTTTTCAAAAACCGTTACAATAATTGCATCTTATTGAGCCGGACTGCACAGTTTAGCGTTTTGTGACTTGATAATCAATCATAGTGTGTTTTCAAAACTTGTTTCCTAGTTCCATTTCAATTTCCACTTTAGTCCAGAGTATGTTCCACCTTAGTCCACTTCAGTTCCCGCCCAAGTTTCTACTATGGTTCCATCTTGGTTCCATCTTGGTTCCACCATGGTTCCATCTTGGTTCCACCACTTTCTACTCCAGTTTTCACTTGTCTTCATCTTAGTCTCCACTATTAGTATTTGAGCTCAGCCTATTCGGCTCATGAAGCTCACGCGCCTCATGGATCGATGGTGCCGCAGACGCGTCATTTCTGGACTAGCTTCGCGCTAGTCCTATGGTTCCAGTTCCAGGTTGGAACTACTGACTTCTGAATTGTAGGTTCGATATAGCTTCTAACTTACACATGGAACTTGGAACCTGGAACTCGTGGCTAATAAGGTGTCACTTGGAAGGTGGAACTTGGAACCTGGGACTTGCAACTTAAAACTCGTAGCTCATAAGGTGGAACTTGGAGGGTGGAACTTGGAACTCATAGCTCATAAGTCGTAATGTGTGACCTAGCACTTCCAGTTCCATGTCCCAATACATGGTTCCAGAACAATCCGATGGATTGTGCAGGCGCTTGTCCCGGTCAGTGCAGAACGAGGAACTAAATAAAATGGTTATGTGCAACCAATTCTGGATTGTGATGCAATTCTATTGGTAATTCTAACTGTGAACACTGAAACTGGATACTGGCTTACTCATCCAGTTTCTGGAACCATGTATTGGAACACGGAACTGGAAGTTCTAAGTTTCAAGTTACAGGCTATTAGCTATAAGCTATGAGTTCTAAGTTAGAAGCTACAACTCGGAAGTTAGCAGTGCAAGCCTAGAACAAAACCCTAGGCCTAACGCGAAGATAATCCAGAACCAACTTGCCTGCGGCATCGTTAAGCAGTTAGGCGTGTGAACTTCCTAGACTACGTAGGCTGAGCTTAAATACTAGATGGTGGAAACTAGGGTGGAACCAAGTGGAGACTAGGGTGGAACCAAGTGGAAACCGGGGTGGAACCAAACTGGAAACTGGAGCAAAAAAGCGGAAACTCGAGTGGAGACAGGCGGAAACTGGAGCGGAGACAAGTGGAGACTGGTGTGGAGCCAAGTGGAGACTGATGTGGAGACAAGTGGAAACTAGAGCGAAGACAAGTGGAAACTGGTGGATACTTGACCTTAGCCTAGATACTAAATAGTGGATACAAAGTGGATACCTCAAGTGGAGACAAGCAGGTGGATACTTGAACTGAGCCCAAATACTAAATAATAGCGGATACAAAGCGGATATTGAAAGCGGAGACAAGTGGAAACAGAGTGAAACTGAAACTGCAGCGGAAACTAGGAAGCAAATCTGGACGATACAAAATGGCTTTTTGTTATGCGGAAGAACGAGGTTTATTCTCCGGTGTGTAATATCCATCCCCCCTCATCCTTTAACACAAGGCGCATGGTGCCCTTCGTTCCTGTGCTGAAAACCTTATTACCCTTATCCGAGCCAGTACTATACTTCGTGTATAGTTCCACAGCTTTCTTATCTGGCAAACCGTGAACATTGGGCCCTACCGAAATCAAAGTCATCTCTGGGGCGATTGTCTTGATATGTTCTATGTAGGGGTCTGAAGGGTCACCGAAAAAGGTGAGAGACCCGTGATGAGGAGCCAAGAAAATATTACTTTTGACTGATTGATTATCGTAATAGGGCAAAATTTTCTCTTTCCAAGGTCTGAAGTTAGTATCTCCCGTTAGTAGGCATGAGCTGCCAGCGTCATGTTCCAGTTTGAGAACAATACTTTGTTCGTTGGGTTCAGTGTAGTCCGAATACTTAGAATTCATGAAGCGAAATTTTGTGTCCCCATACTTCACCTGAGTCTGAGCTGCGACTTCCCTATAGCCAACCGTCCGTCGTAGGTCCATATAGGCTTGATACTCATCACTATCCGGACTTGTCCCAGTGACTCCGCTGTCGAAGATGGTGGATATTGGGAACATTGAGTGAAGCCTTTTTATACCACGCATATGGTCAGCATCACGATGGGAACAAATGAATATATCAATTGAAGAATTTGAGCCTAGCACACGCCTTAAGTACCCCAAGACTCGTGCCTCATTGTCGCCCGTTATGTTGCAATCGCAAAAAACGATTCTTGTAGACGTTCGTATTAAGATCATATTGCCACATCCTACATCAATGAAATGGACTTCCATTTCGAAACCTCCTATCTAGTTGTAATGGTACAAGAGCTAACCCTTTGATAAAGGCAATACGACTCCTTGCACATATCTCTCCCCTTCATTGCGGGTTCTAATCAAAAATACAATTGATGCCAGAAAGGATAAAACGGCGAAAACCACTTTAGAGCTAGGTCCTATGACAGAAGCGTCCCAAAGAAGACTAATTGCGAACAGTATAGCCAAGACAAATGTCATTAAAGTCATGCCACGGTAAAGGCTATAAAATGCGTTTGCGAGGTGGCCTTTCTTAGCTAGGTCGTTGTCCATGGTGTAGTAATCGAATCGCCGGAATAACTGATGGCTGACCACATGCGGGTCTGGAGACTGCTCTGTGACTGCGCCGCTGTCAAGGGCAGATAATGAAGTGCTATCGAAGTTGAAAAACGATTCAGCCGTATCCATTATCTGAGCCCTAAGGGGGTCTTGGCATAACTCATAGCGCTTGACGAGATAGATATCGGAGTAAAATCTTCCGTGCCAGAAGAGTCGTTTGACCACAGGTTCAACTGAATATCTGCTCAATTGATGAAACAGAGCACCAACGGTGAACCCGATTATTAAAAACAGAAGAGTATCGATAGCAGGATTGCCAGTGATAAGGATGAAGTTACTTGAGCGAATAAGAACTGATATTGCCCCCAGCAAAAGTACACCGGGGACAATATAGGCGATAAAGTCGAAGTAAGTAAACTTATTCATCCTTAGAATCTCGGTAGGACGCAACCTTCATGCCACGGTTTGTCTCCACACTACCCAGAAAATTACATCCAATTCATATCCTTGTCAATACCTTGTGAGTTCATAATCTGACGAAGTGTGCAGTTTTCCAGTCGCTTTAAGCGCTAATAAATTCAATTCCGCTCTGGCTTAAGCTCTCTTTCCCTCTTTAAGGCTTAAAAAGTCCGAGTTATATTCCTCAATTAGCCCTGAATCGGCAAAGCTGAAGTATCTATTCTCGCCTATTATGATGTGGTCCAGGACCTTAATCTGCATAATATTTGCGGCGAAGACTAAATCCTGAACAAATCCAATTCCAAATGCTCTAAATTCAAAACATTCACGTTTTGGTCATTGGGATTTTGGGTTTTGATATTGTTTAGGGTTTCGGATTTAGGATTTCGAATTTCGCTCTATCCTTTCCTGTTAAGAAGCATTTATGTCATCACATATAATTCTCTAGCTGAGATAGGCTATGGTCTCTGAGTTTGTGCCAAAATGCTATAGAGAGGTCGTTTAAAAATGTAGTGCGAGGCTTTAGCCTCGTGCCCACGACCCTGAAGGGTCGCACTACGAAAATTTGGGGTAAGACACCCTTGAAATGCCTGAATTCGAACAAGAAATCAAAATTAAACAGCCTTATAGAAGCAGAGAGGGAGTCCCTGAAGGGACTCCCTCTCTTAGTGACCTCCCACGCTCGACACTGGCAACTAAGGAGTGTAAGTGTAGGTGATCAGGTCAGTCTCAAACAAGAACCCACTTGGACTCCAAGTAGTTACTTTCTTGAGACCAGCATCGTAGCAATTGGATGGAACTAGCCAAATCTTTGCTCCACTGCAATGGTCGTAGTCATCGAATCCGTTGTGGTAATCACAGTAGTCAGGAACTGGGGCGATGTTCCAGTCTGGGGAGCATGGCAGGTTCATATTCAGCTCTTTAGAGCCAGACATGACCAAATTACCGCTACCGTCAGCAGTCCCCGTGCCAATCAGAGCACCAGGGTTGTTACCACCCCAAACAGTGAACCTTGGGTCAAAGTCGGCGTAGTATATGAGGCTGTAGCCCGTGGTTGCCTCAAGACCATAGCCCCGGAACTCGTAGCAGAACACGTCGCCTTCGGTGCTGTAGTACAGCTCACCGTAGCGGTCGTCCGGAATGATTTGCCATTCACTATCCTTGTTCTCCAGCTCCAGCTTGGCATCAGTAACGTAAACCGGCAGCGGACAGGTATGGGCACTGAGCTGGAACCCGGTACCGGGGTCAGTGAACTTGAGGGTAGCGCCAGAGTTGAGGTAATGCAGGCACGGAGAGGTGTAGCACTGCTGCCCCCACTTGGACGGGTTCTTGTCGGTAAAGATGCCCAGCACGAAGTCAAGGGAGTCACCAACGGTGATGTCAATCTCCTTAATCCAGAAGTGCACCTTGTTTGACTTTCCCGGGGTCTTGAATGTCAGGTCTCCATCGGGAATCGTATTGTACCCCTCGGCTAGGTCACCAAACGCACCGTCGTCCTTGCCTTTTAGCCGGTCATTGTTTACATCATCACCGGCCATGCCGAGTTCACCACCCAGGTTATCTTTGAGGACAGCATCGATAATGTTCCAGCCGAAGTTGTTGGGCACGGTGATGGTCATGTTCCACGTAACCAGTTCATTTACCTCGACTATGCCGTCCCAATCTCCGTCCTCCTGGACTATTTCTACCGTTTTCTCAAACCCCTCATAGGGATGGAGGGTGATGTCCTCGGAATCTGAGGCAACCTCCGTATCATCGTAGCCGAGGTAAGCCCAGTTGGTAACATCTACATCGGTACACTGCACCTCAACAACCTGGACATCGAAGGTAATGTTGCATACGCCCGGGAGAACGGATACTGATATGGTATTGTCGACTACTGTAGGTGTAACCGGGCTACCGTCAACCGCAAATGTCCCTGGGATGTATTTGAGCCCATCTGGAATGACATCCTTGACGGTGAGGTTATGGGTGTAGGGATTCTCTAAATCCAGCGTTACCGTGACATGGTCGCCCAGGTAGCCGTCTTCGAGCATGGTCTTGTCCAAAACCATACTAGCTGCGGCATGCTCGGCAATTACCCCGGCTGACAGAGCTTCATCCCAGATGCGGACTTCGTCAATGAGACCGTTATGACGAGAATGAAAGCCAGCGTATCCTAGTCTTAGAGGGTCTGAAGAAGTCGCAGGGGTAAAGGTAATAGGGGCAGAGGCAACAAGGACACTATCAAGATAGAGGTAAACGGTACTGCCTTCCTTCACACCAGCAAAGTGATACCATGCTTCCGTAGACACAGTTAAGGCATTTACTACAGTGCCCCATGTCGTGCCTGCATTTGCCTTAAGACCCGTCCCATCGTAAATCTGGAACAAAACCTTTCCACTGGGCCCGTGGTACCAGAGACCATAATTCCTATAGGTAGAGTCTCCTTTTCCAACAACCCTTACCCAATCTGAAGCAAGAGCACTAATGTAAACCCAAGCCTCAACAGTCATGTTAGAAGTAAGACGAAGTGTTGCAGAATCAGGTACTTGAACGTAGTCATCCACCCCATCAAAGCTCAGAGCATTGCCGTACTTGCCACTAGTCCAAGTGGGCTCTGACCCCATCGGTAACAGAGTTCCGTCGTTGCCATTTCCGCTGCTATCAGAAGCAGTCGTTCCGCTTCCCTCATCAAGGTGCCACAGGCCGACGATTCCAGGGTCAGGGCTTGCCCCAGACGCCATTGGCAAAGCCAGGCCAAGCGCCAGAAGCAATGCCAGTATTGGGAATAATACTTTTTTCATTTATTCTTTCTCCTTTCTTTTTAGGATTGCCTTATCGCCCGTCGACCTCGGGCATCACGGCTTGTGCATTTATTCAGTTCTACTTTCAGAAAATATCACCTCCTTATCACAAGCAGGGGATTTGGGGGCTGGTGCAAAGCACCAGCCCCAGTCTAAAGGACCCCTTACTATGGGACCAATGTTACTTCGAAAGGTATTGTCAGCGTCGTGCCATCCGCAAGGGTGACCGACACCTTCCTCCACCCTGTGGTGGCAGCGCCATCAATACTGATATTGACCGTCAGCTGCGTCGCGCTATCGACACTGACACTGTTAACGGTTATCAGGTCGCCAAAGCTTACATCTGCTTTTTTCACTCCGCCGTTAGCGCTGAGGTCTACATTTGCTCCAGTGATGGTAATGTTAAGATTCGTCGTGCCCTGAGCGCCTGAACTGGGGTTAATCTCGGTCAAATGTGGTACGTCCTCGGGTTTTGGTACCTCTGTCGCTACCCCTGGGTAGAAGCGGAGCTGGGCTAGCTTGCACCCATTGTTGTCATACTTCCAGAGGTATTCTTCTAGCAAGGCGGAGAATAGTGGAACCCTCATGTACTCATATTCGCCTTTGGCTTCGTTCCAGACCCAGGCGTAGATGTAGAGCAGCTCTGCGCACACATTGTTAAACTTGTTCTTTCCGTGGGCTGGACTGTCACGCACCTCTATCACCTGAAGATCGGAGCACACTTCCTCCCCGGTGACCGGGTCAGTGGCACAAGTGGTCATTTTAATTTTGCCACCGGGCTTACCCAGCACACGAATATAAACTGAGTACTCCGTCGTGCCACTGTTCGTGGGGTCTGGGTTAGGCAGTTGAAACGCCGCATAACCATCAGTACCATCGACGTCCGTAACGGCAAAATCCCCCTCCACCAGGTTGATTACGGTGCGTTTGGTCTCATTTTTCTTCCCCAGTTGGACGAAGATGCGGTGCCCGTTGCCACCATCAAAGTTAGCATTCTTGGGATTGTCCACGCCGATGATGTTAAGGTTGTAATGGGGGCCGCTGGGACAACCGTTGCCTGTCACATCCTTACCTGCCAGTGCTATTCCCGGAACCAACACCGCCAGCAGCGCCACGGCGAGAACTATTGCAATTAACTTTTTCATTTCCTTTTCTCCTTTCTTTTTAAATTTGCCTTATCGCCCGTCGACCTCAGGCATAGCAGCAAGTCTTCTGATTATCCTTGTAATCTTTGCCGGCTATCACCTCCTTTATTAGTAATAAACCGCACTTTGTAAAGTGCGGTTTCATCATTGGCTCCCCACCACCCAAATGACCAATTACAGGTGGTGGTTCGACGCCTACTTTTTGGTTTCTTTTATAGTTTATTGAATTACTTTTTTACTATCGAGTTCTCCCTTGATTGTCTATCGAGTGTGTATAACGCTGACTTTGTATTACTTCGTGAATAGACCCTTCATATGCTTAGTCGCAGAAAGTTTAAAAATCCCTCACATGCACTATTTCCTACTGATAATTAATCTTAAACGGACATTAATAATTAGTCAAGATGCCTCTAGAGGAATTCCAGGGACACCATACCAATTAGACATACTACAAATTAGGTATTATGTCCCCAGAATACCCAGCATTATTTCCTCTCGATTTTGAGTATTGACAATGCCTCATAAGCGAATTATAATACAGCAAAATTCCAACATGTGAGCTAACCTTAGAAATTGTGTGAGGGGCTGAGGAGATGAAATAAGGGCACTGAAACCGCTAAATTAGGATGCGGTGGCTGGTGCCCTTTTTGTTTATTCAATCACAATAGCGGGAAGGAGGTGATGCCAATTTAAAAAACACCCGGATTAACCATTATTCATAACCAAAGGAGGAGAAAAATGAAATTTCTAACCATAACCAAGATGAAGGACACGGCATCTACAGTTCCGCCGTCTGTAATGAGGCAGCTCATGGAGGCAACCCTTGATTTAATGAATAAGGAAATGAAGGCGGGCAGAATATTAGAAGCTTACTTCATGGCCGGGTCGGGCCGTTCCATGGTTATTGCTGAAGTTAAGAGCGCCGAAGAAATCGTTCAAAGAATTAGTGCACTACCCATAGAGGGATTTATGGATTTCGAGACCTACCCGCTGGCTAACTTCAATGAGTCAATGAAAGCCCATATTGAGGCCATCAAGGCGGCGGAAAAGATGTTCCCCGGACCACCCAAGGAGCTCACTCAGGCCACGGTGGGTTAATTTAGCCATAAACGTTGATAGTCAGTTGTAAACTCGGCTCATAATTTATGATGTCCGTCTAGAGTGCTGTGCCCCGGATTCATCGGATATTCTGTAGGTGTTGGTTGCACAAAGTGACGTTCTGTGTGATATGCCTGATTACCGTTGCCCCAAACTGACTTCGGTGCACTAATCAAAATCTAGGCGGTCTTTCGCGGTGGCTTAGGTGTTTTACCTGTGGGTTGAAACGGGGGGCGTGTTT
>Ga0209979_1001521_pt1 | contig 25124 bp, 24 predicted proteins | sample AnhtaG_FD_183114 | JGI IMG/M metagenome (GOLD analysis project Ga0209979, IMG submission 183114) | Deep subsurface microbial communities from Anholt, Denmark to uncover new lineages of life (NeLLi) - Anholt_01485 metaG (SPAdes) (version 2) | ecosystem: Environmental > Aquatic > Marine > Oceanic...
TGCAATTCGCAGCTACATCTCGACCACCCGCAAGCACGGGCTGAACGTGATCGATGCCGTTCATGGCGCTTTGACTGGCTCCCCTTTTATCCCGTGCGCTCTTGGAGGGGTGGCCTGAGTAGTAACCAAATTTGAACGCGAATCTGATGGCACCCCTTCTCAGGATCAGATTGCATCACAGCCCACCGGCAGAGCAGAAGGCGCGCTCATCGGACACCGAAACGCAGGCGAGCGCAGGTGAACAGCCGCCAGGAGGAAGCAGGACAGCCTTGCCGGGATTCCTTCGCGGCTAAGAAGGCCGATTCGATGGGGATTGGACGGTCTCGATTTTTCTAGAAGCGCAGGCAATGTAGCCAACCTCCTATGTGTCTGTCAGGCCACACGGTGGCTCGATCAGCTCAGCGGCCGATTAGCACGATTACCTACGCCCAATGCTGCCGGGGCCAACTCTTGCCATCGGTCAGGCCCAAGGCCCCTCGCAGAAGCCAGACTTGCCGAACATGCGCCATTGTGTGGTAGATGGTTCGCATGTAGAAGTCTGCGCGGCTCCGCTTCTGGGGGTGCGGGATCCATTTCTCGATCAACACCGATTCTTCAGCGCCCTCGAGCGTAGCCATCGCCGCTTCACGTACCCCTCGGAGTGTCAGCAGCATCTCTTCCCTGGCCGGAAAGGGATCACCGGGCTTCGGTCGCTCTTCAGGACGGCAGTTCCACAGGTTCCATCGCCACTCGGCAGGGAAGGTCCTGTGCCCTGATGCGCACCCATTCGCGTGTTCATCCAGGTTGTCCAGGCAGTGCATTACGATCCATGCGATGCTATTCCGCCCGGCAATCGGGAAGCTCTGGATCTGTTCATCAGTCAGATCGTAGAACGACTCCTCGAGTGCGGTCAGCGCTTCGTCCAGGCCTACCGCGATTGCCTGCTTCAAGTCGGTGTCGTGTGCAACTTCGGGGTCATGTTTGCCAATCGCCACAGGTCACCTCCAAGGCTGCTTATTTTTCGGCCCGACTGGTGAAGGGCGAGCGCTCATGTGACGCACGCTCTCCCAGAATCATAGTCCTGCTCAGCTCGCTGTCAGTTCACGCCTCCCGACGGTTGCCCATAGCGCTGGCATGGCACTCAGCCGACGCGGAAACGCAGGAAGCGCAGGCGAGCGGCAGCGCAACGGACAACCCTTGAAGAATATGTTGGTGCGAAGACCAGGCCCATCGTGCAGGGAGTAGCGCTGCACATCGAAGATAAGACCCTGAACCCCCTCCAGCACGGCCCTGTCCGCAGTTCGAAGCTCATGCAGAGCAAGCTCATCCAGAGGCACGGACGACGGCCTCGATCTGGTCGAAGACTTTGCGAAAGGCGTGTTCGTAATACGCCATCAACTCAAAATTCTGCGCGTAGAGAGGATGAGCATCCGATGCCACGACGATGGAGTTCTCTAAGAGCTTCATGGCCTCAGGATAATCGTTGAGGTCGTACTCCATCTGGCGACCATGGGGAGTGAGCGCCCAGGGGTAGGCGTCGCCAAACCCCTCTTTCCGCTGAAAAAGGGGCTGGCCTGGCAGGGGTATGGTCTGCCACAGCGACGCCGCCACTCCCTCCGCCTGTAGGGCAGCCAAGAGCCTATCGCGGAACTCCGTCGCCCGGATGCTAATCCCCAGCACCTCGGGATGCAGGCGCACTCGGTATTTGTGGTAGACGTGGATTCGATCTGGAGGAGCATAGGGTAGCTCCAACCCACGTATCTCCCTAAGCTCTCGCGTCAGATATTCCGCATTGCGCTGGCCGATAGCGTTGTACTCCTCCAGACGGGCCAGTTGACTGCGGGCGAGGGCGGCCGACAGCTCCGGGATACGGTAGTTCCAGCCCATGCCAAAGGCCATATAGGACCGGGGCTCATCCGGTCTGGCTCGCTCCCCGAATAGGCGCAGCATATCCGCCCGCTCAAAGTATACCTCCTCGTCGGCGACAAACAGCCCTCCCTCGCCGGCCGGTAAGTTCTTGCTGTAGTGCAAGCTGAACGCAGCCATATGGCCCAGAGTGCCCACGTTTCGGCCCTTGTACACCGCGCCATGAGCCTGCGCAGCGTCTTCGATCACCACCAGATCGTGCTTCTCCGCTATGTGGTTCACTTCATCCATGTCCGCTGGCAGGCCGTGAAGGTGTACCGGGATGAGGGCTCGAGTCCGCTCGTTGATCTTGGATTCTATTTGTGTCACATCCAGGTTGAAGGTTCGCGGTTCAATGTCCACAAAGACGGGGATGGCGCCGTGTTGGAGGGCTGATAGAGGGGTGGCGACAAAGGATAGCGCGGACGTGATGACCTCGTCGCCCGGCTGCACCCCGGCCGCAGCGATAGCGCAGTGGAGCGCCGCGGTCCCGGAGTTCAGCGCGAGACAATACCGACAACCGAGGTAGGTGGCGAACTCATTCGCCAGAGCGACCGCTTCCGGCGCGTAGGCCCCTCCCAGGATGCCACGGTCCAGAACACGCAGGAGCGCGTCTCTGTCCTCCTGACGGATGTCGGGCCAACCCTTTGTCAGCCCGGAGGGCACTGTACGGCGACCGCCTTGAATCGCCAATGTCTCAGCCACACTCTACTCCTTTTTCGGCACAGGTGCTGCCGTGGTTCGCTTCACGCTCCACGGATCGGGCAGCACCAATGCCGCTCCACCCACGATGCCCACGTCCTCCCCGAAATGCGAGGGCACGATGAGCGCCGAGTCGGCCAGGACCGGATGCACATTCTCCCGCAGCGCCTGCAGGCAGGGGTCCATCAACAGGGAGCCCATGTGGGCCAGGCCGCCCCCGATCACGATCACCTCCGGATTAAGCACCTGCACCACCGTTGAGAGGCCCACGCCCAGGTACTTGCCCGTAAGCTGAATCAGTTCCCGGGCCACGCGGTCGCGGCGCCGGGCGGCATGAGCCACCATCTCGCCATTGATGCTTCCCAGGTCACCGCCCGCCATCTCACGGAGCAGCGTGTCCTCTCCAGCGCGGATGCGCTCCCCGGCCAGTTCGGCCAGGGCCATGCCACAGACCCAGGCCATTAGGCAGCCCCGCTTGCCGCAACTGCACATCCGCCCATCCACATCCACCACGGTGTGACCCACCTCGCCGGCAGTGCCGGTGTGTCCCCGGTAGAGGTGCCCGTCAATGATGATGCCCGCCCCCACGCCGGTACTGAAGACGACGTACACCATGTGACGGGACTCCCGCCCAGCGCCGTAGCGGTGTTCGGCCAGCGCTGCGGCGTTGCAATCATTGTCCAGCACCACCGGCACTCCCAGCCGCCCGGAGAGCACGTCGCGAAGGGGCATCCGATCCCAGGCCGGCAGGTTGGAGGAGGTGAGGACCAGCCCCTCGCGCCCATTGGTGTGGCCGGCGAAGCCCACGCCCACCCCCACCAGGTCGTCCCTCTCCATCCCCGCTGCTTGGAGGACCGCCTGGAAGGCGCGCACCACGGCCTCGATCACCACCGCTGGCGGCTGGCCGGAGTGCTCTTTTGTCTCGCAGCGGGAGAGGATGTGGGCCTGGCCATCCACCACTCCGGCCGCTATCTTGGTGCCTCCGATGTCAATGCCCACCGCATATTCGGACATCTTCGCTCCCCGCAGTGAATCCCAAGAGAAGAACCGCGGCAAACACAAGTCCATCCTCCCCGAAAGTCCTGCCTACCGAATCAACAACACGGGGCATTGTACCTCGTTCAACAACGCCACAAGTGCTTCGTCCTGCAGTAGCGGAGTATCACCGTGTAGCACCAACACGCCGCCTCCTTCCGCCTGTACCACATGACATAGCCTCGGCACATCCGCTTTGGAGAGCCAACGGTAGCGCGCCTCCAATCCTCGCTCCCTCAGCCATTCAGCGACTTCCGTCTGCAGGCTCTGGGCAGCGTCCGGCCCGTCGGCCAGAATGAGCATGGTCAGAGAGCCCTCTTTTCCTCGCACCAACTGTATGGCTGCGGCCAGTGCCCTTTGAGCCGTGCTTGAACCGTCGTAAAGGACCAGCACCGGCAGTCCCAGGCGAACACCTTGCTGGAGGATCAAGGCCGGGCCTCGCACCTGGGACAGGACCGCCCGAGCGGTAGACCCCAGGCGCCTTTGCCCCGACCAGCCCGCTTTCCCCAGGATGACCAGATCCGCATCCAATGCTGCCGCCAGCAATTGCGACGCAATCTGCCCGCGTGTGACGTGAAAGGACCACCGCACCTGTGCTCGTTCCGCAATCGTAGTTAAAGCTTGCCGCGCCCGCCCAGCCTGCGCGTGGAGCTGCCGTTCGACATGGTGAGTATCCAGCCTACGAAGGGTACCTGAGAAGAAGCCCACCTCTCGTGCAAAGGGTAACTCGGCCAGCCGTAGCAGATTGATGTCTTCGACGAACAGGCCCAACAACTCGGCTCTGAGGCTGGCAGCCAGTTCAGCCCCCGCTTCTAATGCCGACAAGCTATGAGGTGAAGCGTCCAGGCCCACCAAAATACGTTGAATGGTCATTTCACGCTCTGATTCATTCATTCCTCACCCTCCTCGGCTGATGCGCTGAATACTGCTCGTTGCTCAGCCAGTTTGACCATCTGAGCTTGCACCAGACCGTTAAAAGTTGCCTCTGGGTAATTCCCTTCCTCATCCGGCTCACCCGCCGCCATGCTAGTCAATATCTCAATTCCCTGATCCACCGTCTCAATGGGATAGATGTGGAACTGCCCCTCAGCCACAGCTTCGATCACCTCCTGTCGCAGCATCAGATGTTTGACATTGGAAGCTGGAATGAGCACTCCCTGCTCGCCCGTCAGCCCCCTGGCCTTGCACAGGTCAAAGAAGCCCTCGATCTTCTCGTTGACCCCGCCGATGGCCTGCACCTGGCCGTGTTGGTTCACCGATCCAGTCACCGCCAAGGACTGCTTGATGGGCACCTGGGCGATGGCCGAAAGCAGCGCGTACAGCTCGGCTGATGAGGCACTGTCGCCCTCCACGCCGCTATAGGACTGTTCGAAAACCAGGCTGGCTGATAGAGAGAGAGGACGGTACGTGGCGTAGCGGGCCCCCAGGAAACCGGAGAGGATGAGCACCCCCTTGGAGTGGATCGGCCCACCCAGCTCCACCTCTCGCTCGATGTCCATCACCTCGCCCTTGCCCATCCACACCCGGGCGGTGATGCGGCTGGGGCGGCCAAAGGCGAAGTCTCCTAGTTGAATTACGGAGAGCCCATTCACTTGGCCTACCTTTGCGCCCTCAGTATCAATGAGGATCGTGCCTCGCAGGATCCCCTCCTGAATCCGTTCCCGTAGCCGATCAGAGCGATAGATTTGGGCGTCAATTGCCCACTGGACGTCAGCGGCGGTCACCGCGTCATGCCCTGCTTCGCCAGCCCAGTAGTCCGCCTCACGGAGAAGATCGGCCACGCCCTGCATTCGGGCGGAGAGCTTCTCCGCATCTCCCACTACACGGGCACTGTGCTCGATGATACGGGCTACAGCGGTCCGGTCGAAGAGACGCAACCCATCCTTGTGGGCCAGGCTGCCGATCAGTCTGGCGTACAGTAACTGATTATCCGAGTTGCGATCCATCCGCGCGTCGAAGTCCGCCGCCACCTTGAATAGCTCGCCGAAGTCGGGGTCGCGCGCAGAAAGCAAGTAATAGAGCAAGGGGGCACCGAACAGGGCGACTTTCACATCCAGAGGGATGGGTTCCGGTTCCAGGGAGACGGTGCTGCTCAAGCTGAGCATTTGGCCTGGTGACTCGATGCGCACTTGGCGGGATTGCAAGGCTCGCTTGAGCCCTTCCCAGGCGTAGGGCTGCAGCAACACCTTGCGAGCGTCGAGCATCAGGTAGCCACCATTGGCCCGGTGTAACACCCCTGGCTTGATCAGGTTGAAATCGGTCAGCAGTGCCCCCATTTGGGCCATGTGCTCAACCCGGCCGACCAGATTCTGGTAAGTGGGGTTGTCCTCGTAGATCACCGGTGCTCCTTTCGAGTCGCTGTGATCTACCAGGAGATTCACCTGATAGCGGCGAAGGGACGGTGGCCCCGTCTGAGAGCCAGATGCAGGGAGCGGTATGGAGGTGCTTTGTCGTGCGGTTTGTTGGCGCTCTTCCCGGGCTAGAAAATCCCTCACGTTCTCAATCACATCCTTCCGTACGGCATTCAGATACTCCACAACGCCCGGCAAGTCGGTGTATTTCTGGCGCACTTCGTCAATCAGACCACCAACCGCGAAGTTCGTGATATCGCGGTTCAGCTCTCTTACCCTCTCCCTTATCTCTCGCTGCCAACGAGGCATCCGGCGGAGGATCTTTTGAAGCTCTTCCTGGAGTGCCTCCACTCCTGCCTCCAGGCGTTTCCCCTGCTCCTCGGGCAGCTCCTGAATTTCTTGGGGCGAAAGGACCTCACCATCGCGCACCGGCGCAAACACAAATCCGGCTGGCGTGCGAAGCACAGCCAAGCCCCGTTCCCGAGCCAACTGCCGAATCTCTTCGAAAGCCTCCTGTTGTCGCTCATTGAATCCTTCTTCAATTACTTGCCTGCGCGTCTGGTATTCCTCGCTCTCGAAAGCGGCCGAGAGTGCAGCGCGCAGTTCCTCCGCCAAGTCCTCCATATCCTGGCGCAACTCCACGCCCTTGCCTGGCGGCAAGCGCAGGGCACAGGGTTTGTGCGGCTCCTTGAAATCGTTGACATAGCACCAGTCAGAGGGTACTGGCTCGCTCGCGGCTCGCTGTTCGAAGAATTGGCGCACCAGGGAACGCTTACCCGTTCCAGCAGGTCCCAGGGCAAAGATATTATAGCCCTCCTGCTCAATGCCAATACCAAACCGCACAGCCTCCACCGCTCGCGGTTGTCCGATAATCTCCGTCAGATCCTCCAGCTCCGCCGTCGTCTCAAAGGCGAACTGCTCGGGCTCACAGCACTGGTACAGCGCCCTTGCATCTAGTGGTTTGACGCTCTCCATTTTGTAGACCCTCCTTCGTTTGGATGAAGAGGCGGCAAGCATATTGAGCCTGCTCCGTCACAGGCCTTGCCCCGCCACGTGCCCGTCCTTTGATTTCTGCATCCGCCAATCCCGCCAGTGTTAATTATATCCGTAACCACCGTCCAAGGCCAGCGTCTGGTCACCTGTGCGCTTGGGGTATGGAGGCTGAAAGTCATGGAATCGGCAGCAAAATGGTCAGAGCCCAGTGCTTGAACTCGTACAGCACCGATGTGATTTCGCTCCCTGCAGTGAATGGGAAGGGGAGGACACGCGGCAAGCACAAGCGCATCCTCCCCCCTGACAAGATCGGCTTTGGTTCAGTAGCTTGTAGTAGCGACTTCAGTCACCTATGACGGCTACGACTCTCACTACAGGTTGACGCCCCTATTTGCGATAGGCCTCCAGGTAGGAATCGCAGTACAGGTGCTTGTTGAGCAATAGTTCCGCGGTGATTATGGCATCCATCATTTCGGTGTCCAGAGGGTCCATCACCGCCGCATCCAGCCCGTGGGCAACGGCCATCACCAGCATAGTGCGGTTGATGAGGGAGCGCCGGGTGGCGTTCTGGGAGATATTGCTCAGCCCGACGAGCACGTGGGGGGGAGGGCTGGCCAGTTGTCGAAACTGGCCGATGGCCTCCAGCACGCGGGCTGGCTGATCCTGAAGGGCGCTCACCGGCAACACCACGGGGTCTATGTAGAGGGCATCGGAGGGCAGCCCGTGTTCCATGGCCGCTACCAATATCCGCATGGCGATCTCCACCCGGGCCTCGGTGGTGGAGGGCACGCCCGCCTCGTCAATGGTCAGGGCAATGAGTTCGGCATTGTACTTCTTGGCCAGGGGCAGGAAGAACCCCAGTTTCTCCTGCGCCCCGGTGGTGGAGTTGATGATGGGCCGCCCTTTACAGGCCTCCAGTGCAGGCTCGAAGACCACCTCCTTGGCGCTGTCAATGCACAGCCGGGCATCAACGGCCTCCTGAATGGCCTCCACCAGCCACAGCATGGCCTCCACCGGCTCATCGCTGGCCGTCCCCACGTTGACATCCAACGCCTGAGCCCCTGCCTCTACCTGCCGGCGGGCCAGGTCCTGGATGACCACCTTGTCCCGCCTCTGTATCGCCCGACGCACATCGCGGAACATGCCGTTGATTCTCTCACCAATGACCAGCATTGCCTTCCCCTCCTTCGAATGAATGCAGAATCCGAAATGCAGAATGTAAAGTCCAAAGGGCGTTATTGTGATTTCTGCCCTCTGACTTCTTACTTCATGAGGTCCTGGATGTGCTGTTTCACCGCAGCCACGGCCTTGGGGTGGCGCACCACTAGGATATCAGCCCCCGACTGGAGCAAGGCGGTGGCCATGGTCGCCTCCCACAGCGGGCCTCGCTCTTTCAACGAGCCCCAGTCCGGATGTTCCTCCTCTGAATCCATGGCTTCATGCACTTTCCAGGCCTCGGTGCCTATGTCGCACAGTACAGGCGTTGTCATCATCCGGTCGCCCGACAGGGCCGCCAGCCGGCTCCGCTCGTGGATGGAGTAGGCGTATTCAAATCCGTAGCCCAGCCCGGCGGTGGTGGGGAACATTACGATGCGATCCACGGGGAAGCCCATGTCGGCGATCAGGATATTGACCTGCTTGGCGATGTTGATGTCGAGCTGGGAGAGGCCTAGCACTGTGTGATGGTCGGCCAAGCAGGAGACTGTGACCGTCTTGTAGTTGTCCTGGGTTGCCATGCCGATCAGGCAGTTCTCGCCAGCCAACGCGTGGGAGACAACGGGGATCATCTCGTTGTCCTCTTTCTCCTCGTCGCATCCCCAGATGATGAGGGGCAGGGAGACCGCCTCCGCCACAGCCAAGGCCACGTCGCGGCACTCCTCCGGCGGACGTGGACCATGGTCCGGGCTGGCACCCACCAGGTGCAGGCAGATCAGGTCGGCGCCGAACTCCTCCACGCATTTCCTGGCCCAGGCCGCAGGGTCATCCCACACATCCCGACAGTGTTCCGCCAGCAGGTCCGGCCAATCCTGGGGGGCAATGTCCTGCACCTCCATGGCTACAACCGGCGGGTTCGTGAGCCCCTCGAAGTCCAGAAAGGGCAGGGTAGTGTGGCCGCCGATGGTCACCGTATGGGAGCGGGTTCCACCCTGCTCCGGTGTAGCGCCCAGCGTCACAGTGTTGATCTGGCCGCTCCATTTCTCTCTCGCATCGGGTAATGGCATTCTGTCCTCCTGTGATTTAGGGTGAATGAGTGATAAAGTAGAATCGCACAGACAGCTCAGCGGATAGGTCTCCAGATTCACCGCTGCGATGCTTCAAGGATTGTAAGCCCTACCAAACGATTGCCTTTGTAGTCGAGGATGATGCCGTCATCCCGCATTTCGCTGTGAGTGGAACTCGGTTTCTCCTGAAAATCAAGATAAAGAACATCAGCCTCAGAATCGTAGTCCAACCACATAGGGGTCTTCGGCAGCTTCACCAAATGTACGACTGCTTTGAGGATGTATCCCCACCTTTCCTCCGTGAGACGAATTGGTACACCATTGACCGAATACGCGATTTCCACCTGTTGCCTCCACGGTCATCGCATCACTTATATGGGCTCTTTGCACCCCTTTCTCATGGGGGATACTCTGCTTCAGCACAACCGATCACCCGGAAGCACTGGGGGCCTGCTACGTGGCCTCCTGGCAGTTGCTGTTCAGCTCAGCCCATGGCGAAGGCATGACCGGACTTCCACCGGTCAGCAGACGACAGCTTTCAGGACACACGATGCGCTTGCTGGGCGGCACCCAAGGAGAGAAGCAAATGCCAAGACTATCGTTTGAATGGTTGGCAGATGCCTCAAGCTCTCATTGCAAGTACATTGCTTCTGCTAAACAGCCGGTAAATCACGACTGCTAAGGCTATCGTGGCAATGATTTCAAGTGCCCCTGCACTACGCACGAGCCACGTATCCAAAGAATACTCACGCTGTGTATTCAAGAACATGACGCTACGAATGACTTCGCCACTAGCCAAACCAAGTAACGGCGGTATCAGCAGCCCAAGAATACGCCCTCTTGTCGACCGGGCAAGCAGTGTCCATACCGGTGAAACTATGAGTAAGGACACACTGGGCAGCACAGATACAATTGCCTCTGCCACATAATTAGATGACCATATCCACATGGCATAGCTGGGATCATAGATTTCGTTAGCCCACCAGAACAAGCCTGCGACCACGATCATTCCAGCTAGCAGACCGTGCGAACTAGCAAACAATAGACCAATGGCAACAGGAAACAACAGCCAAGCACCCCCCCAAGAAATAGACTTCAACGACCAAACATTGACAGGCCATGCTATCACCAAGTTGGTTACAATCAGTAGTCCCAGCAGTGCCCAGGCGAGCAAAGACATGCGAAAAGCGTAGCGATGGCGAATAAGGACCGCAACAATTGCCACCCACAAGATACTCGGCAAGACCCAGTTAACCAAAAACGTTTGTAAGTGTGAGGGTGGCCCCGGCTCAAAGAAGCTGTTGATCACTAAAACTGCCGCAAAACCAGGTAGAAGACCTAACAGCAAACCCAGTGCAGGGAAACTCCAGACAGCGAAGCGGCGCTCGTAGACGTATCCAGTGGTACATAATGCGACACAAAGAGCAAGCAATGCAAATCTGTTGGATATTTGAGCAAAGTGAACACTGGAAAACCGAAGTTGCTGCCAAGTATGAAGCTCGGAACCCAACACAAACAGCCCCGGTGGGATGGCGAGTATAAACTTATACCGAGCTAGATAAATGTTACGAGTCTGCATAAGATTTCACCTCCTATGCTGGTTCATTAACTCACGCGGTCACAAAGAGGCACACATTTACTATCACCTCGCACCTGTTGGTCATACTCCAAAGCCGCCCAACATGCGGATATTTGCATTTGACCTCACAACGCAGGAGGAGCCCACAGACGATCCAGGGCTTGGCCGATGGCCACCAATGCCGGCGAGTCATTCGGCACATCCAGGATCGGCTGCCCGAGGAGCGAGCGGGCCAGGATATTCTCGTCGGAGGGAATGCTCCCCCACACCTCCAGCTCAGTATCGGCGATGGCCGCCCGCTGTACCTCGCTCAGCGGTGCGTCAGCCCGATTCAACAGCAGACCCTTCCAGCGTACCACCAGATTAAGCTCCTCCGCCAGCTCCCGAATGCGCCTGGCAGCCCTCAGGTCCACGACCGAAGGCCCGCTGACCGCCAGCAGCAGATCCACGTCCTGGGTGGTACGGCGGCTGAGGTGCTCCATCCCCGCCTCGTTGTCCAGGACCAGGTAACGATACTTACGGTCCAGCTCGTCCAGGAAGGTGCGCAGCAGGTGGTTAACAGCGCAGTAGCACTCCGGCCCCTCCCCTCGGCCCATGGTCAGCAGGTCGAAACCATCGGCCTCGACGATCAAATCCTGCATCCGGTAGCGGAAGTACTCCACACGGCTCATCCCTGCCGGCAGGTTCTCGCCGTCCTTGAGGATCTCCTCCCGTAACTGGCCGATGGTGCCATTGGCAGGCAGGCCCAGGTTCAGCCCCAGATTGGCGTTGGGGTCAGCGTCCACAGCGAAGATGGGCTTCCGGTTGTGATCCAACAAGTACCGGATGATCACCGCGGCGATTGTCGTCTTGCCCGTGCCGCCCTTTCCAGAGACGGCGATGGTGAAAGCCACAAATATCTCCTAAAGTTACAAGTTACAAGTTAAAAGTTAAAAGTTAAACTTGTAACCTGTAACTTTCAACTTGAAACCTCGTTGCGACTACTTGACCACCGAAGGGAACTTCTCCACATCGGTATGGGGGATGAAAAGGGAGCGGGTGAAATCGCGCATGAACTTGGGATCGGTGGACAGGTCGAAGTAGGTCATGAGTGAGGCGATGCGCTCCACCTCCTCCAGCGCCTCCCGCGACACCAGCGCCATCCGCGCCCCAGCCAGAGCCCCGTTGCCGATGAAGATAAAGCGGTCGCGTGGCAGATCGGGCATCATCCCGATGGTGATGGCGTTGGCAATGTCCAGGTAGTTCCCGAAGCCGCCGGAGATATACACCCGCTCCACATCCTCGAAGGACAGCCCTAAGTGCGCCAACAGCGTCTCGGCGGCGGTGTAAATGGCACCTTTGGAGCGCACGAAGATGGCGATATCCGGCTCGGTGACCACTACATCCTGTCCCGTCCCCGACTGCTCAGCGGGTACCAGCACGAACTCACTGCCATCCTCCCCCTCCCGCAGATGGGGTCGGGTATCCATATGGAAGCGGCCCGCCTTGTCTATGTAGTCCGCCCGGAAGAGCTCAGCCACCAGGTCTATCAGCCCTGAGCCGCAGACACCCCGAGGCCGCGCTCCACCAATGGTCTGGTAGACAATCCGGTCACTGGGGGTGACTGCCACCCTTTCGATGGCCCCCTCGGTGGCCCGCATCCCGCACTCCATCCCTCCGCCCTCGAAGGCGGGCCCCGCCGAGGCGGAACAGCAGATGAGCCACTCCTTGTTCCCCAGTACCACCTCTCCATTGGTGCCCATGTCAAAGAGCAGCGACAGCTCCTCATCCTGGCTCATCCCCGAACTCAGCACATCCGCCACCACATCGCTTCCCACGTAGGCCGCCACCCCAGGCAGGGGGCAGAGCAGCCCTCTCCCGTTGATGGTCACCCCCACCTCAGCGGCGCGCATGACGGGAGGGCGGGTGGCCGTAGGGATGTAGGGCTCGCGGCGAATGTTCCTCGGATACATCCTCAGCAGGAAATGGATCATGGTCGCGTTGCCCACCACTACCATATAGGTCACATCGTGCAGGTCTACCCCCGTCTCCTCCACCAGGGCCAGCACCAGAGTGTTTATGTCCCCACTGATATCCTCCCCCAGCCGCTCCAGCCCATCCGCCTCAGCAGTGTAGATGATACGGCTGATCACATCCTCCCCGTAGCGCATCTGAGAGTTGTAACAGGCCTCAGTGCCCAGAATCTCCCCCGAGACCAGATCAACCAGGTTGGCAGATACGGTGGTGGTGCCAATGTCCACCGCCACCCCGTAGTTGTGCTGGCTCTCATCGCCCGCCTCAAACTGCACCACCTCCAGAGTCCCACCCCGCTGGCCCAAAGTGGCGGTGACTCGCCAGTCATTCTCACGCAGCAGGGAGGCTAGATGCTGAAGGTTAGAGAGTCCCGTCTGCATCACTGGATAGTTGTGCTTCTGACGGATGGCCCGGAAGACGCGCTCCAGGTCCGCGAGGTTGTCCTGAAGGGTGGGTTGGCTCATCTCCAACAGTTGCTTCTGGCAGAGGGGATCGAACTCATAGACCTTAGCCCCCTCGCGGCGGGGAGCCACGCCTCCGAAGCGGATGGCCTCCTCCTTGACGAGCTGAGGCCGCCCCTCCAGTCGCGACTCGGGCGGCACATCCACCACCACATCGGAGTGCACCCTCGTCTGGCAGGCCAGCACATAGCCCTGGCGGATCTCATCGCGTGTGAGCAGGGCTGTGGGCTGAGAGTCCACCCTCCCTCGCTGAAGGATGAGCCGGCATTTACCGCACAGGCCCTCACCACCACAGATGCTATTTATGTACACAGCCGCCCGCTCAGCCGCTGTCAGGAGGGTTTCCCCATCCTCGACAGCAGCCATCTGCTGACTGGGCATGAAAAGTACGACGTAGCTCATCCTTAGTCCCTAGTCCTCAGTCCTTAGTCCTCAGTCCTCAGTCCTCAGTCCCTGACCCCGACTGTGGACTTTGGACTCCGGACTATGGACTACCTACCTGGTAGGACCGGAGGAAGCGGGGCAGCCCCGAGGACTCCCGCGGCCCCACGACCACATTCCAGCCCGACTCCTCCTTCAGCTTGGCGGTCATGACAGCCACCAAGCCGGGGATGATGATCTCCCGATGGCTGACCTTATCCTTGATGCCGCCATCGGCCTTGAGCTGCTCCGCAACCCCTTCGGGAGTCAGCTTATCCGCAGCATAGGCCGTTAGCACCGAGGTGCCCTCGGTGTCGTTGACCACGATCCAGGTTGGGATGCCGCTGTTCTCCACGTCGCCCCGGACGGTGTAGTAAGTAAGCGAGAAGTTGCAGGTCAGGATGACCGGTGAGTCGGGCCCTGGCTCCCGTACCTCGTAGATCCCTTGCTCCACCTGGATGGGGTGACGGGGATCGGTAAAGATGTTGAGCCGCACGGTGAGCAGGGAGATCAACTGCCAGAGCTCCGCTTTGTCCAGGACGACAATTCCAGCGTACTTGGCCACGTAGGCCGAGGCCTGGGCCACAGCCTGGTAGGGGTCCTCGTGATCAACGAAGACAATGGTAGGATAGCCCAGCGGCCGGAAGGTGTTCTTCAGCGCCAGCCGTCGGATGAGGGTCAAATCCTGCAGGGTCTGGTGAAAAGTGCGCCCCTCCAGCCCCAGTACCAGTTCCTCCGCTCCCAGCCTCTGGATCTTGGGAGTCAGCTCAGCCAGAGCCTCCACGCTCTCGGCCACGACGGCCAAGGGACAGTCCGCCTGCTTCGCCAGAGCCGCCATGGCAAAGGCGTTCTTCGCATCGGCGGCGTAGATGAGGGGGCGGCTGTCTTTGCCGGCCTCCAATCCGGCCTTGATCATCCCTGGGTCGCGGCTGACGAGGATGAGGGGGTAGTCCACCCTCGAACGGGCCATCTCCACCACCTTCGCAAACCGGGCCGGATCGCCGCTGTCGGCGCGCACCCCCACCAGGTCAATGGTCAGCGTGCTCCCCACCCGCTCGATGGCGATCCCATTGAGGAAGGCCAGTTCCTTTCTCAGTTCCTCATCATCCTGAGTGTCGGAGACCTGAATAGCCACTCCCGGAGGATGGTAGAAGGTCTCCTCATGGCGGAAGAGGACTGTCTCGTTGCCGATCTGCAGTTGGCGATCCTCTGATGCGCCAATGGTCACCAGCTTGATGGGCGGTGCCGAGGCCCCTTCCAGGGCAGCTTTCCCCTCCTCAGTCACATGAGGGCAGTCGTCGAGCGGGACCCTCTTCTGGGCCAATTGCATGGCGAAGGCCAGACAGGTCGGAAACCCACAATCACCACAGTTGGTTTTGGGCAACTGTTTGTAGATGTCAAGAGCCGTCAGGGGCATAGTTCTCTCCTCAGTTTCAAGTTGAAAGTTTCAAGTTACAAGTTGAAAGTCCAACTTTCAACTTGCAACTTGTAACTTGTAACTTTTATTAGAACAGCATCGCCATGCTCAGTGCCGGATGGTTCTTCTCCATCAGCCAGGGCAGGATCTCCTCAGCGGTCGTCCCCACCGTCTCGTCGGCTATCTTATCCAAGAGATCCGGCTCCCCGAGTTCCTCTGCCCTCTTTTGCAGCCGCTCCCTCTGATCCTCCTTCAGTTCTTTGGTCATCCAGACCACTCGCTTGAGGCCCCCTTCGTAGGAGATGAACTTGCCACTGGAGAGGTACAGCCGCCCCACCCCCAGGAAGCCGGGCGTCTGGTTGCCGCCGCCCACCATCCCCGCCAGGGTGGAGAACTTGGCGCCCATGGGGGTCATCCCTGCGTGCTCCCGGTGGACCACCATGAAGCCATTGGCCTCGGGGACTAGTCCCACTATGCACTCAAAGCAACCACACGACGTCATCGGATTGAGCATTATGGAGTACTGGTTAAAGGTCTCGATGTTTCCACGAGAGTGCTGCCTGATGGCTGCATCCACACCCTCCCACCGTCCCTTCTTGGGGTCCAGAGTTCGGCCCTTGGGCACCGGCTGGTTGACCCCGTGAGGGCTGATTTCGAAGGCCGCGCGGCAGTCGAGCCAACTGTAAGCTCCGCACAGCCCTGGCCGTTCAGGAGAGACGATGCACACGTGGTTGGGAGCGTAGCTCTGGCACAAGGTGCAGGTGTAGAAGGTATCCACCCCCTCGTCGGTCAGGCCAGCCAGGCGGGCATCGCGGGCCTCAAAGGTGGCCAGTGCCTCCGGACGCAACTGCTCCACATCCTCTCGATTGGTGTAGATGGTCACCTGCACCTTGTCCAGGATGGCACCAAAGTCATTGTGGAGCCCATAGTGAAGGATGGTGCCCAGGTGGCGGGCTCGGAATCCCTTGGCGAAGGTGTCCTTGCTGATGCGGAACCACACCAGATTGCGCTGGCCCATGTGGAAAAGACCCATGGCCCGGTTGATGTAGGCATGGATCTGGCGCTCCAAGATGGGCTCGAACTCATCCCGCATCCGGCGGCCGGCCACCTCCACCAGCGTGCCCAGGTTGATGGAACCTCCCTCCTCGATGTCATCGAAGTCCGGCCCCACTATCTCGATTCTTCCATCCTCGATCTCATCCAGTTCCCGCGTGCCCAGGTACTCCAGGCCGATGGAATCCGGCAGGTGGGCCTCCAGGTACATATCCGGCCGGCGTACGCTCTCCCCCTCGAAAGCCGCCGCGTAGGGAACGGGGATGTCCACCGTCTCCACCTTGACCTTCACCCCCCGCACCTGGATGCAGGTGGACACTATTTGATCGTAGTCGAGTTCGTGCACCACATGCTCATAGGTACAGATGCCAGTGGGCCGGATCTCGGGGATGTCAGTGTCGGCGATGATGGGGAAGCCCATGTTGATGGCCCCCGCACCGGTGGCGTACTTGATGTCATCCACGTGGCCCAGGGTGAGGCCGAAGGCGTGAACCCGGGCTTTCGTGTAAAGCAGGGCCTTGGTCCCTGCACCCTTCTCCAGTCCACCGAAGGTCAGTGCCGCCCGTATGGCCCAGTTGAGGGGGTAGATGCCCGTGATGGTATCCCGGCCGTAGGGAACGATGTAGGTATCCCAACCCATCTGCACCCCTTCCTCCAGCAACTGATCCACGATGCTACGGCCATTGACGCTGGAACCGACGAAGATGAGGATGTTGCGCTTCTGCAGCTCGCGGATGACCTTGACTGCGATCTCATTGGTAGGCGCGGCACCCAGGATGGCGGCGAAGCCGGGCATGCGCCCGTCCACGAGCTGGATGCCCAACTGGCGCATCCAGGTGTCGGTGTAGAAGCCCTCGCAATCGGGCTGAGGCTCAGTGCCGTAGAGATAGCGCAGGGCGGTGATGATCTCCTCGCCCAGCAAGGTGGCAATGCCCGCATCCAGGGCATTACCCAGGTAGGGCAGCCACAGCCTATCGCTTGGGGGCTCGGGGAGCAGTCCCTTGGCCTCTTCAAGCACGGGCCCCACCTCCTCGACCGTTTTCACCTCAGCGCCGAGGAGGGCATAAGCCATAGGCAGGTAGTATCCCGTCTCCGGGAACTCAACCTTTGCCCCGCCCCCTTTCTCCTCCAGCGCCTTTTGATAGAACGCTTCAGCCTGTCGCACCACGCTGTGTGCTCCTCGAATAGCTGCCGCAGCGATGATTCTGGACATTTATGACTCCTTCTCAATAGTAGTTGAAAGTCCCGACCCGGATGGGCCGGAACCAAACAGAGGTAAAACCACAGAGGTACAACTACACAGACACGGAGAACACAGAGAAAATAGAAACTCAGTGCTCCCTGTGCCTGGCCACAGGACAGGCTCTGTGTCTCTGTGGTTAATGTTCTTGCCCATTGTGCAAGAATTTAAGTGAGTGTCAATAATGGCGGCAGTGGGGAGATGGATACCGCTGCCTTCATGGGTTGCCAGTGCTGGGTCGAAGGTCTCAGGCACACAGTACGTATGATTGTTCACAAGAACGCCAACTGGGCCCAGTTTCGCTTCACGCAAGTCAAACAGAAGAGGAATGTTGTCAGGATTGGCAAGGTCTACTTCATGAGCAACAGTAACGCCACCCTGCGCATGAATGTGACGGATGAGGGGATCAACCGATTGCCACTGCATGGCTCGATACAACACGTCACCACCTATGCCTGCCTCCCGCCCCTTCTGCAACTCCTCTACGGAGTACTGACATGCGCCACGGTAACAGGTAATAAACACCATTGCAGATACCGCAGTGGTTTCTCTGTCGTCAAAAAGCGCCGCTTGCGCTCAGTCACCCACTGTCATCAGCACTCGCTCTGCCACTTCCGGCAGCTCGATAGGTGCAAACATTGACGCCGGGTAGAGATAGCCGTCAGGCTCTGACTTGTCCTCATCAATGACGCGGAGCATGTTGTGCGACTCCGCCTCTGCATCTGGCAGCGTGCGGTAGACTTTGCCCAAGGATCAGGCTTGCCGGATTGCTGTCGTTGTTGATACAGATCACAAGATCACTCATCGAATCACCCTCCCGCAGGCCCGTGCTGGGCGTGCTCAGTTCTTGATCTCTTCAAATCCAAGATGGGCCGATTCCTTCTGTGCCATTGTGCACCCTTTGGTTCTGACGAGCCGCCTAACGGACTGCGGTTCACCCGCCGCGCCGATTGCGTGAAAGAGCCTTTGCTACAAACCTAACTGAAAGCGCGTGCGGCCGCCGATATGCGCGGTCGGCTGCATGCGCTGTTAGCCTGCCTGCTCTCTGGACAGATTAACGATGGATGGATTACCTTCGGGGAGTACGAGAACAGTTGCCACAGCCCACGTATCCACCATTCCACCCAAGTTCATTCTCTTGTGCTGCCGTTCACCAAAGACAAGAAAGCCTTTCTGCTCAAGTCCCTCAAGTTGTTGATTCCATTGAAATCCAATTCTTACAGCTTCATCTGCTCCAAGTTCATCCAGAATATCTCCACAATCTTGCAAGTCTTGGATGAAACCACTTACAAGCTCCATTTCCTCTTGTGACTCCATTTCGTCGTTATCGAATTGGAAGAAATGTGCACCTCTGACTATGTTCACAAGCTGTTTACCACTTGCAATTCTGGGTAAAAGCGTGACTCCGTTGAGGGCTGGGTTGCCTTGTTTATCTCGCTGTCCAGAGCCTTTTTTCTCCAAGGTTTCTCGAACCCATTGCTCGTGGGCAGCTTTAATCTCTCGCAGCCGCTCTACTGAGAATTTGTTCGTTTGTTCATCAACGAGCTTGTGATGGGTTTTACACAAGAGTATGAGATTATCGTAACTGTCGAGGTCTACGCCAGTTTCTATGTCCAAGCTACTCCTTGGCCCGGTTGGTTGCTTGCTGATGATGTGACAGTCATCACCTACAATGGCTGCTGGGTCATCAGTTGTGCCCTCCACAACCAACTCACGTTGACAAATGGCGCAGCGATTACCTGACCTAGCCCAAAGAATCTTTCGAGTTTTTGTGGAGATAGCCATTGATTATCTTAAAACCCTGCAATACCCCTTCTCTCGTCGGGCTCGGCAGGCTAACCGGTTGCGGTTCAGCCGCTTGGCGGGTGCGTGGTGAGAGCCTTCGCTAGAAAGCTAACCACAATGCGCGTGAAAATGTTGAAAAACGCGCCGATTAGCCAAGTCGGCTGCAACCGCGTGTTAGCCTGCCCTTCTATGTTGAACGTACCAACTTGAGGCTCTCAACTCCCAATTCTCACTTTTATCCAAGACGATGTTTCCCAGATTCTGATAGCTTGGTGATATGTTTACATTCCAGACTCGATAAACTGCCCAGTAAACATCTTGTTCAGCTTCAAGCCTTTCATTTTCAGATAGCCAAAAGCCGTTGTCGTCCACTGGTGAACGGGTCGTTGTTTTGACTTCAATGTGGAGTGGTGTTCCTTCAGATGTAAATGAGAGAACATCAAATCCGTGGCTATCATCGTTTATGGATACCAATGTGACTTTGTCTGCCAGGTCATCTCGATTAGCTTTTCTTAGCTTATTTCTCTCCTCTTCGTAGATATACTTCTCACCAAGTAAACCTATTCGCTCACGTTCTTTTGCCTTTCTCACTCGTCCTTTCAGTTCAGAGTTAAAATCAATCTCGGTAGAGGCTTTCTGGTCAGCCATACTCTCATCTTGAATTAGGTAAGAAATCACCCACATATACGATTGTATTTCGATTGCATTGGGAGTCCCATATATAGCCAGTTTCCGCTTGAGTGCTTCTCCTAAATCAAGTAGAACTTTGTATCGCTCCCAAGATACATATCCAGATATGGACACTCCGACTCCATAGTAGTGTAGCAAAGCATCAAATCGGGTCGGGCGAATAGGGAAGTAAACTTGGCGACTTGATAGAAAAGCCAAGTATGCTAGAAATGCCCAATTGCACCCCAAACAATTCTTACGAAGAAAGTTGGCAAGGCTGTCAAAACGAGGACCAAATTCAGCAGGATCACTGGCTCCCCCCAAGAAGAAATCAAACAGTTGATTTTCCAACTTCTCAATCTTCTTGGGACTGTCGGCTTTGTATAGTGCCCCTGAAGAATTCCTCGCCCCATATCTATGCTCTAGTAAATTCTCGCTTACATTGGACTTGCAAGCTGCTTTCACAGCCTCGACGATTTTACCAGGCGATTTTATCTTCCACCTCGTCCATTTATGAAGGTCGAGAATGTGTTTTGCGGTATTGTAAACTCCCCACTTGTAGGCAATTTCATCATCAATGAGAATCGGGTGTTGAAAGTTGGTAAAAGGCACACCGCCTGATTGTTGTAACATATAACGACTGAAAACTTCGTGCGAAATTGTAAACTTCTCTTCATCAATGCGAATTGACATAGTGAACTCCATTTGCGGCGTGGCAGGCTAACGACTGCGTTCACGCGCGCGGTTTACCGCGTCGCTGTGCAACGCTTTGTTGGGTGCCCCTTCGTCGTCACTCTACTTAATACCAAGTTCTTGCTGTGAAGATTTCCCCGCCGCACGCGCGCTCCGTTCCATGGGGGTGTGTGCCACAATTCCGGATTCCGGACTCGATGGCCCTCCTCGCAAGGTGCAAGAGGAACTTGGCATCCTTGTTCGGGGCGCGGTTCGCATTGAGCACTGCCGAGGCGCCAGCGACCGCTTGGTCGTCTCCGTATGGATAGTAGCAATTCGCCCTGCCGGCGGACACGAGTTCTCTGCTTGTTGTCACGCCATCATCTCCCGCGCAGAATCGCACCGCTGCGATTCTCACGTCAGCCCGCGTCAGACAGGCTCCTCCAACAAGGAGTAAATCAACGTTCCGGCACGAAGGAATGACTTCGACGGTGTCGATTTCATTGAGCCGGTTCCTCAGTTGTTCCTCAATTCGAATCACGAGCGATAGGAAGGTTCCACCAGCTGATGACATGTCGGACGTGATGTCAGCGATGTGTTCTGCGACCGTTGCGCCAGAAAACTCCAGCAAGCCACAGAAGGCGCCCACCACATTGCCCCCGTTGAGCGAAAACGTCTTGTTGAACTCATCGGTGGAGACGCTGGCGGGCTGACTCGGCACTCCGTTCACGAGGTGCACAGAGTGAAACCGACGGCCATCACTAGCCACGACCCCATCCCGCCCCGAAGTCAACGCCAGTATGATTGACATAGCTCTGTCCTGGTGGCTCCAACGGACGGCAGTTCAGCGGCGTGCGGGTGACGCGATGCGCCCAGCAAAGAAAGGCAAGACACAAAACCACGACAGGGAACAGCAAAGCCCTCGATTAGCACGTCCGCTGGTAGGGTCAGGGGATGGCGCCTAGAACTTAGGTAGGGCAGCCCAGTTTGCTCTCCATTTCCTCTGAGAGTGCCTCGGTACCTCTACCATATCCCGGTTTCCATCCCCTGCCACCTCGAACCGTACGTGAGGTTTTCCCTCATACGGCTCTCCGACAGCCTTCTTCCTGAGGCTTTCATAGTTCCCCTCACTGCTGCCTTATCAGCCTGCCACATCAGGCCAGCACCAATTTCAGTCACTACTTGGCACACAGACATAGTCCGCGCTGACGTTCTCGTGATTTCACCTTGGGTGTTGTTGTCCCGCATCCTGTGCGGGCATGCACCGTCACTTACCGCCCCGCTTGACACGGCTGAAGTAGGGTCCCTTCCCTCCGATGAGGTTATGTTGTCCTCATCATCACCAGTGTCGGGTCGGAGGAGGCGCCCCACAGGGCTAGCCTCCGTCCGCCGCCCAAACCCAGCGTGCGGTTTTCCCGCACTGGGCTTTCACAAAGGTGCGTTATCTACGTCGTGCAAGTGAAGGTATCAGTGTGTCCACCAATGAGTGGACCTTCCTTGCACCCGTTGGGTTGGGCCAGTCCGCAAGTCTCCTCGGACGCTGACTTATGGGTTTTTCACTTAAGGAACTTATCCGCGCCATCGCCCTTACTCGCTTGCTTCCTGCCTCTCCCCAACCACCTTTGCCAGCCGCCTTCCCCAGCCCACTCGGCTGCCTCACTTGAGGTCACGCAGCTTTCACTGCGCTTCTAGTACTATTCGGCTGTCCGACTACTCGCCGGGCATCACTTCCCACTTCGTCTCTGACTTATAGGGTCGCTTATCCTGACGCCACTCAGGAACCCGGCGAGTCCTCCTGGGGTCACACTCAAATCTTCCGTACCGTGCCGCCCGCACACACCTTGGTACGATGGGTGGATGAGTTACGCCTTCGCCTCCATAGTGCAGGCTCGACCTTGCCCCATCTTTGGCCGACCGGTTCATCATGGGATCTCTCCCTCGATTGCAGCCCGGTACTTCTCCTCATGCCCTTCGGATTCCACCTCGCGGTGGACACCCTGCCCTCCGGTGGCCTTGGATACAGTTCTGCTTGCTCTCATTGCCTATAGGTTCTTTGGCCAACCCGTTTCTCCCCGTTTCCAGGCGAGTGCCTCAATCAGCCGAACCCTGGACACCCAGCTTCCTCTGCCCCTGCTACCTTTGACCTCCGGCCAGCGAGGCATTACCCCCGCTTTCGGATATGGTGCCCCTCATCCGAGCACCAGAGGGACTTTAACCCTCCTGGCCTGAGCGCTGCCCAGCGCACGTCGGGTCGGAGGAGGCGCCCTTTTGAGGCTAGCCTCCGTCCGCCACCCAAACCCAGCGTGCGGTTTTCCCGCACTGGGCTTTCACAAAGGTGCTTTACAACGTCGTGCAAGTGAAGGTATCAGTGAGATCAAGCTCACAAGTCCAGATTTTGCGTAGTGCATCCTTGCTCGATCTCCCCCACCGGTATCCGAAGCTGGCATCATCGAATAGCGGCTCGAAGATCGATTCCAGCCGGTTCAGCAACGCTTGCTGACACACCCGATCATAGATTGTCGGAATGCCCAACGCACGATACTTCCCCGCCTGTCCGGCCTTAGGGATCATCTGCTCCCGTACCGGTTGCGATCGGTAGGCGTCGCTCTTCAGCTCTTCGTGGAGTCTGTCCAGCTGCTCATCGAGCACCTGCTCAAACTCCTCGATGCTTTGCCCATCCACCCCTCCCGCCCCCTGGTTCCGGCGCACCTTCTCCCAGGCCAGCTCCAAGTTCTTGCACTTGTAAACCTTGTCCACCAATGAGTGGACCTTCCTTGCACCCGTTGGATTGAGCCAGTCCGCAAAAAGTTGAGGTTGCCCCCAAAAGTTGCACCGATCTGAGCTGTGTTTATTGTGATACTCTTGACCACCTCAAGGCACCGTTCAGCGTTCCGCAGATTTGAGGGGCGAGACGAACCGGCCAGGCGACCGATCCCTCTCGCCTTCCCTCTGGGGTCATCCCCCAGTGTACATCAGCGAGCGAGACAGGGCAAATCGCCTGAGTCAGTCCTAGCACTTGATCTTTGCGGAGCCTCCTACGATTCTCTATGAAGGTCCTTTACCAAGCCCCACCGCACATGAGTGAAGTACGTCATAGGCGACTGGTAGTCAATGGCAGAGTGCCGCCGTTCCATGTTGTAGTATCGCATCCGCTCATCTACGATCGCCGCCAATTCTGCCAAGCTCTGGGCGTCCAAGAACAAGGAATGATTCTCTTCTTTGAACCGACCGGTAAAGGACTCCATCTCTGGGTTGTCCTTGGCTCCTCCCAGGGCATAGGACACCCGTACATGGTCCTTCACAAGCAGCTGCCCTGTCCAATCGTAGCTGGTAAAGACGGCATCTCGGTCATGGTGGATGATCATCCCCACGTAGGGGATGTCATACTCCTGAAAGGTGCTCTTGGCCCGCTGCCAGGCCTGGAGTGCCAGAGCCGTATTGGCCCTCTCACCGACGGCCCAGCCGTAAGCCATCTTACAGACGTGGCCGATGATTGGCAGCAGAAAGGCTTTCCGGGTCCCGTCGGCAAAGAGGAGTTCGGTGAAGTCGGTCTAGGCGACATCGAAGAGAACGATGTGCTCGAGTTGCGCGACCAGGTTCACCCGTCCACCGGCAGTGATGATGACCTGTCGGATACCGCTGGGCTTCGGCGCGCGGGTGTTTCGCAACAAACGCAACTCCCACAGCCGCAGCAGCCGTTGGACAACCTTGTGGTTGATGTGGTATCCGTAGGTTTCTCTCAGCTCCACGGTGATGCGTGGTCGCCCATATGCCGGGTGCTCTCGAGCGATGGTTGCCAAGACAGGCAGCAGGTGAGCATATTTCTCCTCGTACGTCACTTTGTGCTTTTGATGATAGTACCACGTCGATTTCGGCAACTCCACCGCCGCCAGCGCTGGTTTCAGGCCGTAGGTCTCCCAAACGCCCTGCACCAAGGCCGCTTTGTGCTCCGTGGTCATTTTGTCCGGCCCAAGAAGTTTTTTAAAAGAGCGATCTCGACTTCCTTCTGGCCTATCACTCTCTCCAACTCGGCGATACGTCGCTCGTACTGGGCCACCGTCCCGTTCCGGGCGAAGATCTCCGGCCCTTTTTCCAGGAGGATCTTCTGCCAGGCACTGACGGAGTTAGGATGGACTCCATACGCCTTGGCCACCTGGGCGTTGGTCTTATCGCCAGTTAGTACTTCCAAGACCACATGGAACCTAAACTTAGGTGAGTATCGCTTAGCCACTTTGGCCTCCTCATTCTCTGACACGTCTATTATCGTTCAGTTTCTGAGGAGGTCAATCTCTCACAATATCACCGACTCCAAATTCTGGGGCCAAGGTCCAGTCTCCTCGGACGATGACTTATGGGTTTTTCGCTTAAGGAACTTATCCGCGCCATCGCCCTTACTCGCTTGCTTCCTGCCTCTCCCCAACCACCTTTGCCAGCCGCCTTCCCCAGCCCACTCGGCTGCCTCCTTCGAGGTCACACAGCTTTCACCGCGCTTCCGGTACTACTCGGCTGTCCGACTACTCGCCGGGCATCACTTCCCACTTCGTCTCTGACTTATAGGGTCGCTTATCCTGACGCCACTCAGGAACCCGGCGAGTCCTCCTGGGGTCACACTCAAATCTTCCGTACCG
>Ga0209979_1001523_pt1 | contig 25119 bp, 19 predicted proteins | sample AnhtaG_FD_183114 | JGI IMG/M metagenome (GOLD analysis project Ga0209979, IMG submission 183114) | Deep subsurface microbial communities from Anholt, Denmark to uncover new lineages of life (NeLLi) - Anholt_01485 metaG (SPAdes) (version 2) | ecosystem: Environmental > Aquatic > Marine > Oceanic...
TGCAGTGGATGTTTCTCGTCAATGGGTACGTATTGAGCTGTTCCATAAACTTCGCTTGTAGAAGTATGGATTATTTTTTCTGGCTTGTATTCTTTTGCAGCATTTAAAATATTTAAGGTGCCCATAATATTAGTTTCCACCACTTCTCTGGGATGAATATAAGAGTAAGGAATAGCGATTAAAGCTCCCAGGTGGAAAACTGCATCAACATCTTTCATTACCATTCTGATTGTTTCGGAATCCCTTAAATCGCCCGTAATCACTTCGATTTTCTCTTTTGTATGTGCAGGTAAAGTCCCTATTAAGCCCCAATCGTTACGGGAGTTGTAACGAACGAAAGCTCTAACTTTCGCTCCTAAGGCAACTAACTTTTCTGTTAAATGGCTGCCAATAAATCCACCAGCTCCGGTTACGAGAACCGTTTTTCGTTTCCAGTCCATAAAATCTTTCCTTTTGTTTGTCAGACTTTTCCTCGCCAATAGTTGAGCAAATCTTTCAATGTCTTTTCCAGAGGTATAATAGGCTTCCAGTCCGTTTGTTTGTGAAATTTTTCGAAACTTCCAACTTGCGAGGGAATGTCGGATGGCCGCATTCTTTCAGGCGCTTGCTTAACAACAATATCCTTTTTTGTCATCCCTAATAGAATGTCCAACATTCCGCCTATTGAGTATGCCTTTCCTGAACAGAGGTTATAGACTTCTCCTGAGATTCCCTTGTCCAATGCCAGCCAATAGGCCTGCACAACATCTCTAATATCTACAAAGTCTCTTTTGGCATTTAAATTACCAACATAAATTATTGGTTCTTGTTTGCCTTTTTCAATCAGTGCTATTTGGCGAGCAAAGTTAGAACAGACAAAATCTTCTCTCTCCCCTGGCCCGGTGATATTAAAAGCTCTTGTGCGAATAATTCTTAATCCATAATTCTTATAATATTGATATCCAACCATATCCTGAGCAAGTTTACTTATTCCATATGGGCTTATTGGACGAAAATAGTTAGTTTCCGTAACCGGATTCTCTTTTTCCAGTATTAATCCATATTCAGCACTTGAACAAGCGATATGGATTAGGGGATTAATTTTTACTTGTTTAACTGCTTCTATCAAATTGATAGTCCCGAAAACATTTATAATATAAAAGTTCTCAGGAGACTGGTAGGAATTTGGGTCAAAAGTTAAACCTGCTAAGTGGAAGATTCTGTCAGGTTTAATCTCCGTTAACGTTTTTTTCATTTCTTCTTCATCCAGGATGTTACTAGTGAAGACCTTTGCCTTATCCAAAATAGGTTGAGCCTCTTTGCTGACATTCCTAACAGTATCAAGGCCGTACAAATCTATATTGTCATTCTCCCTGTCTTGAGATAGCAGGTATTCTGCTAAATGGATTCCTGTAAAACCAGCTATTCCTGTAATTAGTGTCCTCATAAAGCACCTTAGATTATTTTTTTATAAAGTTCTATTATCTTCCTTGCGATTTTCTTTGCTGATAAATGTTTGATATTATTTCTTGCGGCAGTTCTTATGCCGTTATTAAGAACTAATTTTATCCCTTCAGCGATATTAACAGGCTCTTGTTTGCAAATGTAGCAGTTCGCAGCATCTTTAATTACCTCTCGAGCGTCACCAACGTCAACAGAGACAATAGGCAAGTTACAGGCCAAGGCCTCTTTTATCACTGTAGGGGAACCTTCTGAGTCAGAGGTTAACACTAATACATCACAAGCATTCATAACCAAGGGAACTTCAGAATAAGGGCGCCTGTTATTACTCAAGATTACGGGCAGAATATTGTGATTGTCTTTCTGAAGCAATTCTACGGCTCTGTTGAAGATATCGAATCTTTTTTCAATTCTTTGGGGACTACTGGGGAACAAAACAAGTTTCTTATCAGACGGAAAACCTAATTTTTCTCTCGCTCTAGCCCGGGGTATTGGTTTAAAAAGGTCAAAATTAATTCCAAAAGTAATCACCGATATCTTATCAGAGCCTGCTCCTAAATCAGAAATAAGGATATTTCTTATCTTACTGCTCACGGCAATGATGTGGTTAGCCCGAGATACGACAAATCTTTGTAAGATACGATAGACTTTATTACGTGAAGGTTCTTTTACAGCGTCACTTCCCACAAAAGTTATTATAAGAGGTCTTCTTTTTATGATTGCTGCAAACAGGGCAGAGTGAAACCCGTAGTATGCATGAACTATGTCGTAAGAACCTAAAAGCAAATAAAAGATATTTTTTAAAATAAAAGGCACGTAGGCAACAGAACCTTTCCGATTCTTCACCACTTTTATTGTGCACAAACCATCATTTTCCATATCTTCTACTTGTCGCTTTATAAAAATTCCCAGGTAAGAATTTTTCCCGGGATACATATTGCTAATAACTAAAACTTTCATCTCTTATATTCCGCCTTAGTGTCTTAGGAATAGCAGACTTCAGTCCGCGTTCTAAGACGCAGGTTAAAACCTGCTACTCCAATAACTATCTAATGGATAAAAAGTCGACTCCATAACTCAAAAGTTAAAAGTCTGGAGATAAGTTCCATATGATTGGATTTGCCTTTAATATGTTCTTCCAGGATACGTTCCACGGTTTTAATATTCAGAATACTTCTACTATAACCTTTTCCATCTAATAATGTACTGGAGATAAAGTTGATTAAATTTTCATTCTCCCTCGACCATTGAGTATACTTGGCAAAGAGATTGACCGAGGAAACCCCGCTCATCTTTTTCTTTAGACGTTTCTTAATCAAACATAAAGTCATTTTGGCGAAGGTATTGGTTGCATCAACAGGCAACCCGGTTTTTTCCCAGGGAATTTTTGACAGTTCGGGAAAAAGCCGTGAAAAGGTTCGCGTATATAGATATTGATATCTTCTTTCGTGAGGTGGAGTGTTAACGATGAAATCAACGAGGTCATTGTCAAAAAAGGGACTTCTGACCTGCACATGAGTTTTCTTAACAAGATTGCCATAATTTGCAAAGCGGCGCACATATTGGGTAGCAATAGAATAATCTATGATGCTACTGCTGGATGCAGACTTACATTTCCGGGAGATATTTCCAATAATTTCTCTGGGATAATCTCTCATTTTTTTGTAATAAGAATGAATAAAAAGAGACTTTGCCAAATTTGTGGAAATTGGCTGGAAAAGATAGTCAGCAATTAATAACTTCTCTTTTGTTTTTAAAATAGCGAAGGGACTGAAAAAACTGCCAAAAGGCTGCATTCCGTCAAGGCAAACATCGGTGTAATCTCTTATTAATTCAAGTTTCATATTCCCTATAGAATGGAGAAAGGATATCATCCCGTCGGTTATATTCACTATCTTTCTTGCATTATTAATAATGTCCTCTGGCGAGATCTCAAGGTAATGATGGTTAGTGCCTAATGCATCGGATACGCGCTTGGCAATCTTGACATCATCCATATCTTCTGTTCCGAAGGTAACGGTATTTACTGGATAATATTCTTTAGGTATACTCGCTAAAATAGTTCGGGAATCTAATCCACCACTCAAGGGAACAGTAATTCTAACGCCATCTCCTACATGTCTTTCTATTGCTTGTAATATAAGGTTCCCAAGCCTTTCTTCATAATAATCCTGGGGTTTGCCTTCTTTTTTATCTAAAAAATTGAAGTCCCAATAATTAGAGATAGAAATTTTATTATTTTTAAAAACTAATAAAGATGCAGGCGGCAATAGTTTGATTGATTCAAAGTAAGTTTTATTTTCCATTACGAAGCCAAAAAAGAATAAGCTGGCAATAGCAGAGTCATCAACATTTTTTGAAACATCATTACAGGTCAAAATTGCTTTCACTTCTGAAGCCAGGTATAATCCATTGTTATGTTGTGAGTAATAGATAGGCCGTAGCCCATACCGGTCATTGATAACGGTTAATTTTTTTTCTTTCCTCTCCCAGATAATTATGTTAAAGGCTCCTTTTAATTTAAAAACAAGATCGTTTCTATATTTTTCATAAAGGGCCAGGAGAAGTTTTGCAGTGGAAAGAGATTCTTCGGCGCCAATTTCGTCTTTTAATTCTTTATAATTGTAGATTTCCCCGTGGAAGAGTAATGTATAACGGCCATCATTACTATTTACCGGCCGTAAGTCTCTGTTAAGTATTTCGTGGTCTACTTGACCTAAGGCCAGAGGCCCTTTTATGTATATCTCAGGCTTGTGCCATTCATAATGTCTTAGTGAATAATACATTCTGTTTATTTGTTCTAATTGTTTAGACTCATCTCTTATTAATGAAGGATCTATGGTGCCTACAATACCTGGCATGGCCTACTCCAAGTTTTTCATTCCGCTTCATAACTATTTCAAAAACAGAATCAACGCGGAATTGTTATACCTTCGCTTCTAATATAATCAGATGAGTCACTCCACTTTTTTATCATTTTTATGATTTCGATGTCTATATCCTTAAGGCTTTCAATTAACCGTTCTAAAAAATTCAAGCATGCAATTTTTGCTAAGATAAACATTATTGATAACTAAAACTTTCATCTCTTATATTCCGCCTTAGTGTCTTAGGAGTAGCAGACTTTAGTCTGCGTTTGGAGTAGCAGACTTCAGTCTGCGTTCTAAGACGCAGGTTAAAACCTGCTACTCCAATAACTATCTAATGGATAAAAAGTCGACTCCATAACTTAAAAGTTAGGAGTCTAGAGATAAGTTCCATATGATTGGATTTGCCCCTAATATGTTCTTTCAGGATACTTTCCACGCTTCTAATATTCAAAATACTTCTACTATAACCTTTTCCATCTAATAATGTACTGCAAATAAAACTGATTAAATTTTCATTTTCCCTCGACCATTGAGTATACTTGGCAAAGAGATTGACCGAGGAAACCCCGCTCATCTTTTTCTTTAAACGTTTCTTAATCAAACATAAAGTCATTCTGATAAACGTGTTAGTTGCATCAATAGGCAACCCAGTTTTTTCCCAGGGAATTTTTGACAGCTCAGGGAAAAATCTTAAGAAGGTTCTGATGTACAGGCTCCGATACATCCTTTTATTGGGAGGAAGACTAACAATAAAATCGACCAGATCGTTGTCAAAAAAGGGGCTTCTAACCTCTACGAAAGTTCTCTTAACAAGATTACCATAATTTATAAAGCGCCGCTGGCGTTCAGTATAGTTATAGTAATCTAAAATATTATTAACAGAAACAGATTTACATTTTTGGGAAATATTTCTGATGATTTCTCTAGGGTAATCTTTAATTTTTTCATAATAAAAGTGGGTAAAAAGAGACTTGGCTAGGTTAGACGGAATAGGTTGAAAAAGATTCGAAACCAATAATTTTTCTTTTCCTAAGAAAATATCAAGCGGTCTAAAAAAACCACCAATAACTTCCATTCCATCAAGGCAAACATCGGTGTAATCTCTTATTAATTCAAGTTTCATATTCCCTATAGAATGGAGAAAGGATATCATTCCATCTGTTATATTTACTATCTTTTTCGCACTATTAATAATGTCCTCTGGCAAGATCTCAAGACAATGATGGTTAGTCCTTAATGCATTTGATACTCGTTTGGCAATTCTGACATCATTCATATCTTCTGTTCCAAAGGTAACGGTATTTATTGGATAATATTCTTTACTTATACTTGCTAAAATAGTCCTGGAATCTAATCCACCACTCAAGGGAACAGTAATTCTAACACCATCTTTTACATGTCTTTCTATTGCTTGTAATATAAGGTTCCCAAGTTTTTCTTCGTAATAGTTCTGAGTTTTACCTTCGTTTTTGTCTAAGAAATTAAAATCCCAATAATTAGAGATAGAAATTTCATTATTTTTAAATACTAAGAAAGACGCAGGCGGGAGCAATTTAATTGACTCAAAATAAGTGCTATTTCCCATTACAAAACCAAAGAAGAACAAACTGGCAATAGCAGAGTCATCTATTTTTTTTGAAACATCATTATGAGTCAAAATTGCTTTCACTTCTGAAGCCAGGTATAATCCATTGTTATGTTGTGAGTAATAGATAGGCCGTAGCCCATACCGGTCATTGATAACGGTTATTTTTTTTTCTTTCCCCTCCCAGATAATTATGTTAAAGGCTCCTTTTAATTTAAAAACAAGATCGTTTCTATATTTTTCATAAAGGGCCAGGAGAAGTTTTGCAGTGGAAAGAGATTCTTCGGCGCCAATTTCGTCTTTTAATTCTTTATAATTGTAGATTTCCCCGTGGAAGAGTAATGTATAACGGCCATCATTACTATTTACCGGCCGTAAGTCTCTGTTAAGTATTTCGTGGTCTACTTGACCTAAGGCCAGAGGCCCTTTTATGTATATCTCAGGCTTGTGCCATTCATAATGTCTTAGTGAATAATACATTCTGTTTATTTGTTCTAATTGTTTAGACTCATCTCTTATTAATGAAGGATCTATGATACCTACAATACCTGGCATAGCACACTCCCAAAAAGTTAAGGAAAAAAAGTACCTGTCACCTTTTTTTTGTCACCAGAAAAAGTACCTGTCACCTTTTTTATTTTTTTTAAAAGCACCTGTCACCTTTTTTATTGTTATGCTTTCTCTTGCCCTATGGTCGGGTGGGTTTCTTTGAATATTTACTATCTCCTTATCATTTATATAAATCCGGGTTTTATCTTTATCGGGAACATAAAATGTAATGCCCTGTAAATCTTGAATAGTGGGAACGAACGAACCAAAAACCGGGTCTTCCACACCGGTGATTGTAATAATTATTTCATTATCTTTAGTCTTATATGACCAGTTTAAATACTTGTGATTAACATAATAATTTAATAGCTTGGAAGTGGTGGTAATATAAATATTTCCCCTTTCGTATTCGCTTGCTAAATCTCGCAATGCAATTTGAGTTTCTTTTGCGATTACCTGAGAGCTATCAGAATTTTTTCCTAAATGGGTATAAACAATCATATAACCATTAACTTTCTTTAACCTATCAAGTGTCCGTTTTGAAATTACGTAGGCTAAGCGCTTAGAAGTAGCGCCTGTGGCAACTCCTTTCCAATAGTTATCGAATCTTAAGAATTCATAGACTTTTTGACCATCGTCTAGTTTGGCTATTCTGACAAGGTCATAACTCTTGTGCATAGCGTATTTCTTATTTCCAAAGACAGCCAGGACATTTTTGGCAAATTCTTTCACCATATTTTTCAAAGAATCAACAGGATGACGAGAATCGTAAACTGAAGAAAATGTTTTTAAAGTTATAGGTAGAGATTGACCAATAACCATCGTAACTCTGCCCAGCCAGACAAATTTTATCCCATATGCTAATGTAAGGTCAGAATGGTAAGCGGTTGATTCAGGATGGTCACCTAACCCAAAAGTGCGGTCATCACCTAAGTTGTCGGGAGTTTTTGCGTGGTCAACCCATACATCAACTTTGTATTGATTATCGCTTAATTCTTTTATTGCTTTTATTGCATCTTTTCGAGTAAAATCCGTTTTTTCTCCGTAAGAATGCAAAAAATCTATATATCCGGCCCTAATAAATTTTTCAATAATTTGAGCATTGCCCGGGTTTCCTGAGAAGTACGAAAACGCAAAAGTTGGTGGCGCATACATCACAAAACTATTACCGATTTCTAATCCCACCCCTTTTCCCATACTGGTTTCCTCTTTGGTGTTGAGAAATTTTTGAATTTCTAAGAATTCTTCTTTGGTCGTAGTTCCATCAATATCGCTAGAAATTGTCAGTGCAGCTTTGTAAGGATAAGGAAACTTACGTAAAGCAACCTTATCTTTAGTATTGTACACTTGATAATAAGACTGATCTATGTTGTAAATGTTTATTAAATAGATACTGGCAAACGCCAATATTATTACTGCAAAAGATAAAAGAAGAATGTATAGTGTTTTTCTAAATCTTTTAGACTTCAAATCGAATCCTTTCCCGGTATTTAATGAGAGCTTTTACACCTATCAGAAAGTGCTTTTTTATATACTTCGATTGTTTTTACTGCAATATTATCCCAGGAGAGTTCTTCTTCTGCTTTTTTATAACCATTCTCTCCCATTTCTCTTCGCTTTTCTTTGTCCCTTAGCAGGTCAATTATAGCTTCTGCCAATTTCTCCGGGTCTTTTGGAGGAACAATATAACCTGTTTTTCCATTATCAACAACTTCGGGAATGCTTCCCACATCGGTTACCACTACTGGTTTTTTGAATGCATAGGCTAAGGGAACTATTCCGCTTTGCGATGCCTCTATATAAGGAACTACCACAACACTTGCTTTTTGAAATAACTGTCCCACCATACTGCTAGGTATTAACCGATTATGAACAATAAATTTTTCTTTATGTACCATCATTCTTGTATATTTTCTAAAGTCTTCGCCTCTACCGGCTATCACTATTTTTGCTGTGGGAACTTTCTCAGTGATAAACGGTTCTGCTTCGATTAAATATCGTAATCCTTTATATTCCCAGACTCTGCCAAAGAACAGAATCAAATTGTCTTCTTCTTTTACTTCATTTTTGAGAAATCTCTTATAAATAGAATTAACACCACGTGGCAAAACATGGACATTGTTAACTGATTTATCAGATTTTTCTACCATCTGCTTCTTTAATTTCTCACCGTGGACAATTATTTCATCTGCGTATCTCGTGGACAATTTATGTACGAATGAGGGAATTTTTCTGGATTTTGTGTCGCCAACGTGCAGCACAACATCATGGACTGTGATAACTAAAGGGTATTTTCTCTTCAACAGCGGCAATATTAAATTGAGCCATGGATGTTCGCCCTGCAAGTGCACAATGTCAGGGTTAAAACTATTTATTTTCTTAATTATCCCATATAATGTTAATAGATTCGTTGGATAGCGAAGCCGGGGTTGACGATAAGACTCCATATTTAAATCATCTCCCAATACTTCTACAAACCAATCCGCCTTATGTTGGGGCAGCATAAGCATTACCTCTTCCAGCCTTGATAATGCTTCGGCCAATTGTATGGTGTATTCAATATGGTCAAACGCATACAAAACAACTCGCATAACTGAATAATTCCTTTTTTGCTAAAATATTATTCCTCTGAAGGATTGTGCTCACCTGACTTCTGACTTTGTAATATGGCTAACCCTTTTTCTCTTTCCCATAGCCTCCGGAAAAGTTGTATGTCAGTTGGCGAAAATGGCCTAAGCGTGAGCAAGAATAAGACGTAAGCTAATGCTGCAATAGATACTACAAGAAACAGGTTAAGCTGTCTAAGTAACAAAATAATCATTCCCATCAAAGCTGCGGAAATAATTGGTTTTCCAGCAATTTTAAAGAAGTTTAACCTAAACAGGTTCTTGGAAATAAAACCATATTGCAAACCTAAGAATATACAAATTGAGATAAGGGTAGCCATAGCTGCGCCTAAGAAGCTAAATCTGGGTATTAATAACAGATTCAAGGTAACATTACACATCATACTAATGAGAAGTGAGCGCAAGTTTATTTTTTGATTATTACTGGCAATCAGGGCGTGAGCTAATGTTATATTTATGGTGTAGGGAACCAATGTCCAGATGAGAATGCTCAAAACATTTGCCGAAGCCAAAAAGCGCTCTTTAAAGAAAAGGAGTATAAAATTATTGCTCAAAAGCGTGACTCCCACAGCAATGGGCAACATCACCATAAACAGGTATCTGATTGAGTTGGTGCAGGCTATCTTAAATTTTTCTAAAGATGACTCAAATAATCTGGAGATAACGGGTTGTAATGCCATAAGGTAAGCCAGGGGAATTATCTTCCACACATTCATTAATTTGTAAGCTGCACTATAAAAACCGACTTCCGTTGCCCCCTTAATTTTAGATAGCATAAGAATATCCACGTTCCAATAAATAGTGGCAAAGATAAAAATAAAAGCAAAAGTGGGAGCAGTCTTAACAATCCATTTACAAAAGCCAAAATCTATTCTAAAAAGTGGCTTTCCAATGCACTTAAGGGTAAAGTATAAACTGATAAACAAGATTAAGAGATGACTTCCTAAGATTACCGCCATCAGTTCCACTAACCCATAGCCCTTAGATAAAATGAGTAAACCAACGAGGACTTTGAATAAATTTCCTGCTATAAGCGGAATGCTAACATATTCGAGTTTTTCAAAGGCTCTACATATCGAGTGACAAATCAAAGAAAATACCACAGGTATTAAGGCAAGACTGAGAATATAAATGGCCCGGATAGTATCTGCCGAATAATTCAATAGATAACCTGTCAGACACATCGCTCCCGCCGTCAGGATTGAAAAGAAAAATCCAACAAAAGAGGCGTTAATTAAGTATTTACCTGCTTTTGACCTATCCCGGGCAACTTCTCTTGTAATCAGGTGTGAAAAACCCAAAGAAGAAATAGTCTGAAAAATGAAAAAAAGCGAAATGGCAATAGAAAATTTACCCAAACCAGAGACGCCTAAGGAACGAGCGACGAATAATATCAATATAAAAGAACATACTGGTTCTGCAACCTGTGCTAATAACATAGTTCCTGCATTTTTAACTAATCTCTTGACTGTGTTCATTCACTCGAGCTCCAGATTAAAAATAAAGTCTCAATAGGTAATGCTAAAATTATGCAGTAATAGAAGGTTTTGCCTGCGATTCAATTTTTCTTATCGCAATAACAATGCCGGTGAAAAACCAAAATATAAGAAATAAGTGGTTTCCCAGAGACGCTGCATCCACCAGGCCATGGATTAAAAAAGCTGAGGTTCCAGCAATAATACCTATAACTATACCTGACATTGTGCCTTCACTTGATTTAATATAGGTCAATCCTTCCTTATAAACCATCAATATAAGCCAGATGAAAATAACCAGACCCATAATGCCCATCTCTGCTGCGATTTGCAAGAATATATTGTGTACCTGGTGTCGGGTTATGGATGTAAGTTTAATCTCCGTCGTATCGTAGTCCTCCATAACCTCTGTGTAGTTGTTAAGGCCTATACCTAAAAAGGGATTAGTCCTTATTATATTCCATGCTATGTTCATTTGAGGAATTCGGGACTGTGCAGCGTTGTAATCGTCACTAAAGATTCGGCGATTGACGATGTTTAAGAATTGAGGGTTCACAGTGACTAGAGGAGAGACAAAAATCAAAATGGCGACAAGCGATATTGCAAAACTATTTAGGCCCGCTTTTCCTTTAGTTTTTGAAAAATTCAATAATAATACTATTAGGGCAGCTATTACAAAACTAGACCATCCTGCCCTTGAGAGAGTGCATATCAGCGCCCCAATCCCAACAACTAATGTTAAACCACACATTAACTTATAGATTCCTCTTATCTTGGAGAAAAGTAGACTCATAGAAATGGGCAGCATAAATGTGAGATACCAGGCAAAATCATTGTAAGATACCCATGTACCTGAAATCCTGGATAACGGCTCACCAAGTCTTATATATCCTAACTTTTCCGGACCACCCAATATACTGGGAACAAAAGGACGGTCAAACTTGTATTGAGCAAGGCCAAGTACACTTTCTAAAAAAAGACCTAAAAGTAAAAAGACGACCACAAATTGAATTTCTTTCTTACTTTTAATGTTATTTGCTACATAAAGGAAGCCAAAATACATTTTGAACACTTGAACTATCTCAAACAGGCTTAATTTTGGGAAAGGAGCACTTGCCATTGATAATGTGGCCATACTAAGCAGGAAAAAAAAAGGCAGGCTTATTCTGGGGAAAAAGTTAATCTTTACATTCTTATTTCTTACAAGTTCGCTAATCCAGAGTATATATAAAATAGCAAGGGTGATATCATATAGCGATATTATGAATCCGGCTGCTCCACCGAGATGTCCGCTATGTTGGATAGTTATATCCAGTTGTATTGGTAAAGTAAACACTAATATCGCCAAAAAGAAACGCTTCACATCTCCTGTGAGCACGGCAATAAATGGGACCATCATTCCTATGGCGCCCAGCACTCCCCAATTAGTTGGAAGGAGGGCGAGGAACAATATAAATAATCCGCAGATTATTCCTCCGAGAATAACAAGCACTGGCCAGCCAATTTTATACCGTTCGCTTATCTCCAGGTTGGAGAAGAACATGCTTTTTCCCCTGTTTTAGAATCTTACACCCAAACTTACCCGGTGACCATTTTCTAATCTATTCACCAGTCCGAAGGCATAGTTAATAAAATAGTTCTGATATGTGAAACCCATGCCCAGAGCCAATCCGGTATCATCACTATTGAATTTATAGCCAATTCTCCCTTGAACCATCTCTCGCCAGTCAAACTCAACACCCACTGCAGGAGTAAGCATCTGTTCATAAACCAAAAAAGGAAGATCTATGCTCACGAGAATTTTCTGACTGCCAAAAGACCTCTCGTAAGCACCCCCAAGACAAATTGTTAAGGGCAAGGAATCATCTCCCTCAATGAACTTAAGCTTTGTCCCCAGATTCCGAATCGCTAAACCTATATCCAACCCTTCAACTGGTGGATGATAAAGACCCCCAAAATCTACTGCAAAGGCTGTACCACTCTCTGCCTCCACGAGTTTTGAGGAGATTATCTTGAGATTTATACCCATTGGCCAATTCTCTAAAACTTCGCGGGCAAAGCCAGCCAATAATACAAAATCCTGCTCTGCCTTTACAGTCCACTCATTGCCATCAAGGTCGATCAGCTCAATGTCTCCAGCTGTATAATAGGAGAAAGCCCCGGCAAAGACTCCTACAGGGGTTGGCTGACCATAAAGAAGACTCATGAAATTATCATCAGCCAATCCTCGCTGATAGGTGAATGAAGCCTCTCGACTGGGAAGAGAAATCAAGCCCGCTGGATTATAATGGAGCACGCCTATCTCTCCCCTAACTGCAGTATAAGCCTCAGCCATCCCGCAGGCTCTCGCCCCTACAGGCTGTTCGAGTATAATCGCACCGGATGTCCCTGCTCCTTTTGCCCATAAACCGGTTGTCAGAACCGTAATCAGAAAAATAGAAAGAATAAAAACTCTTTTCACTTTTCCCCCTTCCTTCAGAACTGCTATCTTTTTTTGTAGCAGCAAAGCGCTGTCATTGCGACTTGACACGAATTGTCATTGCGAACGAAGTGAAGCAATCTGACACGCAGTGTCATTGCGAAGGACGAAGTCCTGAAGCAATCTCATCATTGGGCAGGAGACTGCCACGCTCCTTTCAGTCGCTCGCAGTGACACGATTATGTAATAGAGCTATCGTCCCGATTCATCGGGACAGCTACATTCTTTTTCGTTTTATTTTAGAACCGCTACCTTTTTGGTAGCCTTTATTCCCGGACCTTCTACATAGACTACATAAATTCCTGAGGCAACCACATCATTTTCAGTGTTCCTGCAATTCCATTCAATGAAATCTTGAGGTGCAGAAACATCTTTACTTTTCTCCCAGACAAGTAGTCCTATCAAGGTAAAAATCTTAACATTTACTGTTCCCGGTTCACTGGGCCAGAAATGGATCTTTGCTTCCTCGTCTTTCAGGGGATTAACATAACCGTTTTGTCCTCCCTGAATTTTTACCTCACCTATTCTTGAAATATCAACAGGAATGATGCTTACGGTTACTGTCTCCACGCCTCCGGTTGAATCTACGGTTATTGTGCCTGTATATTTCCTCCATGCTTCTAACGTATCCGTATTTACGGTTACTGACACTGTTAAATAATTATCGCTGAAACTCGTGGGAGCCACGCTTATCCATGTCTTATCAGTGGTAATTGTTCCCTTGAGAGTGCCTGGACCTAAATTGGAAATAGTAAAGATTTTTACCTTTGTTTCACCTTTTAGTACTACACTGAAGTCTAATGAAGAAGGTTCAACTTTGAGAACCGGAGGGCTGCTTTCTACAATCGGGCCGTCGAGAGGACTGGTTGGCTCACCTGTTGCCGGACTATTCCAGACATCTTTTGCCTCAAAGTAATAAGTATAGTCCTTCCCTGGCGCTAAGCTATCTTTGGTGAAAGTATAAAGTTTCCCGTCGCTGTAAGTCGTATCTCCCGCATCTACCGCGCTCATAGCAAAGGGACTTCCGTCTATCTCTGCCACGCCTTTCATAATATGTACCTTAGGATAACCTGATGCCGGTCCATCATTGTCCACATCCGTATACTTCACCCTGTAAACAAAATTAAGACCGGGATAACCTTCTTCAGGGTCTAAACCATCATCAGTGTAATCTGTTTCTCCTGTCCAGGATAATGCAGGAGTGCGGTTTCCAATGTCAGGAGCATCAACAGGAGTGGTTGGTGCACCCGTTGCCGGACCATTCCAAACGTCTTTTGCCTCAAAGTAGTAAGTATAGTTCTCACCCGGCCCCAATCTACTCTTGGTGTAAGTATAAAGTTTCCCATCGCTGTAATTCGTATCTCCCGCATCTACTTCGCCCATAGCAAATGGACTTCCGGCTATCTCTATCCCGCCTTTCATAATATGTAGTTCAGGATAACCTGATGCTGGCCCATCGTTGTCCGCGTCCGTATACTTTACCCTGTAGACAAAATCAGTATTGGGATAGCCAGATTCGGGATTTAAACCATCGGTAGTGTAATTTGTTTCTCCTGTCCAGGATAATGCAGGAGCGCGGTTGGTAACGTCAGGGGCATCAACAGGACTGGTTGGTGCGCCAGTTGCCAGACCGTCCCAAACGTCTTCTGCCTCAAAGTAGTAAGTATAGTCTGTTCCTGGCCCTAATCTATTCTTGGTGAAAGTATAAAGTTTCCCATCGCTGTAAGTCGTATCTCCCGTATCTACTTCATCCATTGCAAATGGACTTCCGTCTATCTCTACCCCGCCCTTTTTAATATGTACCCTGGGATAACCTGACGCTGGCCCATCGTTGTCCACGTCCGTATACTTCACCCTGTAAACAAAATTAGTATCGGGATAGCCAGTTTCGGGATTTAAACCATCAGTAGTGTAATCTGTTTCTCCTGTCCAGGATAGTGCAGGAGTGCGGTTTGTAACGTCTGGAGCGTCTTGAGGACTGGTGGGCTCGCCTGTTGCTGAACCATTCCAGATATCTTTTGCCTCAAAGTAGTAAGTATAGTCTGTTCCTGGCCCTAATCTATTCTTGGTGAAAGTATAAAGTTTCCCATCGCTGTAAGTCGTATCTCCCGCATCTACTTCATCCATTGCAAATGGACTTCCGTCTATCTCTACCCCGCCTTTCATAATATGTAGTTCAGGATAACCTGATGCTGGTGCATCATTGTCCACATCTGTATATTTCACCCTGTAGACAAAATCAGTACTGGGATAGCCAGTTTCAGGATCTAAACCATCAGTAGTGTAATTTGTTTCTCCTGTCCAGGATAATGCAGGAGCGCGGTTTCCAACGTCCGGAGCATCAACAGGACTGGTTGGGTCCCCTGTTGCCGAACCGTCCCAGAGGTCTTTTGCCTCAAAGTAGTAAGTATAATCTGTTCCTGGCCCTAAGCCACTTTTGGTGAAAGCATAAAGTTTCCCATCGCTGTAAGTCGTATCTCCCGCATCTACTTCGCTCATGGTAAACGGACTTCCGGTTATTGGTATCCCTGCCTTTATAATATGTACCTTAGGATAACCTGATGCTGGTGCATCATTATCTACGTCTGTATACTTTACCCTGTAAATAAAATCAGTATTGGGATAGCCAGTTTCAGGATTTAAACCATCGCCAATGTAATTTGCTTCCCCTGTCCAGGATAATATAGGAACACGATCTGCAACGTCCGGGCCGTCATGAGGACTGGTCGGCTCGCCTGTTGCCGAAGTATTCCAGAGGTCTTTTGCCTCAAAGTAATAAGTGTAATCCTCACCTGGTACCACTAATCCACTTTTGGTATAGGTATAAAGTTTTCCATCGCTGTAAGTTGTATCTCCCGCATCTACTTCGCTCATAACAAAGGGGCTTCCGGCTATTTCTATCCCGCCTTTCATAATATGTACCTTGGGATAACCTGACGCTGGCGCATCGTTGTTCACGTCGGTATACTTTACTCTGTAAACAAAATCAGTATCGCGATAGCCAGCTTCGGGATGTAAGCCATCGCTGGTGTAGTTTGTTTCTCCTGTCCAGGATAATGCAGGAGCATCGTTCCATTTAAGATAATAAATATCATAGTTTCCCGGAGTCTTATCTTTCCAGGCAATGTGAGGATTCTCCGACCCATCTAAATAAAGAGAAGGCTTGCTAGAATCCCCGCTATTAGTGGAGATGTTTATCGATTCCTGTCCCGAACCATCACCATCTACCCATTCCGTGCCATTCCATTTAAGATAATAAATCTCGTTGTTTTCTGAATGAGGATTTTGCCAGGCAATGTGGGGATTCCCCGAATTATCTAAATAAAGAGAAGGATAAATAGAAATGCCATCATTATTGGAGACGTTTATTGATTCCTGTCCTGAGCCATCAGCATCTACCCAGGCTGCGCCATTCCACTTAAGATAATAAATATCATTCTTTCCTGAAGCAAAATCATACCAGGCAATGTGGGGATTCTCTAAACTATCTAAACAAAGAGAAGCGTACCCGGAATCTCCAGGTCTATTGGAGACGTTTATTGATTCCTGTCCTGAACCATCAGCATCTACCCATTCTGTGCCATTCCATTTAAGATAATAAATCTCCTCGTTTCCTGAAGTAGAATCATGCCAGACAATGTGGGGCTTCCCCGAACTGTCTAAGTAAAGGGAAGGGTCCTCAGAACTCCCAGTATTAGTAGAGACGTTTATCGATTCCTTTCCTGAACCATCAGCATCTACCCATTCCGTGCCATTCCACTTAAGATAATAAATCTCATTGTTTCCTGAAGGATTTTCAAACCAGGTAATGTGGGGATTCCCCGAACTGTCTAAACAAAGAGAAGGATGAAAAGAATCCGTGCTACTATTTGAAATGTTTATCGATTCCTTTCCTGAAGAACCAGCCACATCTACCCAGGCTGTGCCACTCCATTTAAGATAGTAAGTCTCGAAGTTTCCCGGAGTATAATCTTTCCAGGCAATGTGGGGATTCTCCGAACTATCTAAATAAAGGGATGGCTGATAGGAACTCCCGATAGTATTTGAGATGTTTATCGACCCTTGTCCCGAACCATCGGCATCTACCCATTCTGTGCCATTCCATTTAAGATAATAAATCTGCTCGTTTCCTGAAGTAGGATCATACCAGGCAATGTGGGGATTCCCCGAACTATCTAAATAAAGGGAAGGATACTCGGAATTCCCGGTATTAGTGGAGATGTTTATCGATTCCTGTCCTGAGCCATCAGCGTCTACCCATATTGCCCAGGCAGAATTTGCAAATACTAAAACAAAGAAAAGAGATAAAACACCAAGAGACAGGTGTTTTTTGAAAGTCATTTCAAAACCTCCCTTTCGAAAAAAGTGACAGGTACTTTTTCTAACGGCTACCAAATAACAAAATGTAGCCGCAGACTGAAGTCTGCTATTCCACCACTATTTTCAAAACCGGCGTTTATATATTCTATCAGGAACGAAATGTCTTTGCTTATTCAACACTACGCCTAATACTTTGGCCTGGTTATCCTGTAAGGTGTCCTGCACTTGCTGGATATCCTCCCGGCGGGTCCTACCTGATTGGACGACGAGTAAGACTCCATCCATCTGGGAGCTCAACGCGCTTGCATCGCTATAAGGAATAACCGGGGGCGAGTCTACGAGAATCAGGTCAAAATCTGATTTTAGATCCTTGATAAGGTTCTTTAATCTCTTTGATTCGAGTAATTCTACCGGATAGTGTGGCAAATTCCCGGAGGTTATTACTTTGAGATTTTCCTTTTCCGTATCCATTATTTCTGAATCCAAGCCTACGCTTCCCTCTAAAATTTCGGTTAACCCGGGACTTTGCATGAGGCCTAATCTATCATGTACGGTTGGATATCGCAAATCTGAATCAACCAGAAGCGTTCTATACCCGGGAACATCAGACATAGCTAAGGCTAAGTTAATGGCCGTGGTAGTTTTACCCTCAAAATGGTTGGCACTGGTAATTAAGATAGCCTTCATCAACTTATCCTGGGTAGTTCGTAAAATATTTGTTCGTAAGGCCCTATATGCTTCCCCGGTGGCGGATTTCTCATCAGGTAAAGTTAATGATGTGTGATACCTTATGCGTTTGTTCATTTACATTTACTCCTCTCGTTTCATAGTACAAATATTCTCTGTGAACACTTAGCGTTTAAAACCTAAAAAGTTTTTTCTTATCTTTTTTGGTGTTGAAGGAACAATTCCTAAGACTCTTGAATGTAAGGATTCTTCTATATGCTTGGAAGTCCTTAGGGAAGAATCCCGGTATTCAGCAAAGAATGCCATCCCCATACCGAACACCAAACTCATAACACCTCCCAGAATGATAAACATTGCCCTTTTTCGTCTCAATGGATAAGGGGGAGGAACAGCAGGGTCGATTACCCTGGCGCTTCCCATTCCCCGCATTTCAGCGACTTCAGAGATGCGAGCGTCTTCCAATTTTTTTAATAGTATTAAATAGATTTCTTCATTACTCTTAACCGCTCGGGCTAACCGAGCCAGCTCCAGTTCCTTCTGAGGCAAACTCTCAAGTTTGGCGGTGAGTTTCTCTATTTCGTCCTTAGTACGAACTACTCGTGTATCTTTCTCAGGATATTCAGCCAACTCGCCAGATAACGAAGCATCAAGTGCTGACAGCCTACCCAAAATATGAGCTGTCTCCGCTGTTAAATCGGCCATTTTCTCTCTCTGTTTGAACTCTCGTAAAGCTCTGTCGGAATCGCTAAGTTTCCGCTGGGATATTTTGACCTGTTCGGCAATGAAACTATAAGCGCCACGAGTCTTCCTGAGCGAAGCCTCATATCTGTAATTGATGTACACCTGGGCCACAGTGTTTATTATGCGAGCACCTGCTACGGGATCCTCGGCCTTTATACCAATCTCAATTATATTGGGACCACCAGTTCCACCTACAAATAGACTTTTCCGCAGTCCACGAACTGCCTTTTCAAAAGGGCCGGGATTGGTTTGAAAAAATTTATTAAGTAGAATGCCAAGGAAAGATGGAGAGCCGAGTTTCTCATGTAAGCGAAGTTGTCTGACGACCTCTTCGGCAATAGTTCGACTCCTTATTATCTCTTTCTCGTTGGCGATAAATGCTGCTCTGGCGCCATAAGAAAGAGAACCACTCTCAATATAAGATATCTCTGTTGGTTCTACCATAAGCGTGGTAGAAATTTCATAGACAGGCGCCATGCGAAAACTTCCTATAATGGTAACTATAAAAACACTCAGGAAACCTGCGATGATTAAGCCTTTTCTGGCAGATATAATCTGCAATAACTCGTGAAAGCTACTAGTTCTTTCTTCTAGATTTTCCATGGTTCTTGTTCCCTTCTAATGCGTTAAGCGTTATGTGGAATGGAGTAATTTCAATCTCTGCTAAGCGTATCAATCAGTACCACGAAACCCATCACCGGTAATATCCCTCGAAGAAAGTAGCGATCAAAAATAGTCCATGCCGATGCTTTAGTTGGGACATGAACAATATCACCTGGTTCTAATATAATATCTTCCCTTCTATCACCTTTGGTTATAATCTTCTTCAAGTCTACTTTTATTACTTTGGGAGTTTCCGCCCGGGATTGTCGGGCTATGGTAACTTTTCTTAAGCCAGCGGTTTCCGTATAACTTCCCGCTTTAGCTATAGATTCCAGGACAGTAAGTCTTTCTTCCATCGGGTAAGCCCCCGGCCTTGCCACCTGACCCAGGACAAGGATTTGCGTACTTCTAATACTGATACCGGTGACTATAACGGTCACCTCTGGCTTTTGCACATATTCTGACAGCATTCCGGTAATTATTTCGTCCAATTTTGCCGGCGTTAATCCGTTGGCATTCACATCCCCTATCAGGGAGAACGACATTCTGCCGTCTGGTCGGACAGTTACTATCCTGTCAAGTTCCGGGTGCTGCCACACAGAAATCTCTAACACATCTCCCGGGCCAATAGTATAGGGTAAATTTTCCCGGGCAAAGAAAACAGGTGTCCCTGCCAGAAGCACCACTAATACCAAAGAGACAATCAATCTTATCTTGGTGGACATATTTTATAGACCTCCTTCCTGCAAATGCGCGGAACAATGGATAGTTCAATCCGTGCACCACTCGATAGCAGGTTTCGGTTTCACAACTATTCGTCAGAAAACGAGCATTAAAATAAAGGTTGAAGCCAAAAGCAAGACGCTTTATACTCTATTTTAAGGGGATTTTTTATTTTTACAATAGAGCAAACGGATAATTTTGTGACATTTTTTGACAAAAAAAAGACCCATTAAAAAATGGGTCTTTGGGGTAAATAGAAATAAGATAATCTACAAAAATTGATGAATGTTTACGATGTGTTTACAAGGCGGGACTGTGGCTGGAGTCACGCATCTAAGTTCATTGATACACGATTCCGACCGGAAAGCTTGCTATGATACATTAGTTGATCTGCCCTTTTCAACAATGTATCCATTGTGTCGTTCGATTGTGCAAACGTCGCGCCAATGGAGATAGTAACTTGAATAATATCGGAGCCTTTATGAAGAGCTGAATTTTCCACAAGTAAACGGAACCTATTGGCAATGGAATATAACTGCTGTTCATTAACATTTGCAATAATAGCAGTAAATTCTTCTCCACCCCATCGGCCTAAAACGTCGAAAGGTCTTAAATTATTTAACAATGTCTTCGCTATCATTTTTAATATTTCGTCTCCCACATCGTGCCCGTGTATATCATTAACCTTTTTGAAGTGGTCTATATCAATGAACAGAACCCCAAATGTCCGGCTATACCTGGACATTTCATCAAGTCTGGAATTTAGGTTCATCTTAATATATCGTCTGTTTGGCGAATTTGTTAGAGGGTCAAGCAAAGCCATTTTCTCGCATTGTTCGAGCTTCTGGCGGACTGTAACCACCGGCGACTTATCGCTGAATATTTGGACAGCTCCGGCAATCTGTCCGCTCAAATCTCGAATTGGAGCCATACGGATGGAGACAGGCACTCGATGTCCATCTTTATGGAGAAGATACAAATCTGCTTCACGTGCACGTCCATCGACGATGGTTTTTGTTAATGGACACTGCCCTTTACAGAGATTAACTCCCTTATCATCGATGTGCGTGAGAATATCCGAACAACGCTTACCTACTACCTCAGAGCTTTTGTAACCTGTGAGCCGCTCTGCTGCTTTATTCCAGTATTTAATTTTTCTGTTTCGGTCTACGTAATATACTCCGTCATACAATTTATCCAAACTACTCTTGTAGAACTCGTTATCTACCCTCATTTGAACATCTCTTACTTTCTGTAATTTCGACCAATCTGTAAACTAAACCCCACACCGGGAAACTTGAGTGTGGGGGAAATTCGAACAAGTAACTTAGCTTCACTCCAGGTCGTTAAGTTATGTCCTCATTTTGTCTTAATATTTTATTATGGAAAGTACCTCGTATCCTTTTAGTTTCTCGATGCCCTTCAAGTCGGTTAATTCTATCAAGAAACAGATACCCATAACCTTTCCCTTCAATTTCTCTACCAGGTCAATTGTGGCTTTAGCTGTGCCACCTGTAGCCAGGAGGTCGTCGACAATTAGGATATTGGCGCCCGGCTGGAAAGCGTCAGCATGCATCTGTAATGTATCGGTTCCGTATTCGAGCTCATAGGTCGTCTCCACAGTCTTATAGGGCAATTTGCCTTTCTTGCGCACAGGAATAACACCAGCGTTTAATTTATAGGCTAATGGGGCGGCAACAATGAAGCCACGCGATTCCACAGCTACAATCTGGTCAATCTTTTTCCCTTCATAATGCTCGGCCAAAGTATCGATTGCCCGGTGAAACTGGGGACCGTTCTGGAGGAGTGTGGTAATGTCTCTAAAAAGGATTCCCTTCTTGGGAAAATCCGGAATACTACGAATTAGTTCCTTGAGCTGTTCCATCTTAAATTCTCCTATTCTAATCCATGAAGCTGCATTCTAAGAACAATCTTTTTTAATCTCTCTATTGCCCTCTTTTCTATTTGTCTTATTCTCTCTCGAGAGAGATCCATTTTCTCACCAACTTCCCTGAGGTTGTATCCTTTCCCGTCAACCATTCCGTACCGCAATTTAATGACTTTTAATTCCTGAGGGCTTAGCTTTTTCAAAATTTCTGCCAACTCTTCATGAGACTTTATCAAATCTACAACACGGTCTGGTGATCCCTTTTCTTCATCTCGAATCAGGTCTTTCAGGAAAATATCGAATTTATCTCCCAGAGGACTATCCAGAGAACCGATCCTTTCAAAGACCCGGATTTCCTGCATAAACTTCTGGGTCTTCTTTATGGAAAGGCGCAGTTTCTTTGCCACTTCTGCCGTAGTTGGTTGTCTCTCTAACTCTTCGCGCATCCTTTCAGAAACATTAATGAGTTTCTTTATTGCCTCATAGGCGTAAAGTGGAATGTGGATGGTCTTAGTCTGGCTCAAGATTGCCCGCTGAATATACTGTCTAATCCACCAGAAAGCGTAAGTGGAAAAGTTATAACCCATTTTGTGGTCATATTTATCAATCGCTTTTATAAGGCCTACATTCCCCTCCTCGATTAAATCCAAAAAGTCGAGACCATAGCAAGAATATCGTTTGGCAATGCTAATAACTAACCTTAAGTTCCCCTCAATCATTCGCTTTTTTGCTTTGCCATCTCCCTTCTTTATTTTGGGAAAGAGATCGGTCATCTCTTTTTCCGTGACCTGAGGAATCGTCCTCAGCTCTTGCATATATAGTTTTACTGAATCCAGGCTTGATCCCATTTTCCTCTGTTTTAAGGATAAAGTGTGCTTCTCAAGGCAGATAGAACACAGGATTGACCGCTTTACCCCTCTCCCTTATTTCAAAATGTAGGTGCGGTACATCTGCCCAACCAGTTGCTCCCACTTGGGCGATTGCCTGCCCTTTGTTTATCCTTTCCCCCTCTCTGGCTAAATTTATGAGATTATGAGCGTAGACGCTCGAATAATCCTCATTATGTTTGATTATCACCATGTTCCCATATCCCCGGAGTTTATCGTTACTATAAGTCACAATACCGTCATAAATAGCCACTATGGCCGTTCCTTCCTTGCCTGCGATGTCCAGGCCCTGGTGGCGTTTACCACTCAGTTTTCCAAATCCCACCAATATCTCTCCTTGTAAAGGCCAGGAGAAATCGATCAGTTCCGGTGGCGGCTTCGCTTCTTCTTTTTTTTCCGGAGAAGGTCGCTTTGGAACATAGGCTAAAGTATCCTTTCTCTCCTTAGCGCCAGGGACAAAAATTAATTGGCCTGCTTTAATTCTGGTAGCATCAGCCAAATGGTTTATCCTTGCTATCTCATCTAAGTCGACCTCATAGACCCTGGAAATTCTCCATAGAGTCTCACCCTTCTGCACTCTATGGTAAATTCCTGATGGGAAAAAAGCACACCCAGACAGCAGAATTATAAGAAAGAACTTTAAAAAAACAAATCTCCTAAGTTTATTATACGTAAAATTTAGCCTCACTGTCAAGACCGAAACCTCCAGATGGTCGGGGCGAGCCGATTCGAACGGCCGACCTCACGGTCCCGAACCGTGCGCTCTAGACCAGACTGAGCTACGCCCCGTCCTTTTTTTGTCCTCTCTTATCCCTTCTCCCCCCTGGGAAAAGGTCCTTATCCCCTCCTCTCCCCTTGGGGGTGAGGGGTAGGCCTGCCCGTGCCTGGCACGAGCCACGGCCAGGGGTGAGGGGGATTACTAGAATATCTTAATTACACCAAGACTGACAAGAGTAACAATTACTCCAGCTATCAACACACCATTAGCTATAGAGAACGCTGCCCACCTTCTTCTGATGCCGAAAAGAAACGCTGCCACGCATCCAGTCCACGCTCCGGTCACTGGCAGAGGAATGGCCACAAAAAAGATAAGACCAATCGCTCCATACTTCTCTACAATCTTGCTTCTCCTCTTGGTGCGAGCAAATAGCCAGCTGAAAAATTTCTCAGCCCAGTTAAACCTCATGCTCAGCCATTTGGATACAGATTCCAGAAAAAGAAGGAGCGGTAATACAGGAATCAGATTTCCAATTATGGATAAAAAAAATGCCTTTTCAACAGGGAAATGAAAAACCCCCAAGGCCAAGGGAATCGACCCACGAAGCTCGGAAACAGGCAAAGCAGCCACAAGTACTGTCACCAGCTCTGGAGGGAATAGTCGATTCAAAAATTTAATTATTTCCTGAATCATTGTTAGTCAATCTTCCCATAGCCATATTCTCCGATTAAAGGAACAAACACACAGCCGCAAACAGACTTTCTTATCATTTTACCTTTTCTCTTCTCGATTAGGATTAAATCCTGTGACCACCTTCCGCCTATGGGAATTACAAGTTTACCCATTTCGTCTAACTGTATAAATAGCGGCTGAGGGACATCAGGAGCGCTGGCAGTAACAATAATTTTCTGGTAAGGAGAGAATTCTTCCCAGCCTTTTGTGCCATCACCAACGAGAACCTTCACATTCTGGTAGTTTAACTCTTTGAGTATTTTTTCCGCCCTTTCGGCTAACAAGTTATGCCTTTCTACTGTATATACTTCCTTCCCCAGTTCAGCGAGAATTGCTGTTTGATAACCAGAGCCAGTACCGATTTCCAGAACTTTATCTTCCCCTGACAGGTCGAGAAGGTCTGTCATCAGGGCAACGATATAAGGCTGGGAGATCGTCTGCCCCTCTCCTATGGGAAGAGGATGGTCGTTGTAGGAGTGGCTCTGAAACTGTTCTGGAACAAAGAGATGGCGAGGAACTTTTCTGAATGCTTCAATTACCCTGGGAGTGACTACTCCTCGGCGCATTATCTGCTGGGTAATCATCTCTTCTTGTAAACTTTTGAAATCTATCACGTTTCCTCTATACGAAAAATTTAAGGATTAACTCTTTAATCCCTTGAATCCCCAAGGATATAAATGAAGAACCCAAAATACTGCCCAACCAGATTAGAAGATGTCCCTTTGCTATTTTCAACTTGAGAAAGCGTGACAGAAGAACGCCAGACCATATTCCTCCTCCCACGAAAGGCAGGGC
>Ga0209979_1001524_pt1 | contig 25106 bp, 24 predicted proteins | sample AnhtaG_FD_183114 | JGI IMG/M metagenome (GOLD analysis project Ga0209979, IMG submission 183114) | Deep subsurface microbial communities from Anholt, Denmark to uncover new lineages of life (NeLLi) - Anholt_01485 metaG (SPAdes) (version 2) | ecosystem: Environmental > Aquatic > Marine > Oceanic...
TCAATAAAATCATGTATCTCGGCGATCTTTTGGGTGCCTCCTAAAATGTATTGAAGCTCCATTAGTTTATTAGCGTATAATTTATCTTCATGCAAATCATCGAATTCTACAATGGCAATATTCGCTGAATAATCTGTAATTCGACCTTTAAACTGTGAATTTTTCAATACATTATCAATTTCAGCTAATGACAATTGCCAGTTTGACCCTAGAACAAATAAGAAGCGATTCATAGTCAATTAAAAATAGGTTGCTAGGTTTTAAAAGCAATCATGTTATTAGTAGTTTTAGTTAAGGAAGAATAAGTTAGTCCGCTCCTAATACATATTGAATTATTTTTATGATGTCAGCTTTACGAGCAGCAGAGGGTATGGTTATATTATTTTTCGAGCAATATTGTTTCAATTCCTTAACGGTTAAAGTATTTAAATCCTCAGGTAAGTCACCTATTAGATTAGTATTAACTCGAATTATTTCTTCAATTTCTTCGCTTGAATCTTCAGTATCTCCAGTTATTGTACGTTCATATTTTTCACCTGAGATATTTTCAATTGCGCTTATGATAGAGTCCAGATCTTCTTTCTTTCTTTTTGGGAGCAGAGACATGACTTCTTCCTCTTCTGGTTCTTTAATTTTTGTTTTTTTCACTTGTTTTCTTTGATACCTATCATGTTGTACGGTTTCCAACTCTTTCATTATAGTCTTATAATTATCTTTAAAATATTTTAAACTGACATTTATTACATCTGAGAGATTATTCCATCTTTTCTGTTTAACTATCGAGTCTCCCCAATGGAATAAGTCTCTCTGTATATCTATAGTGATTACTTTACCTTCATAACTAACATCTAAAGTAAGCCACCTAAGGATATTTGCTATTATAATGTCGTTATCAAAAGCTGAAAACCCGTATTCTCTTCCTAAAGAAGAGAAAATAGATAAAGTACCGAACGCTGCCACCTGCCCGTTATGATATTCTGAGGTTAATACCATTGGAACTTTAGGACAATCCTCTTCAACCCATTGCTTTCCATCGAATCGGTTTCTCCAGCAATTCAGGCCTCCTCTTACAATGACTTCGACTTTCACGTTTTTTTCTTCTTCCTTTGTCAGTTTAAGCGTTCCTAAAGAACAAGCACTTGATAAAACGATTTTTTTAATATTTTCTGTGATATAGTGCGGTTTAAAATTAAGTATCAAAGGTCTTTTCTGTAAATTAACATAATTTACTGAATCATTAATTTCATCATTAATAAATTCAAATCCGAAAAACTTGGTTAATTCGTTAATATTAGTTCTATTTGTGTGTTCTCCACCCCTCGAGCCTACGATTAGTAAGCTTCCACCCGTTCTAACATATTCCTCTAAAACTTCTATTTCTCTCGGATCGAGATTAATATTTTTAGGAATGGACATTATAATCGTATTGTAGTTTTTAACTTTATCTAATGAATAAAATCCCGCTTCAATTTTCCCTAATTTGTAAGCAGAAGTGAAGAGGAATTGGGTGAAATCTGCATAGCTCGAAGCTTCTAAGGTAAGCATGTTGTTGTGGCTATAATCGAGACCGACTGTAATGTCATTTTTCATAATTAAATCATTCCAATTTATGTGTTTAAAAATATAATAATTTCTGCTTTTAAATATTTACAGCAAAATTATCTTTCGCAAAAGAAATAATAAAATCGTATAATATAGTCGTTTTATAATTGACAATTTTTAGTTAAGAATAATAAAAAAAGAAAAAATTTTTGATTTTATACTTTAATAATCCATTTTTTACGTGCTAACAGCATGGCAATACCAGCTTCAAAAGCAATTGGAAGTATACCTATAATGAGCATCGTTATTATTGGATTCATTACAAGGAAATCTCTGAAATCATCTACTAAAAATCCCACGTAGTAATCAATAAGAAGAGAAAGAATAAACAGTAGCAACATATTCTTTCCCATTTCGCTCAAAACGGGAACCTTAAAATTTAATTGCTCAAAACTATAGAAAACCGCAATTAAAAATCCAGAAGCAGCTATAGCTAAAAAAGCTAAAGATGTTGTAGCGTCGTGGTGTTCTGCAGCTTGAATCCAATCATAACAATAGAATACTATAATTGCTATCATTGAGACTGGAAGAATTCTTTTCTTGAACCCTACTTTTGGATCTTCCGGATCCATTTTATACCATTGCGAAAAACAAGTTCCTGCTATTGCGATAGCTGCATGATTTAATGCATTCCAAGGAAAGGTCCAGGGGTCTGCTGGCCAAGTTCCTGGGCTAGGTCCATAATGCTTGAAAAACGGTAAGAAGTATAATACCGCATGAACTATTAAAATACCTATGCATAAATACATTCTCTTGTCCGCACTCTTTGGAATTAAATATACCGCTAAGTAAGCAGCGAATGTGCCAATTGCTAAGTTAGCGAGTGTCCCATAATACAAAACCTCGTTCCAAGTATGATTGGTAGAGAATAAATCGCCTCCAATTAAGCCACTCGCCAGAAAGGATAAAATATATAAAACTCCTATTCTAATACCTGCGTGTTTCCAAGCTGTTTTTGCGCCATGCTTTTCTCTTCTGCTACTAAAAGCCAAGAAGGCACCAAATCCTAATACAAACATAAATATCTGTTGACCGATGTCAATTATCGTTATTAAAGCAGGATAGCCTTTAAAATACTGAAAACCATGATTTAATAATGGAATACCTAACCAAACGGGATCTCCATCAGTAATATCTCCTGTTAAAGGCCAAGTTATAACTGAAATAATCAGAAACATGATAATTAAACCTCGAAACTGATCAAACCACTGATATCTAGGATTTTTACTTCTTTCTAATTCTATTTCAACATTTTCTTCGGACATTTTTAATCATTTTTTCAAATTGTTTTATGAATATAAAAAAATTATGCATTTACTAGTTTTGATATTTCTAAATTTAAAAGTATCTCTTCTAAAAAAAGCAACCTTATTATAAGATTACAACGAAATAAAATTAATTTTATAGATTATTAAAAGTGAATCTTAAGTATGAAAAAAAGAGAGCTAGTTTCGTTATTTTTCTTTTTGTCGTTAATCCTAATCATTATAATGGACAGTGCTTTATTTTTACCTAATGAGGTATTAATAGCAGCTGATTTGGGAATATATTTTGACACCATAGGCATTATCATAAGTATTTATACTATTGTAAATGGTATTTCAATTCTAATATTCGGATATTTAACTGATATGATAGAGAGAAAAAAGATTCTAATTATTGCGGGAGTATTATGGTCATTAACGGCAATATTGCATATATTTGTGGAAGAATTCTGGCAATTATTGCTTGTCAGGATCGTAGCAGCAATCGCCGTAAGCGTAACTACTCCACTTGTAATTTCATATTTAGCAGATATAATCTCATCCGATTCACGCTCAAAATCTTTCGCATTTTGGGGCTTAATAACAAGTATTGGAACATTGGTAGCGGGAGTAATAGCTTTAGCGTTTAACGCTATTGATTTCGAAGCCATTGAATTACCCCTCCTTGCAAAAATTGACTTTATTGCCCTCAATTATCCCAATATATTATACACTTGGAAGCTTCCATATTTTTATCTTGGCATTATTGCTCTCATATTTACAATCCTTAATTATTTCATAACTATAGAACCTAAAAGGGCAGCAAAGGAAAAACAATTAGAAGAAGTTTTTTCAGACGAAAATATGCGATACTCCTATAAGATTAAATTTTCAGATTTAAAATTCGTCTTCAAAAGGAAATCAAATTTTTTTCTGATGTTTAATTTTTTTGATGTGATTGCCTCAGGATTAGTATTAGCTTATATTTTCCCTTACATCCAGCTAGAAATTGGGGTTAGCGTTATCGATATTAAGGTTATTATTCTGTTTCTGTTTATAATTGTCTTGGGATTGATTATTGGACAATTTTGGCTCGCACATTTAGGTGATAAAAAAGTTCAACGTGGGGATCTTTCTGGAAGGGTGAAAGTAGCGGTTGTTTGTTCGATTTTAAATTTACCCTTCTTTTTATTTGGATTTGCTATGACACCTAATGTTGCAAACTCTACTTTCTTCTTTGGTGCTTTATTGGTTAATGAAGTTGGATTTTGGGTTTTGTGGTTAGTCTATTGCTCGTTTCTAGGTATAGGTCTCGCTTTCACAATGGGGATTGGCCCTAATTGGTACAGTTCTCTTATCGATGTTAATTTCCCCGAGAATCGAGGAACGATGGTTGCAGTTGGTTCCTTTATAGATTCCATCGGACGGGCTTTAGGTGCAGTTATAGGTGGTTTCGTGGTCACACTCACTGGCAGCTTTTCTGCGACAATCTTCTGGTCTTTCCTAATATTTGGGATCTTTTCTACTTGCCTGTGGATCCCACTTTTCTTTACTGCCAAAAAAGATTACCTAAATATAAACGAGGCTATGAAAAATAGAGCATCCTCTTTAAGTAAAATGCAACCAGAGGAATCCCAGTAATAACTTTACTGAGTTAGTGTTTATTTTTCTTTAATTGAGAGGATTTTTTTACTCCACCGGGGAAGGATAAATCCAAGGTAAAACAAAAACATTGCTAACGCTAAGATAACTCTCATTACTATTAATAGAGTGGGACCCATCTCAATTAATGCATCAAATATAGCAGAAATTCCAAAAAATAAAAAAGCTATCAACAAAAACCTTCCTTTCCATCTTATCTCAGGTAATTCTTCCTTTTTCATGGAATTTGCAGCAAAATGAAACCCGGTTATGCAAGCTGTCAATATACTCAACCCTAAAAATATCAATACAAAACCCTTATAGTCAATGTCCATAGGATTAGTTGGATCAATTATAATTCCTAATAATGAATTAACAGGTGCTCCTGGAGCTAATAGAAGGAAGTAGAATAGATACATTTCAAAAAAAATCGAAAACACTCCATATATGATAAGTACTTGCTTCTTCTTTTTTGGTTTTATAGTAGACAAATAAACGTTTAGCCAAGCTAATATTGCAATAGGTATACCTACAGTACCAATAAGAACGTATATTTGGTAAGTTAGAAATTCTCCCGTGATAATCCAATACAAATATCCTAACCCACTTGGATACCAAGGAGATGATGTAAAAATAATACATAAAAAGAAATTAAAGATTAAAACTTGTTTTGTTTTAAAATATTTAATCAAAACAATGGTACCTAAAAGAAAACTTATTGATACGGCAATTAAGGCAGTTAAGCCTGAAATTTGTGCTAAATCACTTAGAACTTGAAAAAACATTTAATCTACCTTTATATTTAAAAAATTATCTAATTAAAACTCTTAAGTAATTACATTACATAACACAACTACAGTAATTTAAATTTATTTTAAACAAAAACGAGAATTAAAATATAGATCAATTTTTATAAACATTTATATCTAAAACTATATGGTATAAACCAGGACCGTAACTTTTTACGAATCTCTTTGCTAATAGATCGCATTTAAAGTCATTTTTTTCCGCAATTTCTTTAAACTCATTAAATAAATCTAAGTATTTTTCTTTGTCGACTATACCTTCATAATGGTATATCGTACCTTCAACTTTCGCCAAAGTTAACGCTTCCTTTATGAAGTCTTTTGGGGCGGGAAATACCCCCATAATCACTCGATCTGCTTTAAGACCCGAATCGCTCAAGTGTATTACTTCGATCTTACTATCTCCATTAATTGGAGTAATAATATCCTCACAATGATTGAGCTTTACATTTTCGGTTAAATATTTAAAAGAATCAGGGTTCAATTCTATACTAAATACCTTTTTAGGTTTTGAGTGTTTTGCTATGGGTAAGGAGAAATAACCTATCCCTGCGAACATATCAACGACAACTTCGCCTTCTTTTACTAAAGTAGCTAGAAATTTCCTTTCGTTTAGATTTCCCATACTAAACATAATCTTTGTAAAATCAAATTTATAGATTACTCCATGTTCTTTATGTTTAACAATGGGATTTTCTATCCCAACAAGAAATTCTATTCGTTCTGGAGTTCTAAATTGACCCTTTACTCGCCCTGAGTTCAAATAAACCGATTTTATTTTTGGTAGTAATTCTAAGTATTTTTCAGCAATTAGAATTTTTTTTTCAAGTAATAGTGATTTAAATTTTACTATTGCCACATCACCAATGGTTTGAAATCCTCGAGGAAGAGCAGACAATTCCTCGTCAGTTAGAATTCCTATAAGAGCGTCCTTAAGTTTATCTTTAAATCCCATTAATTATCAAAAATGTAAGTCTATGATTTTAACCTTAGACAAAATCAAGTTAAATTATTATGTTATAGTATATTACTTTTCAAAAATATTATACTAAAAAATTAGAGGATAAAAAATGACTAGTTTAAATGATCCAGAGTTTCTGGTTGACGAAAGCAAGGTTTGGTTTACTGGAGGTTATTGGCCTGAAGGTGTTCCTCACCAACTTAAGGACGTTGAAGGCGTTGAAATGCTCCCAATGTGGGAGGGTTTTATTAAATCTGCTGACGATTACGGAACCTGGGATAATGATATTTGTATTTTTGTATACGGTCCTTACATAGAAAGAGTTAAATTAAGAACTCTTTTCGAATACGGGAAAAAATTTGGCACATTTCTCTACGATACTTTAGGAATTAGAAAAGGAGATGTAGTAGCAATCGATCTTCCTAATTCTATAAACTTTGTTGTTGCGTATATGGGTTGTATGTATATCGGGGCAATCGCACAAGGTATTAATCCTACTTATAAACCAATGGAACTATTGCACTCATTAACAATGACAAAAGCGAAGGTCTTAGTGCTAATGGATATGCTCTATATCGCTGGTCCAGCAACTATCTTGCCAAAAACTGATGTAAAATATTTGATCCCCTCCAATTTTGTTGATTTTTTCACAGCTGATGAAGAAACAGTCCAAAATCTTGGAATTCCAACAGCTAAAGATAAAATACCAAAAGAGACAGAGGATTATAAAATACACTGGATGAAGGACATAATAGAAAAAACTGAACCAAAAGAAATTTCAGTTGAAATAGATGTATGGAAAGATCCCGCAGTTTATCTTATGACAGGAGGCACAACTGGACTCCCCAAAGTAGCAATGCTCAGTCACGCAAATCTTATCTCAAATTTACACATGATTAAGCCTTGGACAAACCTCGAACCGGGAATGATCACTATCGGAAGTATTCCCTTTTTCCATAGTTTTGGGTTGACTTGTGTTATGAACGGAGCATTAACTTTAGGGTTGCAAATGTTACTTTTTCCCAAGCCGCCTGCAGACGATGTTTTATCAGAAACAATTAATAAACTGGATGCTCCTCAAGGAATTATGTACACCGGAGTAGAAATGCTATTTAAAAGATTAACAGATTATGTTAATGAAATGGGCGTCGAAGAATATAAGAAGAAATACAGTTTTGCAGAGAAACTAAAATATGCTACGCAAGGTGCGGGACCACTCCATGATCATATCCGCGTTCCTTTCGAAGAAATTTTCTGTCCGATTAGAGTTGGCTACGGCCTAACTGAAACTTCTCCAGTAACTAGTATTGCTCCTTTCTGGGGCCCTAACAAGACAGGAAAATTAGGATTACCTGTTTCAGGTGTAGATTGGGCGATATTTGATTCAGCTGATTTTGACAAAGGTCCAATTTGCGACGGTACTCCTGAGATGAATCATTTTGGTGTAGAACATACAGGAGAAATTTGTGTTGCAGGACCACATATTATGCTTGGATACTTAGGTGTACAAAGAGAACAAGAAGATAATCTTAAGATGTGGAATGGAAAGAGATGGTTACTTACTGGGGACATAGGGTTTATGGACGAACATGGTTTCTGTGAAATAAGAGATAGAAAGAAGTCTTTAATAAAAGTTTCTGGACATTCCGTATTTCCGAAAGAAGTTGAAGATTTGATGGGACATCATCCAATGATCGACGAAGTTGCTGTTGCTGGACTTCCAGATGAAGCTTCTGGTGAGAAAGTTAAGGCGTGGATTGTACTTAAAAAAGGATTCAAAGTCGGTAAAAATGTGGAGATTCAAGACATAAAGAATTGGTGCATGGAAAACATGGCGAAATGGAAAAGTCCAAGATTAATTGAAGTTGTTAGAAAGCTTCCTGTTAGCATGACTGGAAAAGTACAACGAAGAGAACTTCAAGAAAAAGACATTAAAAAAATGGATAGTGGAAAAGAAATAAAAGGTTAATTTTTTTTATTTTATTATTTTTTTTTAAATTTTATTCGTTTAGGTCGTTTAAGCGCTTGTATGGTTTTTTCATAATTTTATATATATTTACGAATTCTTTAAAGAGCTTGTCGTAAACTACTCTATTTTCCGGATTCGGTTTAAATGTTTCGGAATATTGAACTAATTCAGGAATTTGGTCCCAAGTAAGGTACCCCAGTCCAACTGAAGCTATAAATGCGGCTCCACGAGCATTTGCTTGTATTGGATTTTTTACTTGCTTAATTGTTCTATTGAGAACATCAGCAAAAATTTGACACCAAATTTTACTATTAGCTCCGCCACCAATCATCCTCAATTCTGGTATAATAATGTCTTGTTTTGTCATTCCTGGAGTTTCTTTTATTTTCCTTTTTTGGATAAATTTTTCAAGATAAATAAACAACCATTTTACATTATACGCGACGCCTTCAAATATAGCTCTAATTAAATGCTCTCTTGACATCTCTAAAGAAAGGTTATAAAACCCACCCCTAATTGTGTGATCATCAACAGGCGATCTTTCTCCAATAAGCCAAGGGGTAAAAATAAGATTATTTGAGCCAGCAGGTACATTTTCTGCCATTCTATCAAAAATTTTATACACATCTGGTACAGCTTCTTCTCTTAACAATTCATCTTTATGATATAAAATTTTATCCCTTAGAAATGATAATGCTCCTCCAGCAATTTCCTGCTCATTAGCTACCATATATCTACCAGGGATTCCAGACACCAATGTTCCAATGCCATGGAAGATATCTGTTTTTTTAAAAGGGATGTGGCAAATTACCCAGTTACTCGTACCAATATAAATATGTGTATCGTAATCTTTGACAGCACCCGACCCTATTGCAGCAGATGGAACATCAGGAGCTCCTGCTATAACTTTAACATTCTTTTCCAATCCTAATTCATCAGCAACTTCTTTTGTTATTGGACCCAGAATGTCAGTAGGATTTACTAATTCAGAGGGCAATTTACTCTGATCTAATCCGCACATTTTAATTAATTTTTTAGAATATTTTATGCTATTAATCTTTCTTATATCTGTTAACCAATGAAACCCTATAGTTGAATAAGAAGAAGCAAACTTACCAGTTAATTTTAGATTTATATAATCTTGCGGCTCCAAAAACATGTAAGTTTTATCGAAAATTTCTGAATATTCGTTTTTTATCAATAACATATGACCTATAGGATCCTTACCGCTCAAACCAGGACCTCCACCAGTTCTTTTTACCCAGCTTAATGCTTTAAAAATATTCATTCCAGAGACTTTTAGTAAACCTTTGTAAACCTTTTTTGTATATGGAGCACCTCGTGAATCCATCCAAATTATTGCATTCATCAAATGATTTCCATTCTTATCTAAAGGTATTGTACCACCCCATTGACTCGTATTACAAACACCTACAATATCTTCAACTGAGACGAGCCCACCATCTATAACCTTTTTGGATGTCTTGAGAATCGCATTCCACCAATCGTTTGGGTCTTGTTCAACCCCGCCTCCCTTTTCTATGTGTAAAGGAACTTCTTGAAACGCCCAATCGATAACTTCACCATGGGTTGAGACTATAGCGGTCTTAGGTCCTCCGGTGCCATGATCTATAGCAAGAATATATTTTTTTTCTGAGTCTGACATATTTAATATTAATGTTGTTAATGTAAATAAAGGTTCTTTGAACACAAAAGACAAATTTAATTTTTAATTGAAGGCTTTTCTAATTAAATTAATTAGATTTGCTTCTTATACTCTAATTAAGAAAATTATGGTATTGGTTGATGAATTTTAATGGACTATGAGGAAAAAATAGCGAAAATTAAAAATATTGTTGATTTGCCTATTAGCAAATTTAAACCAGACGAATTTAAAGCGATATTAGAAAGGTATGAGAAAAATCATGCGAAGTCAAAAGTGGCTTTTGAGAGAGCAAGAAAAATAATCCCTGGTGGTGTAGAACATAATCTCGCCTTTAATTATCCATTCCCTCTAGAGAGTAAGCGCGTTTTTGATTGTTACATGGAAACTATTGACGATATCGTTCTAACAGATTATTTAATGGACGGAGGGCCGATTATCCTTGGTCATAATCACCCGGTTTTGACGGAAAAGGTTATCGAAGTTATTCGGGATGTTGGACCGTGTCATGGAATAACTAACGAATACGAATATCTTGCTGCAGAACAACTACAAAAGCATTTTCCTTCGTGCGAAATTATAAGATGGCTCCAAACAGGAACAGAAGCCGATATGCTTGCTATAAGGATTGCTAGAGTAGCTACAAATCGTAAATGGATTATTAAAATAGGCGGAAGTTATCATGGTTGGTCAGATCAATTGGTTTACGATATGCACGTACCTGGAACAAAACTATTAGAATCGCATGGAATACCAAAAAATGTGTTTAAATTCACCGATTCTTGTCCACCAAACGATATTGAAACACTACGGCAAATGTTTAAAGAAAAGCGAAAAGTTGCTGCAGTATTAATTGAACCGATGGGAGGAGAATCAGGAGCTAACCCTGTTAGACCGGGATTTAATAAAGAAGTGGAAGAACTTTGTCACGAAAATAAAACACTTTTGATTTCAGATGAAGTCGTATGTGCTTTTAGATTGCATATGGGTGGTGGTCAAGCGTATTATGGTTATGAACCGGACTTATCTGTGTTTGGTAAAATCGTTGGACATGGGTATCCTTCTGCTGCAGCTATTGGGGGTAAAGAAAAATATATGAAATTTTGCGCAGCAGGAGTGGGTGGTGGAAAAAGAGCTTATAGCGGGGGAACACTCGCAGCCAATCCATTAACATGTGCTGCCGCTTATCACGCTATTAAATTAGTTGAAGAGACTAACGCAACGGAAATAGCTGGAGAAGCTGGAGCTCGATTAGCTAAGGGATTAAATCAAGTATTTGAAAAATACGAATTACCCTGGTTTTCGTACAACGTGGGTGGAACGGTTCATTTTCATACATCGTGTCTTTTTGGTTTAAGCTTTGATATCCCCGATCAAGTAGGGCAATTACCATTAAGGAAGAAATTTATGGAACGCATAGGAGCAGCTCTAGTAGACCAAGAAATTATCTCTGTTGCGGGAAGCAGATTCTACATGTGTATACTCCATACCGATGAAATAGTAGATCAAACCGTTGATAAAATTGAAGAAATTTGTAAAAAAATAGAGTAAATTCTCTTTTTCTTTTTAAAAGATAATAAAGTGTCATTTAAACAGTTATTCAAATATGAAGGCTGTTTTAATTACATCATGTTCTTTTTTATTTGATGTAATTTCTAATGCTTCCTTGTATTGATCTATTGAATATTTATGAGTGAGAAACTCTTTAACACTTACTCGTCCCGAGGCTATCAAATCCAAGGCAGCTTGAAAAGTCCGTTGCTTTTTGCCATTAATTATATCATAGCTATAAGTCATAGAAGGTATAATAGTAGCCTCCTTAGCGATTAAAGGAGTCCAATCAATTGCCATCATTGCTGGAAATCCAACTAGAATAATAGTGCCTTTATATTTGATTAATCTTATAGCATTTGATAATGAGGATGTATTTCCAACAGTATCGATAACCAGATCAACTCGTCCACCTAGTAATAGTGCATCTTCCATCATTGGAGACATTATTTTTGCTCCTAATTTTCTGCCAATTTTCTTTATGTGCGCATCTCTCTTTATTAGATATACGTCATCAGCCCCAAATGTTTTAGCTATCTCTGACTGAAAGGGATATTTTGCTATTGCTATCACGTTAGCTTTGCTGAATACTTTTAAGAGAGCTATGGTTGCTAATCCTATTGTTCCGCATCCAATAACAACACAATTTTCGTTCTCGTCTGGGAGTTTTTTAAAAATACCATGAAGAGCTGTAGCTAAAGGTTCAGTTATAACAGCTTCTTCGTATGACACAGACTCAGGAATTTTGAATAATTGAGATTTATGAGCTACGACATATTCACCCCAACCTCCTCCACTATCTTTACAAAATCCTGTAAAATTTCCTGGAGAAATAGCACCTTTATCCATATTTGAACATAAATTAATATTATCTGTTTTGCAGGAATCACATGGTTCAAGATCTCTAACTTCACAAGCAAGTATAGGTTCAATGGCTACTCTATCCCCAATTGAGAAGTTATCAACATTCTTTCCAAGTTCCACTATAGAACCGACAAGTTCATGACCTAAAACTGCCGGATAGGAAATGAAATTAGATAACGCTGTTGATACATTTAAGGCTAACAAGTGTAAATCAGTTCCACAAATACCCCCTAATTTAACTTTAATTTTTACCCAATCTTCATTAATTAATTTAACTTCTGGTAAGTCATCTTTATCTAATAAATCGTAGACTTTAAGTTTAAAGCTAGAATCCAAAGACACTTTTTGTAACATTTGAACTATTTTCTCTAACTTGATATGTAAATTTTTCAAGATTTCACCATACCTTTTTTTATTTTTATAATTTTGTCTAAAAATAAATTAGTACGTTTTCATAATCATCAAAATTATATAAATACCATTGTCTTTGATAAAAGCTCATAATTAGGAGGTATTATTTCCTCACCTCTTAACTTTCACTTCAATAATTTTCATTAGAAAAATAAAAAATTTTTTGTATTTTTTATTATACATTCAGTTAATCTACTATAATATTCTTAAAAAAAATGAAGATAGTTATTTTTGAACCTCATCCCGACGATTTATTATTCGGGCCTGGGCCGATTCTTTTGGACTGGATAAACGAGAGAAACCACGATATTCATATTATAACAGTAACAGATGGGCGGGCATGTTTTAGGGCTGCTGATGACATCTTATCTGAAGAAGCTAAAAACCTGACAGAAGATAAAGTAGCGGAGATGAGGATCAATGAAGCTAAAAAATCCGTTGAATTCTTAGGAATCCCTCCAGAAAACCATCATTTATTCTACTTTCACGACGCAGACGGGCAAAAATATGTAAAAGAGGGGATAATAAAAACTAAACGTTTAATTAAAGATGCTGACAAAATAGTTTTCCCTAGTAACCACAATCTTCATGCCGATCATCAAGCAACTCACGATATTGCAAAGGGAGCGACGATTGAACTTAATTTGGTAAAAGCAGAGTATTTTGTTTTTTTTATTTCTTCATACGGCAAATTTCAAGAAGACTCAAAAGATAAACAATTTCAATATACTATCGATGAGGAAAGAGCGGCGCTTTTAAGCGAGTGGTTGAATATCTACCAATCTCAAGCAATGATGAAATGGACGTGGAAAATGTATACAAGATATATAAAGAAAATTAGGACATGGACATATGCAAGATATACATTTAACGATATTGGCAAGTACTATAATATCTGATCATTCAGGTAAATAAAATTTGCATACAGTGCATTGCCGTGCCTTTAATCGTCTTTCAGGACCAAGAATAATATATTTGCTTATCATGGTACCACTGCATTTAGGACAAGTTTTCACGAAATTTTCCTTAATTGAATTTAAGACAAACTGGATGTTCTTCTCAAGTTTGAGTAAGTCGTTAGCGTTTTCTATTATTTTTTTTGCGGAAACAATCCCAATACCTTTAATCCACGCTAAATCTTCAGGCTTAGAACTCGCAATATCTTCAATTGTTTTAACTCCCGCTTTATTTAAGTTAGTCGAAGCAATAGGACCAATGCCACTTACTCGCTCAAGTTCATTAGACATTAGAAGCACTTTATACTATAAGTTTCTGCATGAGATTGACAAGTTATACTTGATAAATGGATTAAAATGAATTTTAATCTATAATTATTGTGAACTTATGCTATTATAATTATTAATGGTAATTCTAAAAGATAAAATTTTATATGATAAAAAAAAAAGTAAAAAAAGTATTAAGAATTATTTCTCTATTTGTTGTCCTACGCCGAAGTACATTAAAAAGCCTCCAAGGATGGCTAGTATCAAACCCATTATTCCTATTATTAATCTAATTGTTGGATCGCCTAAAAAATTAGAAATAAAGATAGCGTACATAAAGGTCATTAGAGCAATGAATCCAAATATGAAAAATCTCCACTTTCTCTTTAACACTTCATCCTCGAACTTCTTGTAAATCTGAAATGAGAAATATAGTGATGGTATGAGTGCACCAATGGTTTCGACTAAGACAACATATGTAAAGAACGGTAAACTCCATACAGGGCTCCAATTTGTTCCTTGATTGATAGTAACCTCAAACCCAGGTATAAAAAGGAAGATAAGCATACCAAACATCGCAATTCCGTAAATAATAAGGATTGCTAATTGCTTGCCCGTTGAAATTATTTTTTCGGATTTTAAAAGTATTAAGTCAAAGACCACGATAAATATAGGAGCATAAAAGAATCCAAAGTTGGTGAAAAAGTTAAGTATTAGTACAATATTTACATCGGTTAAAGGTGCATATATAAAATTAATAAGAACCCCTACAACAGGAGATATATAGAGCCCCGCGAAAATGACATTTAATCGTTTTCTATCTCTTAGCAAGATTCTGATAGCCAAATAAAGAAAAGCCAGCAAAATTACTCCTTGGGCGATATAAACAGTTATAATTCGACCAGGCGTTAATTGAAAGTACACCATTACATAAACACTCTCGTTTTATTGTTTAATCAATAATTTTTTTATTGATTTTTTTTACTTGTTATTAATTATTATTGTAGTTTTCTTATTTAACTGTAATTTTTATGTATATTAGTTGAGTTAATAAAAAATATCTATATTGAAATATACATCTATAAATATTTCATAAATTCTTAGCTACACCGAAATACACGAAATAAAGTGAAACTAAGGTGGGGAGCGAGAGAAGTGACCAAATTATTCTGAATGTTGGATCGTTTAATGTATTAGAGATCGAAGTACCGAAATATAAGAAAAAATAACCACTTATCCCTATTAAAAAAAACTTTAGTTTCTTCTTTAGCTCCTTATACTCAAATTTTCGATATAGTTTTATTGATAAATATATCGTGGGAAAGATTGCGAATAGGCTACAAATAGAAAAACTATATAATAAATAAATCCAGCTCCAATCAGGCTTCCAGTTAGTGCTTTCGTTAATTATCACTCCATTTGGAATCAACCACAAACCTACTAACAGAATACCAAAAATAACTACTAGAATTAATTGAAGTTTGGGAGTGAAAATTTCCTCTGATTTAAGCAAAATTAAGACAAAAACCAACAAAAAAATCAAAGAGAAACATAATAAAAAGTAGGTTGTAACATGCAAAATATAAACTATTTCCTCCACAAAAATGAAGACATAGACAACATTTATGATTACTGCGAAGGCTACGCATAAATAGAAACTGCTGAGAATAAGGTTTAAACCTTTTCTTTCCCTTTTTAAAATCTTATACGCGATAAGCAAATAGAATAGCCCTGCTAAACCTTGTACTAGAAAGATTTGAATAAATCGTGCAATATCCATCGTTTGCGCCAGAAGCATAATATAATATCTCCAACTCCTAAATAATATAGAACATAAACCTTTTGCCTATAAAACGTACTAATTTTTATCTAATTTAAAAATTTATTTTTTAAAGGTTTGTACGACTATTTGAACAAAAATAGAATCATTAATAACAATTAAATTCTCGATTTGTAAGAATATGAAATTATAGCTCAATGATGAAAAATTTAACATTTAGAACCGTTTTAAATGTTAAAATTAAAGATATGTTGGATTAATTTTAGTTTACAGGTATTTTCCTACAGAATCTTTGCCACTTGTTTTCACTCGTTCGAACATTTCTGGATTAATAAATTCTAGCTTTAAAATCACATTGTTTAGAACTTTATTGAAAATATCAGAAATATCTTTCTGCGAGTTTTGAATTTTAAAACAATAGTGAAATTTTAACTCCTTAGTTTTTTGAATTAAAAAAAATTCATTTATTTTTTTTGATGTTGGAGGATTATTCTGTTCAATTAAATAAGGATCGATTCCAACTAATGCTGCAATTCCATTAAACATGAAAATTTCACAGAATTCTTTATAAGTATTTAAGGTTAGCTTAGAAATGGCTTGATCATTATAGAGATTTACGACAACAATAATTACATCGAATTTTTTAAGATGATTAATATTATCGGTAAGATCTTCAAAATGTTTAAAATGGAAAATCTTCATTTTTAGTGGTACGTTCTCGTAGATAAATTGAAATTCGCTTATCGAATCTTTAGAACTAGTTAGTTTTGTTTTTTCTTTTAAGTAATCTAAGATAATATCGATTCTTGAATCATCAGTTCCTATTAAACCCAGATTTAAAGAAAAATGGAAGTCTTTCAATACTTTCCTATCAAATAAAAATAATTAAAGCTCTTAATTTAATATTATAATAAAATATCGTACATATAAATTATTGATTGAACTTCCATATTAGAATGCTATTTATATATGGTTTATTAGTATTAATGGTATTTCTCTGGAGCTTCTCATTCGTTCTTGTAGATATAGCTGTCGGATTTATACCTCCTACATCTCTTGCCTTGACCAGATTCTTATTAGCCTCCCTAGCATTTTTAATCGTAGATCTTTATTTGTTTATAAGACGAAAACAAAGAGGTGAGGAAACCTCCAATACGGCTGAGAAGAGCCCATATACGAAGCTGGAATGGATATATTTAATTATTGCAAGCTTTAGCGGTACATCTTTCTTCTTCGTCATCCAATATGCAGCGATAGAGTTGATTGGACCTTCTTTGCCAGCATTATTCGTGTGTCTATTAGCACCCGTATTAATTACTGTCTTAGCTTTAGTATTTTTTAACGAACGACTAACTAAGCTGAAAATAGTAGGTTACCTCATCGCTACAATTGGAGGTTTTTTGTTAGTCACAGGAGGAGATTTGCGAACGCTTACTCCAGAAACACCTAACTTTTTAGGATACTTATTTGCTCTTATAACACCTTTGTTGTGGGCGATATATACAATTTCTACAAAAAAAATATCAAAAGAGAAGTCTAATTTAACTACACTCAAATATATAGCTTATTTTGGGACGGTGGAATTGTTTTTTTTTGTTTTATTAAATAATGAATTACTAATTTTTACCCAAAATCTAGCTAATATTGCCGTTTTAATGTCTGGGATATATTTAGGAATTGGTTGCTATATAATTGGATATTTTATCTGGCAAAAATCTCAAAACGAACTTAAATCTTCAAAAGGCGCTTCGTTTCTCTACATAGAGCCGTTCCTAACTCTCATCTTTGCAATTATCTTAAACCGGTCTGAGACAATATTGATATGGAACATCGTCGGAGGAATTATTGTTCTTGTAGCTGTTCTAGTAATAAATTATAAGTAAAATAGATTATGAACTGAGATGACTAAAAAAATACTTTTTATTGGTGATAGCATTACTGAGGGAAAAATAGGAGTAGGTTATGTTAAAATAATTCAACAGTATTTCCCTGAATTTCAGTGTAAAAATTATGGACGCGGTGGTGATACCCTATCTGGAATTTTTAGAAGACTTTTAAAAATTTTGAAAACAAATGCTAAAAATTATGACATTATAGTAATTGAAGCTGGGCATAACGATCTTTTCTTGCCTTATGTTAAACAAAAGTGGAATTTCACAAACATTAGAAAAGTAACTCCATTACACAAGATAAAAGACTTTTACGATAATGGATTAAGAACGGTAAGTTTACATACCAAGGCAAAGATAATACTAACTACTTTAAGTTGCTTAGGAGAAGACATAAATTCTCCAATTAACCAAAAAAGAAGATTAGTAAATAGTCAAATTAAGGAAGTTGGTCATAAACACAAGGCATATATAGCAGACGTGAGTCCAAATTTTGATAAGATATTAAAAAAAAGCATTTCGAGTTACAATTTCGTAGATCATCCTTTAAACTTAGTTTTCGATTATTTTAGATCAAAAAGAATGAACTGGGTAGAAAAGATAAGCAGAAAAAGACGGCTATTGTTGACTATAGATGGAGGACACCTCAATAGCAAAGGCGCGATAATTTATGCTAAAGTAATATCCCGAATTTTAGATCAGTTTTAGCTGTGAAATTAACAAAGATCTTGATTAGAGGAAAATAATTAGAAGATAAAAATAAAGAGATTACAAATTCCTTGAAGTAATAGATTTTAACTCATTAGAAAGTGTGTCATCAATAGGTTTTAATGAGCTTTTCTCAGCAAGTTTAGTCGCTTGCTCCTTTGCTCTTTTTCTTGTAGATTTAGAGCCATTCTCTTTCCAAACGTCTCGAGACATGCGATCTATTACCGGACTAACTATAAAAAGTTCTTTTCTAAAAAGCTTTAAAGTAGATGGATGTGAGAGTAATTCCTCTTTTTCAGTGTAGTCGTTTAAAATTTCAGAAGCAAATGGAGTACCGTGATCCTCTACCCCTCTTAGGAGTCTTTTTACCATTCCTGCTATTTCGTTATCAATTACTAATTTTTCAATGCTTTGAGTGGATTCAAAATCTAACATGCCAGGTCCCGAAATCATGTTAATGCCAGCAAGTCCCGCTAATAGAGCACCCATACCTGCTTCGAATCCTGCTTGAGCATCTGGAACTTTCGAGTCACTAAGGCTCATGTAAGCATGAGTGGGCATTTTCAGAAATTTTCCCATTTCAACATCACCCAAGTTTATCATCATTGTCTCAATTGCCCCCATTGGAGTTGTACCTTGCTTCATGTCTAGTATTGCGGGTGATCCCCCCCAAATCAAAGGAGCTCCTGTTTTTGCTAGCTGTCCAATTACAACCCCTGCTAAACATTCTGCAGAGTGTTGAGTTATGCACCCAATCAAACTTATTGGAGCGCTAGCCCCTGCTAACGGCATAGATACAAACTCGGATGGTATCATACTCTTGGCGGCATCGATAAGTGATTGAGATGTCAAGTCTGACCATTTTAGCGGAGGACTAGGACAAGCGTCGAAGATCGCTAAAGGTTTCCTTGCTAAATCATCTTCTGATAATCGACAACTTAACAATAATTCTTTCATAATTTGAAAACTTTCTTTTCGAAATGTCCCGGTTACGACCGGTTTGTAGCAATTTGATAAGGCTATATATAATCTATGCCAATCTTGTGCTTGCGTGGGGACATCTTGATAAACAAGAGCAGTGCTTTGAGCCTCGATATACTTTAAATGTTCAACCACTTTTGAAAAACGAACGAAATCTTTTTCAACCGCGTTCCTAATCGTCCCGGTATTTTCATCCAAGTATAATATCGCTGCTGAGCCAGGATCGTAATGCACCTTATCGTTCGATAAAGTAATATGCTCTTTTCCCTCTCGATCATATAGCTTAATTTCATTTGGAACCGATTTGAGACATTTATCTACTAAATCAGGAGGAATATAGTATCGAGAACCTTCGTGATTAACTCCCTCGCTGTTAAATAATTCTTTAGCATCCTCATTTTCTAAAAATATTCCTAGATTTTCTAAAATATCTTTAGCTTCATCTAATATCTTTCTTTTATAATCTTCATCTAAAACATTAATTCTTGGTCTTAATATTCCCATTCTAACATACTCACTCTTATTTAATTAATTCTCTCGTGAATCTATAAGTTTTCTTATTTCTTTTATAGTAGCTGGAGACGTTCCACAGCATCCTCCTACGATTTTAGCGCCCAATTGTATCATTTCTCCTATATCACGTACAAAATCTTCTATAGGCTGATCGTAAACTGCCATATTATCGCTGTTAATTCTTGGTTGGCCTGCGTTAGGTTTTATGGATATTGGTTTATCAGTGAGAGGTTTCAAATCTTTCATTAAATCTATCATTTCATCACTACCTAACGTACAATTCGCTCCAATCACATCTACATTTTGATCTTCCTGAAATTGCACACACTTTTCTAAAGAATCTCCCATTATCGTAAAAAAACCTCTTTTCGTCTTTTTATAAGTCATAGAGCTAATTATAGGTTTTTTCGAAATGCTCGTCACTGCTTCTAAAGCAGCCTTCATCTCTTCGATATCTGACATCGTTTCTATATGCCATAAATCTATTCCGTCTTCTAAGATAACTGCTTGTTTTTTAAAGCTAGAAACCCATTGATCTGGCGATGCTTTTCCAACTGGAGGTCTGAATTCACCAGAAGGACCAATGTCTGCAACAATTAAACGATTTGGAGGGCAAGCTTTTTTTATGTTTTCTAAACCCCTTAAGTTTATTTCTCTGATTTTTTCTCCCTCGTTATGATTTTCTAGGTTTATAAAGCTTGACCCGAAAGTGTTTGATTGACACATATCTGCTCCCGCATCGTAATAGGCTTTATGAATCTCGTAAATAATATTTGGTTGTTCAAAGTTGAGCGTATCAGGAAGCTTTCCCGGTTTAATACCGCGTTTAAATACCTCTGAACCCATTCCTCCATCAAACAATATTATTTTAGAATTATTATTTAACCAATCGCGAAATATCATAACATACCGACCTACAAATCTATTTTAGCACTATTTGTTTAAAAGATTTTTAACTAATTTGACAGCAGCTACAGCAGAACCAGAAAATCCGTCAGCTTTACATTCTTCTGTCCATTCTTTGGTAACTGGAGCTCCTCCAATAATTACTTTAAAATTGTCTCGAATTCCTCTATTTTCTAAAATATCTATGATTTTTTTCTGACCGAACATAGTTGTAGTAAGCAAAGCCGAAACTCCTATTACATCAGCTTTTTTTTCTACTGCGGTTTCGATGATTTTTTCCGCTGGAACATCAGCACCTAGATCGTAAACATCAAAACCATTTGCACTAAGCATAGTACCTACAATAGTTTTCCCAATAGAATGAATATCTCCCTCAATTGTAGCAATTACTACGACTCCTTGGGATGCAGAAGTACCACTCTCTTTCAAGCTTGGTAGTAGAATGTCCATTGATTCTTGCATAATATTTCCACCAAGCATTAATTCTGGTAAGAAAAACTCTCCCTCTTCCCATAAGTCACCAATTCTTCGAATTCCGTCTCCATAACCTTTTTCGATGACTTCTAGCAAATTCAGTTTTTCAGCAACCGCCTTATTTGCTAGTTCAATTGCTTTATCCTTGTCTAAATTGACAATAGCATCAGAAATTTCACCATATAATTGTTCTTGAGCCATTTTAATATCTCCTAAAAACTTTTTGCTTATACTATTTCAATACATAGCTTAATTAATTAAAATTTCGGATTTCAAAAGGATTCGCTTAATTTTTACTATAACAAAGCCTAGATTATTATTCGGTTATTACCAGATTATTTAACTTAAAAAATTATATAAACTCAATACACTATATGAAAAATAAAAAAAATCTTAATAAAATGATATTTTAAAGGTGTTTTATAATGTCTAGAAGATATTATGCAAAAGGTAAAAAAACTTACGCAAAAGACCAAAACTTTGAACAAGATCAACTCGGAAAAGAAAAAGAGCGGTACCTTATTAGTATTGATTTAATGAGCTTAAAAACTTTAAAGGATTACGACATTCTGGGATGGCGGGGAGAATTTTACTTCAAAGCAGACGGTCCGAAAGTCTTTAAATCGAGGTTTCCAAATAAAGGAACAATAAAATTACAGAGGAATCAAAACTTCACATCTAAAGCAGATATGAACATATGGAGTCAATTTAAAACAGTTAAGGTCGGAAGAGAAGCCGTAGAAAGAGTTACAATACTATTGAGAGAGCAAGACCATTTAAAGAAGGATTCTACAATTGCAGAAGAAGAATATGTTATAAATCTTCCTTCAAAGACTGAATATGTTACTTTACAGAACAGTAAAGAAGAAATTAAAGCAAAACTACGAATTCAAGCGTCAAGAACGAGATATTAAAAGTAATTTTTATTTCCTCCTTTTTCTTTTTCATTTTTTAAAATTTATTTTAGATGCTAATCCGTTGATTAATTTTATTTGTCCAGATTTTTAGTAAAGATTTCACTGGTTAAACTCTTAGCAAGCTTAGCACTCGTATCAAAAAGGCCTTTCATAGATTTATAAAAGATGTCGCCAATAAATTCGCTCATCTTTTTATCTGGTTTCATGCTAGCTTCACAATCTGCAGTGTTATTCAATTCTTTTATAAGGTCTATTTTCTTTTCTTTGAGTTCCTTAGTTAAGCCCTCAAAATTGTTTTCGATATCATCCATTTCTTGATTTTTGTTATTTTCCATCTTTTTTTACCTCTTTTTTATTCTTGTTCAGTTTCAGGGTGTACCCTAAGAGAATCGATAATCCTAATTATATCCGCAGCAAGTTCGTATCTCTCATCTCGGTATTTTTGGCGAGACAAACGTTTTTCTACCTTAAGCGGAGTCCCAATTTTTACTCTTATACCTGTGGTGTCAATCATATTGAGAATTTTTGCCTTTTCCGTGTATATTGCTACTGGGATAATAGGTGCCATCGCAGCAACAGCGAATTTAATAATTCCTGCCATCGCTTTCACTTGAACTTCAGGAGTAAGTTTCGATTCTGGTGTCATAGCTACAAGATCTCCGACTTCGTTGAGATAATGGAATACTTTATCTATTGGTATTGTATCGTCTTTATCAAGAGTACTACGGAACATACCTAAAGATTTAAGAACGGGCCCGTACAACTGATGTTTCATTAATTTATGATACACCATAAAATGAATTCTTCGTCCAGAAACCTGACTAATAATTGCTATATCTCTCAAAGTATTATCGCTTACAGTCGTCAGAATAGCTTTCCCTATAATAGGTACGTTTTCTTTGCCTTCTATCTTTAAATCGGCAAACATTTCTAAACCCAAACCTCCAATACCTTTTACAGCTGCGTATAAAATATCTTTCATTAAATCCTTACTGCCTGACTTATCTTTTTCTTTCGTTTCCTTTTTTTCTGTTAATGTTTCAACCATTTTTTTTCTCTCCTTTATAATTTGTCTATAAAATTGCTAACTTCCTCCATCCGTCTCTCGTAATATTCCTTTAACTCTTTCTCGGAAACAAACGAAGGAATTACTTTTTCTAAATAAATATCAAAAATTGTTGATAATTTAGTTTTATGTTGAAGAGACTCAAGAAATTCCTCTCCTAAGTGCTTCAATTGATTAAAAAATTCTGCCATTTCTCTTTTTCCTCGATTATTTAATTAAGTTAATTGATCCCATTTTCCGCATCTAGATCCCCAACGAGCGATCACTTTATTTCCATATTCGGGCATCTTAACTTGAACTATTTCGCAGTTATTTGGGCAGTCGCCACAATTAAAAGCTGATGTGGTGAATTCTATTTCAGATACTTCAAGACCTCTGAATTCTGTCTCGTGTTCGTGTTCGATATAGTAATCTCGAACGAGAATAGCCATACCCAGAGCTCCCATCAGTACATTATATTTAGGCACAATAACTTTACACCCTAAATGTCTTTCAAAAGCTTCTATTATTCCCTGATTGTATGACACTCCTCCTTGAAAGACGATTGGCTCTTCTAAATCTTTTCCTTTTCCTACATTGTTCATATAATTTCTAACGAGCGAATCGCATAATCCGGCAATAATATCATCTTTAGTATAACCTGCGTTTTGCTTGTGAATCATATCAGATTCAGCAAAAACAGTGCATCTCCCAGCAATACTCACGGGATTTTTTGATTTTATCGCATAATCCCCAAAATCTTCAATATCAATCCCAAGACGCGCAGCTTGATGATCCAAAAATGAACCTGTTCCAGCTGCACAAATAGAATTCATAGCAAAATCAATAATTATTCCATCTCGCAAAAGGATTATTTTCGAATCTTGACCGCCAATTTCTAATATCGTTCTTACATCTGGATATATGGTCTGAGCAGCAACAGCGTGAGCTATAATCTCTGTTTTTGCGAGATCAGCCCCAACTATAGCCTTAGTTAAATATCTTGCAGAACCAGTCGTTCCACAACAACGTATTGCATACTCGTGTAAATTTTCGCTTTTTTCTATATTTTCACGTAATTCTGCCATTCCAGCTTTTGCTGAATCAATGGGAGAACCTCGATTTCGTAAAAATACGCTTGTGAGCAAATTTCCATCAGTGTCCATTAGCACGAATTTACAACTCACGCTCCCTATGTCTATTCCAAGGAAAGCATCCTTTTTTTGTTCTTCTTCAACTACTTTTTCAGTAACATCTTCCATTTATACTTACCACTAAATTGAATTTTGAATTAATTGATAACATTGGTTGTAAAATATATCTCCAAAATGAGGATATATCTTTTTATTACCATTTGATACAAATTTAGCATTATTTTTAATTTCTTTATTCCTACGACCGTGCATTAAGTCACTAAATGCTTCGAGACGCGTCCGAAACCCCTCCATGCCACTTTGCTCATCAAATGAGAAATATATGATAGGGAGGTCGTACATTTTCTTAAGCTTATTGGTTATAATTGTTCGAGCAGTCACTTCCGGCATGCAAAGAAACGGATATTCGTGTACGAAGCCATCAAAACCCGCTTTAGCTTTGTCAATATACTCCCCAAGCACCCATCTCGCCTCGCCCCCTATATCCATAGGCATGTAGGGATGTGAAAGATGCTCTAACCATTTTCTATGATAGTTTAGGTGAAATTTGTGAACTACCCAATCGTATAGACTTAACGATTGGTGAATTTCGATTCCCATTTCACCTAACTTGCGTCTGATATCAAGATTCACATAAGGCTCTAAGCTAATGTGAATTTCTCCTGAAAGTCCCACCTTTAAGGGACTTAGAGATTTATCGATATCGAGACTATTAAAGTCTTCTTTAATTACATTCTTGAATTTTCTAAGCTCTGGGAGCGTGTTCGCTTCGTCAAGTTTAGTTAACAAATTATTAAAGATGTT
>Ga0209979_1001525_pt1 | contig 25099 bp, 23 predicted proteins | sample AnhtaG_FD_183114 | JGI IMG/M metagenome (GOLD analysis project Ga0209979, IMG submission 183114) | Deep subsurface microbial communities from Anholt, Denmark to uncover new lineages of life (NeLLi) - Anholt_01485 metaG (SPAdes) (version 2) | ecosystem: Environmental > Aquatic > Marine > Oceanic...
CAAAGGCATATATCAGGATAAATTCCCTAAAAATACGCTAACTGCAAAGCTCTGGGCAAGGATCGTAGAGATGGTGCAAGAGAAAAACAATATCGTGAGTTCTTTACGATTGTGGGACAATACGATCAAAAACGGAATGCCAATTATAATGTAGGTCATATCCCCTTATAGAAGGTTTCGGAACTACTGAACAGAGTGCCGTATTATTTACCTGGGAATCTTCAAAAACATTTCTGCAATGCAAGGTGCTGCCTTCACTTTACTGAATTCATTTTCGATAGTATCGGTGGAGATAATTTCATCGCATCCTGCAGAGAGAAGTTTTTCTTTCGCACCACCGACAAATAAGCCATGTGTGCATGCTACTGATACTTCTTTTGCTCCTTGTCTTTTAAGTTCTTTAATGGATTTAGCCATTGTTCCCCCGGTGGAGATGATGTCGTCGATTATTGCCACGTTTTTATTCTGAGCGTCGAGATTTTTTGGTTTTGTTTTTATGGTGGTACCGTCGATGCGTGTCTTCTCCATGTAATCATATTCACAACCAATGATGGTTGCTGCTTGCTGTGCTCGTTTTTTTGCTCCTTTATCTGGCGCAAGTACAAAATCAATATCTTTTTCTTTGAGATATTTTGCAATTTCAACAATAGCACTACAGCTATATGCAGGGACGTTAAAAAAATCAAGTAAGTGTTCTTTATGTGGGTCTACTGTGATTATGTGGTCTGCATGTAAACTGATGTGTTCTGCAATGGCTCTTGCGCTAATTGGTTCTCCTTCCTCAAATTTTTTATCTTGTCTGCTGTATCCAAAATACGGGAGTGCAACAATTATTTTGTTTGCTCCTGCTTCGCTGACAGCGTCTTGAAGCAGCAGGAGTTCGACAATTTTTGTATCAGGGTACGTGGTCTGAACAATTAGTACGTCCTCTCCTTTAATATCATTTAAAATACGAACATAGAGTTCATCATCTGGGAAGCGTTTGAATGTTGCTTTCACCAAAGGTTGCTGCAGCTCTTTGGAAAGGTCTTCTGCAATTGTTCTTGCGGATGTGCCTCCAAGTACAAACATGGTTTTAACACTCATAAATTGTTAACATGTTTTTAGTGGTTTCGTAAGAAAGTTTTTATAAGGGTTCTTACTTATTTTTTTGGAAGGATGTCGGTGTAGTGCATGTAAATACTGTATTACGGAGAGGTGCAGACATATTTGTGAGTCTATGCCTTTTATTCTCAATTCTTTTTATCAACACTGTCTCTGCAGAAGATACACCAGATAGTTTAGTCGATGCAACGTTTACCATTGAGTTTGTAACAGGAACAGAGTTGGTTGTTGATGTAACAATGACCGCTTATAAATTAACAACTGATGAAACATACGATGCTGATGCAATAAAAAGCGCTACTGATGATGAAATGGGTGCATTAACATATGAACTGTATCTTATGTTAAAAAGCCAGATAGATGTTGTTTTTGAAGACGCAGAGATTTCAAGCTTTGAGAGACCAATATACAGCAGCGGGGTTTTTAATGAAGAGCTAAACGTGAAACTGACGTCTTCTTTCTTTGGGTTAAATGAATCTGTCGACTCCGAAAGCCTGGTCAACGGTGTTTTAGATATGGGTGCAATAGTAAAATATAATTTTAATTTACTAACGGAACCTGGTTGGAACAATACATTTACCTGTGTTTTACCGGAATCGATAAGTTTTAAATCTACCACTACTGGTGAGCTCTCCTTGAATGCAAAAGAGATAACATGGACACTGAATTGGAACGGGGCAAATGCAGAGACCGCAGCTGACCTGTCAACCTATTTTAAAAATCCAACCACAACAGTATCAGAAACTGAAGACATTTTTCTTACTTTTGACTTAGACTCCAGCAACGTAGATAACGTGAGTTTAACAACTACTTTTTTACTAAAAAATATAGATATACAAAACTACAATATATTACCTGATTTTATAACAGAGCTCGGTTTTGTTCCTTCGGATGGAATACGATTATTTATTGATAACGGTCTTCTTTCATGGGATACATTTTATCAGAAGACAGTAAAACTTGTGGAACAAACTACGATATCAACCATTGAACATTCGTCCTTTAATCAAACGTTAACGATGGTGTTCCGCTGGGATCCTGACACGTCAACGAATTGTTCATCTCCATTTAATACAACAAATATGGATGACGACCCAGCAATAAAAGCAGAGTTAACATCGAAATATCCTGTAGAACTAAGGATTTGTAACATATCTTCTCGGGCGTTTTTTGGTCTTGTTAATGCTGGAGCTGTGGCAAATATCGCTGCAGAGGACGTTAATTTTGGTGACAAGCTTGATGAAATAGGGCGGGCATACGAGGTGCTGTTACATCTTCCAACGGATGTATATTTAGAGGGAGAAAATATTTATAGTTGGAATCAAAGCACTCCTATTTCCGGAGTGTTTATATCTGATTTGCAGCCTCTACCAAAATATTCAAACGAAAACATCGATACATACATTGAGATTGAAATAAGTAAAATGGATTTGAACATACCAAGTTTTTTTACGGGAAAAACAGAGCTTACTGCAACTGCTCATTTAGAAGAAAGCTGTCGTATGTATGTAACATTATTTCCTGGAGAGTTTAGCATATCTAAAAAAATGGATTTGCCGTATTTGAACTCTGATGCTTTTCGAGTGTGTGTTGAAGAATCAGTATTTAATGAAGAAGACGTTGATGTTTATTTAACAAACAAAAAAGACGTTTTTGAGCTGCGTATGTCCAACGTATTAAATGGTTTGAAAATTAAAGGTGTTGTTGATAAGGATGTGTTTTCTGATTCATTGAGTTGGGATAAAGATATTTCTAATATGGATGATGTTGCCCCTGTTGTTGCCTCCTCCTATGCAAACAAGCTCTACCCCGTAGTTTTTCGTCTTTCCCTTTGGCCTCCCGATATACGTATTTCTAATCAGACGTTTACCCTTGAAAGCATAGAGAACCAAAGTGTGACTTATCGCATAATATTTCCAAAGGGAATTTCAGTAACAGGTAAAGATACATTAAATAAATCAATACTAAAAGGGAAAACACCTGACGGAAGAGAATATGTTGAGGTTTCATTTGCCTCCGATGAAGAGATGAAGACAGATGTGCTCACCTGCGTGCTTGTCGCATCTCCTCTTTATACGTTAGGGCAGTTTTTACCTTGTATAATCAGCCTCGTTCTTGTCGTTATATTAATTATTATCGTATACTTGTTTAGGAAAAAGAAAAAAGGAAAAAAGCTTGTTATACAAGAAGAGGTAGATGCAACAGGATATGAAGGCGAGGATTTCTATGTGCCGCCGCCGTCTTCAAAATAGCATCTATTGTTTCTTTATTTTTTAAAGACAGAGGGCAGCAACTTTACAAGGGATGGGTTTTTTTTAAGGAGCGGAAAAGCAAGTTTTGAAGGATAATCTATATCTCCATATTTGCAGATAACATCAATGCTTTTCTTATTGTTTATTTTTTCAACATATTTATCTATTTTTTTGTCGTCTAAATTTTTAAATATTTTTCTGAATTTCATCCCAAGAAATAGTTCTCTGCCAATTTCTTTTGACCAGAGCGCGTGATATTTTTTAAGGAAATGACTGGTAAAATCATTGTTCTCAAGTGCCTCTATTGCAACAGATGAACAATACTGTGCACACAACAGGCCGGGATATACGCCGCCTCCTGATGTTGGTTTTACTTGTGCTGCTGCATCTCCTACAAGCATCACATTTGATGCAGCTGTTTTTTTCAGTGCACCCAGAGGTATCGTTCCGGCAATATGTTCTGTAATTTTTATGCTTTGCAGGGGTTTGGTTTTTAACAACTTTGCAAAGCATTGTTTTAATGTGTTTTTTGATGTGTTATCGATACATAGTCCAATTCTCGCCTCTGATCCTTCTTTATTTGTAGGGACGACCCATGCGAAAAATCCAGGTGCAATCGCTCTTCCTAAAAAGATTTCTACAAATTTTGGATCTAAATTAATGTTTGTTGCTTTGGCGCCCATGCCTTTTAAAAACTCAGCTGGTTGAGGAAAGCCAAATGTTTCTCTAATTTTTGAATGCGGCCCATCTGCACCTATAAGAAGTGTGTTTTTAATTTGGGTTGTTGTTTCTTTTTGTAGTGTACCCAACTCGATGCATCTGTTGTTTTTTTTGGCAGATGTTACTTTGCTTTCTAGATAAATTTCAACTCCTGCATCCTCAGCGTTATTCATAATTTCCTGGTCAAATTGAGGGCGGTTGATCACCAGAGCGCGCATACGGCCCCCTCCTATTGTCAAAACAGTTCCAGATGGAGAATGAATGTGCGCGCCATAGATCTCGTTTTCAACAACCTTTGTTTCTGAAAAATCAAGAAAATCAAACACTCTTGGGGTTATCAAGCCTGCGCATTTCAGAGGCGTCCCAATTTTTTTATGTTCTTCAAAAAGGGTTACATTATATCCTTTGCTTGCTATTTTTTTTGCAACAAAACCACCAGCTGGGCCTCCGCCAACAACTGCAACGTCGTATTTTTTCATGTCTTACCTGCATGTCTCCAAAGATTTATAAAAAAAACGGTGATTCAGGGGCTTAATGAATTCATTATTTGTTGTTTTACTGCTCGCATTTGAAAGCATAGGTGGGATATTCTTCTTTAATAAAAAGAAAAACAGGGATGTAGAGGAGGAATCTGAGCAAGAGTATGACCAGTTATTATGTAAATTTGTAAGAGATGGCTCTGGGAGAAAAATTGGAGAGAGCATATCTATTGATGATGACATCGTTATTATAAAATCAAAAGAGAGATTCCTAGGTGTACCTCTTAAACATATTGAAGATAAGGGAAAAACTCTTTTAGTTAAAGGGCTAGTGGATTTTGACAAGGCATATGAAATGGGGGAGAAATGGCGTAAAAATTCATTTTATGAATTGGATCAAACAGAGGCCGTCGAAGGGGTAAATGATGGACTTTGAATACAAGATGATAATTGTCACAAGAAACGATCTGCGTCTTTCTCCAGGAAAACTTGCTGCACAAGCAGCTCATGCTGCTGTTGCCTGTGTTTTATTGACAAAGAAAAATAAACCGAAGTGGTTTTCTAAATGGCAAAATGAGGGTGCAAAGAAGGCAGTTGTTGAGGTTGAGGATTTAGACGCTTTTTTCCCTCTTAAAGAAAAAGCGGAAAGCCTTGGTATTGCGGCAACCATCATTGAAGACGCAGGGCATACGGAACTGCCTTCGGGGACAATAACGGTTCTTGGCATTGGGCCTGCTCCAAATAATTTAATTGATCAGATAACCGGTGATTTGCCTTTGCTGTAGCTTTTTGCAGGTTCGAATTTTTTTGGATTTATTTTTCAGGTGTTTTTGATTGTATGGTGGAAAGTTATATGGGGTCATTCTGGCGTTAGATTTTTAGATCGATTTTAGGCTAATTTGACACGGATTCAAGAATGCTAGATATGGAGTAGAGCACAACCTAGTTTAACATTTCTCCACTACAATTAATAGTGTAAATTCTAGTGTAACATTTACACCAGTTTTTTACACTACAATTAAGGGTGATCTTGAATCACTTTAACTTTGACGTTACTTCTGTACAGCAATCGGAGAAAGACTCGAAAACAAGAAAAAAACCACTCAGAAAATCTAACCTCAGAATGACCCCATATGGAAAGTTTCAACTGGCCATAAAAAAGCATTTAAAATGAAGATGTTTTCCATGTTGAGATGTGCTAGGGCGATGGTCCCCTGATTCTTTTTTCGTTTTCTTTTCAGGTTAATATCTTCATTTTCATTTAGTTAAAACAGGTTTGGAGAAGTCTGGAAAAAAGAAACATGATGTGGATGGGATGCACACCCATACTTTTTCTACCAGACTCCCCCAATTCTAATAACATCTATGCTTTTAAAAAACCATCCTTTGTTTATGATTTTTTTAGGAGAGGTTAAGGGTTTTGAGGTCCGAGAGGTGCCCCTCTAATTAGAAGATTTTTTTCTACTCCCTCGCCTCCGTCTTTCATAATATGTATCTGTTTATACACCGCACGTTTCTTTTTTCGGCGATTGTCTATTTTGTAGGTATTTAAACGTCTTATCAATATTCCTACAATGTTAGTCGCGTTTGCCCCTTTGCTTTATATGCTGACAAATTTTTAAACGTTTCATCTTCTTGTAAAACATTTATCAAATCTTTAGATGATGATGACATCTGAATTTCTCTTGTTCTACCATGCCTTCCTTTTGAAATAACTCTTGCATTAATTATACCAAGCATGTCTAGTTCTGAAATCAAATCAGCAGTTCTTCTCTGAGTCAGACAGTTGCAACGTGTTTTTTTACACAGCTCTTTGTATATGTCATATACCTCTCCTGTGGTCATTGCCGGGATTCTCCCTGCTTTTTTGTTTTGTTTATCAAACAGCATTATAGAATAGAGTATTAACTTAGATTGATTGGGTAAGGTACGAACAACTTCGACGATGCGGTCTATTTCAATTTTATTCTGAGCTTGTTTTACGTAATTTCTTGTTATTTTTGGTGATTTGCTTCGCTCGGCAAGTTCGGCTGATACTCTTAAAAGATCAAGTGCTCTTCTCGCATCACCATGCTCTTGAGCAGATAACGCAGCACATAAAGGAATAACATCTCCTTCGAGCGTATCTGGTTTTAACGCCGTCTCTACACGATCGCGCAGTATGTCCTGGAGTTGTTCAGCATCATATGGATAAAAAATCATGTTTTCTTCGCCGAGACTTGATTTCACTCTAGGATCGAGAAATTCGGTAAATTTTAAATCATTTGATACCCCGATGACTGAAACACGAGCATTCTCCAAATCACTGTTGATGCGAGAGAGACTATAGAGTGCTTCATCTCCTTTGAGTTTGTCAATTTCATCAAGAACGATGACGGTAACGCATTTTTCTTTATCCATCATAGACTTTACTTTAGAAAAAACTTCATCTGTCGGCCAACCAGTGAACGGAATATGCTCGTTCCATTCATCAATAAACTGATTTGCGATGTTTTGAAGGATACGGTATTGTGTATCGACTACTTCGCAGTTGATGTAGATGAATTTGACGTTTTTTCTGGTTTCTTCTCCTTTTTTTAAAAGCTCTTTTCCGACAAATTTTGCAACTGCTGTTTTTCCAGTTCCAGTCTTACCGTAAATGAATACGTTGGACGGTGTTTCTCCTCGCAGTGCTGGAACGAGAACAGCTGCAAGATCTGTTATTTCTTTTTCTCGATGTGGCAAGATCTCTGGCATATATGATGATCTCATTACTTCCCTATTGATAAACAACCCCTCGGATCTGAGTAGATGACCGAATATGTCCTGGTTAATGTCGTTTTTGATCGTAAAAGAAGCCTCCTCGCCATTTTGGTAAGTATTTTGAGTATAATAATTTTTTGTAGGATTTTAATAGGGTTTCTTATCTGTTGAAAGAGTGAATATGGGAGGGGGTTGTTTCGTGTGGAAACAGTTGGATTGTATAATTTAATCTTAAAATTTTTCTATAAATATATTTTTAAAAATCGCAATATTCAAATATACCAAATTCAATAACTATAAGGAAATACTACGTCATATCTACAACCAACAAAAATCAATACTACAAAAACCATTTTCCACACGAAATAAAGGGGTCCGGCTATATGCAATTCATGACCAACAAAATACTCTAAAAATAAGAAGAAGATGACGCCGCCGATTAAAACGACATCAAAATCGTTTAACTTCCAACTATCACAACATCTTTTACTGACTTAATGGAGTCAAAAGAAAACAACAAATGCCCCATATCATCAAGATGATATAACCGCGGATCTATATCTTCCGAAGGTTCGACAAGTATATTTTTTAACGCACCTGTTTTTTCATCCACCAATGAGTTTCTAAGGACACCAAGGTATAACCCCTCTTCGCTCATTACTGTTTTTCCTCTCAACTCGCTTTCAAGTACTTTCAATATATTTCCCTCCTTTATTGTAAATCTTACATATATTGAATGCTACTTTCTTTTTTATCATTTTTGGCTACACAACATCCCTGTCTCGTTTATCGTCCCCGATTATGTCTCTAGCGCGGCTTTCCTTTAACTTCTTGTAATGATTTATCAAATCCTTTGTGATACTTGGAGACATACCTATCATTGCCTGTTCAAAATGACTTTTCCTTACCTCGTTTGCCTTCATATCATCACGCAGCGCAAGCATCGCAGCTTCCCGGCAGAGACCTTCAATGTCTGCACCGGAAAAACCCTCTGTCTTATCGGATAATTCCTCTAGGGAAATATTCTTTGCAAGAGGCATTCCTTTTGTATGAATCTTAAATATTTCAATTCTTGATTTCTTATCCGGGGCAGGAGTAAGAAGCAACCGATCAAATCTTCCCGGTCGCAGCAACGCAGGATCCAACATATCAGGTTTATTTGTTGCCCCGAGAACAACAACACCCTCCATACTTTCAAGACCATCAATACTTGTTAAAATCTGATTAACAACACTCTCAGTTACATGCGAACCAGCATACTGCCCTCGTCTTGGAGCAATAGAGTCAAGTTCATCAAGAAAAACAATAGTTGGAGCAACCTGTCTGGCTTTTTTAAACAATTCACGAATCGCCTTTTCACTCTCACCAACCCATTTACTAAGAACCTCAGGTCCTTTTATAGAGATAAAATTTGCCTTTGATTCATGAGCAACCGCCTTTGCAAGCAAAGTCTTCCCCGTCCCAGGAGGGCCATAGAGCAAAATACCTCTCGGTGCCTCGATCCCCATTCTTTTAAATACTTCAGGCTGAGTGAGAGGCCACTCAACTGCCTCTCGAAGATTCTGTTTCACCTCCTCAAGCCCACCAATATCATTCCACGTAACTTTCGGAATCTCAATGAAAAACTCTCTAATTGCAGATGGTTCAATGCCACGATGCGCGTTTTTAAAGTCATCCATTAAAACTTCCATTTTCTCAAGCATCTCAACAGGAATTGGTTTTTCCAAATCAATTTCTGGCAAGTACCTTCTGAGCGCATTCATCGCAGCTTCTCGAGCAAGAGCGGCAAGATCAGCACCAACAAAACCATATGTTATATCTGCCATTTCATCGAGAACGGTTTCTTTGACGATTCTTTTTATAAACTCTTCAGGTTTTTCAGAAATTGAGACAAGCCTTTCATTTATCTGCTGCTCTGTCCCCAATTCAAGCTCAGCATCCTCCATATTATACGGTAATACGTTGACTATTTCATCAGTCAAAAGTTTCACTAATTTTTCAAAGAACTGATCTGGTAGTTCTCCCTTAAAACTGTTAAATATAACTGTTAAATAATCTCCAACCACAGCTCTCTTATCTTTATCCTTCGGACTTGATAGGTTCCTGAGCAGATCAGATACATGAATCTTTTTAACTCCTTGAATTATTATCTCACGGACATTTCCTTTATCTGTCTTTTGTCCAGGATAAAAATCATCTAAATTCGCGTTAATAGGCATGCCTCTTGTGTGAATCTGCAAAATCTCTTTTCTCCCAGCAGCATCAGGGACATCAATTCTGATTTCTCTATCAAATCTTCCGGGTCTACGCAGTGCAGGATCGAGAATATCTGGAATATTTGTTGCACCAATAACAATGACTTTCCCTCTGCCTTTTAACCCGTCCATAAGTGTGAGCATCTGGGATACAACACGTCGTTCAACCTCTCCATGAACCTCACTTCGTTTTGGTGCTATTGCATCGATTTCATCTAAAAATATGATAGAAGGTGCATTTTTCTGCGCCTCCTCAAACACCTTCCTCAGGTTTTCTTCACTTTGACCGTAAAATTTTGACATAATTTCAGGACCATTGATTGTATAAAAACTTGCTCCTGATTCGTTTGCTACTGCTTTTGCGATAAGGGTCTTTCCTGTTCCTGGTGGACCGTGAAGCAATATTCCTTTTGGTGGGTCTATTCCAAGCCGATTGAATACCTCGGGGTGTTTTAATGGGAGCTCTATCATTTCTCTAACTTTTGAAATCTCATTATGCAGCCCGCCGATGTCTTCATAGCTTACTCGTAGGCTTTCTTCTTCTGCGCGTTTTGCCGGTTCTTCTTTAACGCGAAGCACTGTTCGTTCGTTTATTGAAACAACCCCATGAGGGCTTGTATCAACGATGACAAACGGAAGTGCGTTTCCGAAGAAGGCAATGCCGGGCACGGTAATTTCATCGCTTTTTGTTATCGGACGACGTAGCAGATTTTTCCTGATGATTGCATCTATCCCCATTCCAAATTCAATGCGTTGTCCTTCAGGCATCAGAGGAGCTAATGTGACTTCTCTTGCTTCTTTTACCTCTGCTCGTCTGATTTTCACACGATCCCCAAGTCCTGTTCCTGCGTTTTTTCTTGTTAAGTTATCAATACGAAGCAGGTGTTTGCCTTCATCTGAAGGATGCGCCCTCCAAACAGAGGCTGCTGTTGTTTTTGCCCCTTCAATTTCTATAACGTCGCCAATAGATAAATCAAGATCAATTCGGGTTTGATGGTCAATACGGGCTCTTCCATATCCTACGTCTTGTTGAAATGCTTCTGAGACCTTTAAACTGACTTCTTGTACCATTACACTCCCACCGATATTTGGTTCAGTTTGGGCAGAAGAACAAGCGTGTTATAAATTTTTCTACGACGCCTATTGCGCCAAAAAGACAAACAATAATTAAATAAACACAATCTATATTTTGAATAATATATTTGAGAAACATGTTGCTCATCAAAAGGGAGGAAAATCGGTGAAAATTGAGCTGAAATACTTTATAGCACTCCTTTCAGTTGTATGCATAGTCCTTCTTTATTTTTTATCTACGCTTTCCCAACCAATCAATATAGAACTCTCCGAGGTGCCTGAGTATGAAGGAAAACAAGTCATTGTTGAAGGAACAGTAACAGAACACTATACGACAACATACGGTGGGCACATCATCAACATAAAAGACATGAACAGCGAAAACACTTCCGAAGTTATCGTGTTTGTCGAAGAAAAAACAACTGTCGAGTATGGCGATAGAATCAAAGCAACAGGAAAAGTACAAAAATACAATGACGAATGGGAAATCGTAGTAAACAAGGCACGCTTTGTAAAGATCCTACAAAAATGGAGCAACATCACATTTCCCCTATGGCAACTGGCAGAAAACCCCAGCAAATATGTCGGCATAAATGTAAATGTCACCGGTGTTGTTGACAGAGACTATGATTCCTATTTTTATCTGATTGATTCGGAAGAAAAACATTCAATTGTTGTCTATTACGACTCATCAAGATTTCATAATTTTACCCAAGGAGACCGTGTCTCTGTCAGAGGACAATTTGTCTACGACGAAGAAACGCTGCGATTTACCATAACCACAAAAGAAGAAAACCACAACGTCTCAGTAGTAGAAAGGGAGTAGTTTATGTTAGATCTTGCTCTTATCTTGATGTTTTGTTTTCTTGGCGTTCTCATGGGTGTTGCAACAGGGCTTTTACCTGGCCTGCATGTAAATAATATCGCTCTTATTTTGCTCTCGCTTTCTGGAACGATTGTAGCGCTTTGCACCCCTCTTTTTTCATACGGAATCTCAGAACAATTCATTTTTATCTTAATATGTGGATTTATTATAGCCGTGTCAGTATCTCACACGTTCCATGACTGCATACCAACCACTTTCATCGGTGCACCTGAAGAAGACACCGCGCTTTCCGTTCTCCCTGCACACGGGCTGCTGCTCGAAGGAAACGGATATAAAGCAGTCGCACTCTCAGCACTCGGAAGCTACGGGGCAATTGTTGTTTGCATCTTTATTCTCTATCTCATTCGATTCATCATAGGCTCGCCATTATTTCTTTATTCAACCCTGCAAGAAATCATGGTTTGGATACTCATCGCAATATCAATTCTCATGCTGGCAACCGAAAAAGCCAAAATAGATGACTTCGGCGCCAAAGGAATACGACCCGCAGTTTCAGGAATGCTGTTTGCAACGTTTGTGTTTTTCCTCTCAGGCATCTTTGGCCTTGTGATTCTTGATTTCTCTCTCGATTCGCCTATTGGGCTTGACGCCCCTGTTTTATTTCCTGCTCTTGCGGGATTATTTGGTATGCCAACACTTCTCAACTCATTGATGACAAAACCTGTAATACCAGAGCAGAAAATCGAAAAACTAACACTTACTGCAGACGAAAAAAAATCCTCAATCTTATCAATAATTACCGGCAGTCTTGCAGGAATACTTGTATCAATCATCCCTGGTATTACGTCTGCGACAGGAACAATTCTTGCTATGAATGCACGAGAAGGATCCGGAAATGAACAAACAATAGTGACGCTCTCATCAGTCAATACGGCATCCGCATTTTCTGTTATCGTTGTATTATTTATTATCCTGCGACCACGTAGTGGTGCGGCACTTGCGATAAATGAACTCATTTCAGTAGAGGAATGGACTGTTCTAATGATCCCAACAACACTCATTTATCTTCTCATGTTTCTCATACTCGCCGGGTCGCTTTCGTATTTTCTAACACTTTCTATTGGAAAAATATTTGCCAGAAAGTTTGCCAACGCACCATACTCATTAATTGTGACACTTACCATTGCGATGATTTCAATACTTGTCTTCCTATTTACAGGATTTATGGGTGTTTTCATTCTTATCTCTGCAACATGTATCGGTTTTCTACCCGTATTCTGGGGCGTGAGAAGAAGCCATTGCATGGGCCTGCTGCTAATTCCAATTATTCTTCATTTTCTCTAAATACCGCATCCTCGGCAGAGTCAAAACAATCTTTCACATCAACATTGTATTTCTTTGCAACAAACAATACCGCAACCTCAGAAATGATGTTTTTTTCTGTTTCAGCCTGTTTGACCTCTTCAAAAACATCTTTAGGTTCTTTATCTGTTTTTTCAACAATACGCTGCACAACAACATCGACAACATCCTGTTCCTCGTCTTCTTTTGACTCGGACTTTTCTACCGTAAAAGATTTTTTCGAAGGATAAAAACCAATAGGCGCAGTAATTTTTTCAACATCAAAACTTGGAGTCAACAACCCCTCCTTTTTTACCAAGAGTTTTTGCTGTAATGCATATGTTACAAACTCTCTTGATTCTCTTGCGGAAAACCAACCTAATTCAAGAGAGAGAGGAAGATAGATTTCTGATTCTTTTAGCTTGTTTTTTCCGCTTCGTTTGAAAAGAAATGATATAATAGTATGTGCTTCAGAATTCACGGTGTTTCACCTTTTTCCATGTGTTAAGTTCTATCAATACTGCTGAGGCCCCAATGTTTTTCCAGTACGAAAAAAAAGTTTCATCAGATTCTATGACCGTTGCATTAAATCTCTTGCATATGTTTTTGATTGCCTCAGCATAAATAAAGTCTCTTTTGAACTTGTCTTTATCCGAAGATATAACAAAACCATCAACATCAGACGATAATGAAAAGGAAGATATTTGATCTGTGCGGTTTTGGGGACCAAGCATTTCATAGATATTGCTTTCAGTAATCTCTCTTATATTGGAAACATCTATGTTGGGCCACAGATTTTTCCTCAGAGTTATGCTTGTTGCACCCGCCATGACAACGTCAACGACATCACCAAGCGTTCGAGGTCCACAGTCAACCCAAATTTTACAATGTTCAGATAATTTTGGATAGGTACAAAGATTTGGTTTGTCTCTCTCCACCCCGTCTTTATCATAAACGTAGACTTCTGTATCTTTATCAACATATGCTAACAGCTCTTTAAGAGAGAGTACGTCTCCGTCTTTTTCTGCATATATTTTTCTTTTTTGAAAATAGATAAGAGGAATAATCTTCATGTGCCTACAAACTAGTACCACCAATAAAAAACTTTTCAGAAAGTACCAAAAAGGGGAATCGACTGGGTTTTTATCTTCCCAGCTTTTTTTCTGTCTCAGCAATCTTAAGTCTTGTTTGTATAACCGTGTCTGGATTTAGGGATATGCTGTCGATTCCGCATTCAACTAAAAACTCTGCAAACTCCGGGAAATCAGAAGGCGCCTGCCCGCAGATACCAACCTTTCTTCTTGGTTCATGATTGTGTGCCGTTGTTATGACTTGAGAGACGAGTCGTTTTACCGCCTCATTTCGCTCGTCAAAGATATGGGCGACAAGATCAGAATCCCGGTCAAGACCAAGAGTGAGTTGTGTGAGATCATTTGAACCAATACTGAATCCATCGAAAATATCTGCGAATTGATCAGCAACCACCACATTTGATGGAATCTCACACATCACATATACTTCAAGACCATTTTCCCCCTGTTTTAATCCAAATTCATTCATTATCTCAATAACCTTGCGTCCTTCTTCAGGCGTTCGGCAGAACGGAATCATGGGTTTTACGTTAGTAAGACCCATTTCATCTCTCACTTTTTTTATGGCTCTACATTCAAGCCCATATGCTGGTTTGAATTTCTCATCATAATACCGAGAAGCGCCTCTCCAACCAATCATTGGATTGCGCTCTTCTGGTTCGTAAAGCTGCCCGCCGATGAGATTTGCATACTCGTTGGTTTTAAAATCAGACGTACGGACAATAACATCATTTGGATAAAACCCTGCGGCAATCTTTGCAATACCTCTTGCCAGGGTATCCACGAAAAACTCGACTTTATCGTCATAGCCTGTGCTTCTCTCATCGATTTTTTTGATAACTTCTGCGATTTCCGGATCTGTTTTTGCTCGTCCTTTTAACTGGTTATATTCAAGAAGTGCGAGTGGATGAATACCAATATATGAGTTGATAATGAACTCTTCTCTTGCAAGACCCACACCATCGTTTGGTATTTGACTTTGTTGAAATGCTTTCTCAGGAACACCGACGTTCATCATAATCTTCGTCTTAGTTGATGGCAAACTATCTAATTTTATCTCGTCAACTCTGTATTTCAATAAACCCTCGTATATCCTGCCGACGCCTTCTGAACAGTCAATGGTTACTTGTGAACCACTTGAAATTTTCGAAGTACTGTCTCCTGTACCAATGACACAAGGAATGCCAAGCTCACGGGAGATGATCGCCGTATGGCATGTCCTCCCACCTCTGTTTGTTACGATCGCCTCTGCTATTTTCATAATGGGTTCCCAATCTGGATCCGTCATATCGGTAACAAGCACTTGTCCTTTCTGAAACCTACCGATGTCTTTTGCATCTTCAATCACGTTGACTTCTCCTTGGCCGATTTTACTACCTACTGCTTCTCCTTCAGCGATTTGGTTTCCTTTTTCTTCGAGCACATATGTTTTTAACACTGCAGCATCTTTTTGTGAATGCACTGTTTCAGGCCTGGCCTGGACAATATAGAGATCGCCTGTCTGCCCGTCTTTTGCCCATTCGATATCCATTGGTTTTTGATAATGTTCTTCGATAATGTTTGCCCATCGCGCAAGCGTTAAAAGCTCATCGTCGTTGATGACAAATTTCCTTTTATCTTCTTCACTGACTTCCTGCTGAAGTGTTCCATGTTCTCCATAGATCATACGTTTCTCTTTTGACCCAAGTTTTTTCTCAAGAATAGGTTTAAACCCTTGGTGTAATGTTGGTTTAAATACATAGAATTGATCAGGATTCACTGTCCCTTGTACAACGTTTTCTCCAAGACCATAGGCTCCTGTTATGTATACTGCATCCTTAAATCCGCTTTCTGTATCAATAGAAAACATCACTCCAGATGAGGCAAGATCAGAACGCACCATCTTCTGCACACCAACCGAAAGATACACGCTGAAATGATCAAATCCTTTGTCTGTTCTATACGATATGGCTCTATTGGTAAAAAGAGAGGCAAAACAATCCCTTACCTTTTCTAAAAGTTCTTCTTCTCCACGAACGTTGAGATATGTTTCTTGTTGCCCTGCAAAGCTTGCATCTGGTAGATCCTCTGCTGTCGCACTGCTTCGTACTGCAACATCAACGTTTTCTCCATAGCGTTTCTCCATGTTTCTATATTCTTGACGGATAGCCTCTTCCAGTTCAGGCGGTATTGGTGTACTTTTAATGAGGTTTCTTATTTTTTCTCCTCGCTCTGCAAGATTATGAACGTCATGGGTGTTGAGATCAGAAAGTATCTCTCTTATTTTTGTATCAATTCCTGCTTTTTCAATCATGTATTTGTATGCATAGGCAGTGATGGCAAAACCAGAGGGAACATTGACGCCTTTTTCACCAAGTGTTCTAATCATTTCTCCAAGTGATGCGTTTTTGCCACCAACTGATGGGACATCTTCAATACGTAAGTCTTCAAACCATTTTACAAATTCTTCAATCATTGCATCTCCTCTTTAGATCTATAATGTTAACGGAAATAATCATTGCGTTTCTCCTTAAATCTGTAGGGTTAACGGAAACATACATATAAATTCCTTTTAAAAGGTTTACACGAATTATCTCGATTTCTGACAAAATCCGGTTTTTCCTTGTTTTTCATTCTTCTAAAAAAACTGCAGCTGCAATAACAGTAGCCCACAGTCCGTTTTTATCTCCTTTGGCTGTTTGTGTCATACTATGTGTCCTCACAATTTTTCCACTCATCTTGTATTCTTGTTTTCGTTCATTCCATGCTTTATCAGGATCAAACTCGAGACCTAATGTGGTTGCAAGCATTGTTGCAGCAAGGTCCTCAGTATAGTCGCCTACTATTTTAGAGGATTCACCGAAGCCATGATGTTCTGAAATGTATCCATATGAGTTGTCTTTCGGTATTGCTACTCCCACAGAGGCACTTATCAATCTATTTGGTTCTTTTGTAGAGTTTTGAGACATGACGCAATAAATTATTTGACCGGGATTTATCGATGTAATGCCTTTCTCTTTTGGTATTATTTTACAGTCTGGAGGAATGATGCTTGATACTTTTACTAAATTGCATTTTTCGATTCTAGCTTCGCGTAACGCTAATTCAAAAGACTGCAACTGATCTTTATGTCTACCAGCGCCTCTGGTAAAAAACACCTTTTTAGGAACCATGTTTTCCAGACAAGAAATTTTGGATTATAAATATATCTATGGTTTAGGCTCTTCTTCTTCCTGCTCGTCTTTTGGTTCCATTTGCTTTTTCAATAGATCCCTCATTTGTTTTTGGACATCTACTTGTTCTTTTTGATAGGCGACTTGTTCTTGTTGATAAGGAGTGATGACGCTTTCTTGCACTGCACTTTCAACCAATTTTTTTATCTCTTTATAGGGATGTACGCCATGGAGTTCATAGTAGCTTCTCGTCCGGGGTGTTTGTACTTCTCTTCCGCCACCGAACAATCCAAAAAATCCAACCTTTTTTTCACCTATCTTTGCTCCGCCAGCGGCAAATGACTGATCGCTTCCAAGGCCAAAACCCGATTGGCTGATTGGAATGATTGTTCCAAACCCGAAGATTTGACCGAGGATTCCTTGTTCTGAATTTATATCTGATATTTTGTCGTATCTGAGTGTTCTTTCTCTTTTTGTTATGATGCCGCCGCTGAAGACAATTCTAAGGTTTGAGATGATGTACTTATGGGATCTGCGATACCATTCTACCAGTAAAAAACCGAGAATAGACATGCATACGCTCCAAACTGGGATAAAGAGAGATGCAGTTTCTAACCAATTAAACGATGCCATGATTCCAATGCCGCCTGCGATAATGCCGAGATATAGGAAAAAAATACTCCATCGAATAGTTAGTATTGAAGCAATTACGCCAAATACAAGTAATACTAGTGCCCAAACTACGACGATTGGGACCCATCCGTTGTCACTAAACCAACCCTTATATTCTGAAAAATTGACTAGCCATAGTAGCAATATTCCCCATATAATTAGAAATATACATAGGAATTGAAGTTTCATAAATGAGAGCGGATGCGGTGATAGCACTCGTTCTATTTGTTCATTTTTTAATGGTTCTTCTTGGTCCATCCTCCACCTTCAATTGTTCCATCTTTGTTTTGGTTTTAAATTTATTGGTCTTGTAGTATAACAAAAGAAACGTAACAGCAACAGTAGAAAAGATCATTATTAATAGTGATGCAGTTTTGTCAAATTCTGCTGGATAGAAATAGAAGATGAGTCGCATGAGTATGTATGATGTTGGAAGTATAATGTACGGAAGAAGTTTCCATCGCCCTGGTATTTCATCGGTTGTTTTTATTAAAAATACAATCATATGGGCGAGGAATAGTGCAACAATAGCAATAATGGAGAGCCATCCAAATACTGAGAAGAGAACCATGTACCAGTTTTGATTAAGAAGAAAGGAAACATAGAATAAAACGTAGACAAGTAAAAACAATATAAGGAGATACAATGGTTTTTGGAAGATATGGGATTTAATGTTCTGCAGATCATACATCATGTCAACTTTTCTTCGTTTGTCTTCACCGATATGGCTTGGTCGTATACCCATTCCTAGAAAGAGGAGAAATATTAAAAAACCCAGATGTCCTGGATGTGCTAGATCTATACTGGATAGGAACGAAAAAAAACCTTCTGAAAATCTGTAGAGATTTGTACCAAATGTCTGCAGTCCTGATGCAAATGAGACGTAGGTTCCTGAGGAGAGGTGAAATGATGTGTTGTTGAGTAGAAAGAAAAGGCAGAGAAGCAACAGAGATGCAGGTATGAAGAAAGGCCCGATAAAAAGAAATGAGTTTGATATCCATTCAAATATTCCTTTTTTTTCTTTTTTCGGTTTTACTCTTCCGTAGTGGATGTTTACATGAAAATGAGATATGCCACTTATTGTAACTGTATATCCAAGAGCGTGACATATGGTTTGAAAGAGAATACCTGTGAAGTTGGTGAATCGGCAAAGAGGCAGGTGTTTGCGTTTTATTTTTGAGAGATAGTATTTATAGCTTTCAATAAACAGCAGTTGAATAAACCAAAACAGCAGTACGCCCAGTAATGGTGCGAGTGGTGCAAAAATCAATACATCTACAGGTGAAACGTCCATCTCTCTCCACTCTTGATAGGGGACATAGTGTATAAAATCTTTTTTGATGGATTTACGCGTACATATATATGTATCTGATACCTGGGAGGCAAGTAAAATTTATAAAAGACGGTATTTGTTGCTATAAAAAGGGCATGAAAAACTTTAAATCATACTATTATGTTTCAATTTCATATAAATTATAGTTTGGAGGAAAAATATGAAGAAAACTATTTTGTTGGCAGTAGCCTTGGTTATTGCTGGAATGATGATAACCAGTGCAACAAGCATGCCTGTAGATATATCGAACAGCAGTCTGTCGAGTGTTGAAGAGAAACAGGAAACGGCAGATGTGAGCATGTCGATAGATCAAGGATCAGAAGAAACAGATGGTCTTTTCGGCTGGGTTTGGCTTAGAGGGCTGGTGTTTAACCCAAGAGAGTCAGGTAGTTCAATTTCTGCTCGGGCAATAAATCTTCATTACTTCGAAATATCTCCTCAGGGAGTACATAAGGGGGTAGTGAGGTTTAAAAAAGTGAGTTTCAGAAATGGCATATTCATCAAAATGTCTGAGAAAGGACTGCTTGGTAACATCGTCTACATCTCTGGTTTTTGCCATGGTGGAATAGAAATACAATAAAATCATAATGGGTGATTACATCCCAAACTCTCTTCTTTTTTTAGATTCATAAACATTTATGGTAGGAAGTAGATCATCGTTCATAACCAAACTTGTCAAATGCAAACCTCCATTCTTTGTATATTTTCTCTTTTAAATCTTCATCCATTTTGTATGTATATGTCTTTACATTCTTTTGAGATGCAATATATTTTTTAAAGGTTTTTTCAGACTTTTGAAAACCATCGAGATGCAGATATGTATAAATTCCTCTTATCTTTTCTAGGGGGTGTTGAACGAAATCTTCATATCGTATCTCAACAAGGTTTTCCTTTGGAATATGTCTTTTTTCTTTGAAGTATTTCTTGTATATTTGTTTATATGTCTGCATCATTTGTTTTTCTGCCTCCTCAATTTCTGGAGGTTTTTGCATGCAAAGAAATGGTATGATGCTTGATAAAAAACGCATCATGGAGAAATAGAGATGATATGGGTTTCTGTATATGTGGGCAAATCGCGCGTCTGGAAACAGTTCAATAAGCAACTTTACTCTAGCTGTGTTTGCTGGGTTTTTTAATACAAGTCTTTTGCCGTCTCTGTAAAGTGTTTCTTTTTTCAAAAGATAGAGATATATTTCTTTCCACTCTTCTATTACATTTTTAGAGATGTTGTCCATACATACAAATCTATTGTAAAACTCTGCATTTCTTGGAAAACACAAACTGTGATTAATGGAGTAAGGAGATAAGGTACTAATTGCATATTCGTCCTCCTGAGGTAAATCCGCTCTCATGGATACGTCATCCATGGGTCTCTTTTTTGGTATACTTGAGGCAACAAAGGGCTTGAAACGTTTTTCGCATCCTAAAAACACGCCGGGGAGCATAGCGTGGAATGTGGAAAAATATCCCAAGTTTTTGTCCAGTGATAGAATATTATGAAGATAGGTTGTTCCGCTTCTCCAATGTCCAAGGATGAAAATAGGATCGTGTTTTATTTCTGTCTCTTTTATGGTTTTTTCAAACGTGATATGTTCTTTGATACGAAAGGGAGCCATTATACTACTTATTGTGATTGCGTAGAGCATTCTTGGCATATATCTAAAGTCAATTTTGAATCTATTTTGTACAAGTAGTCGAAGCAGGTTTGAAAGAGTATCGCCAGCAAGTGGTTCTTTTGTAATTACTAATGTGTTCTCCTTCAAGTTTACATAATCCATTTGTTGTATGGTAAAAGCTCCATTGTATTTAGTATTTTCAAAAACCTGAAATATCTACATCATCATCAGAATGGTATAGGAAAAACAAAATGTCAAAAAACCCAACAACAGAACAACGAATCAAATGGCATCTGGAGCACCAAAAACATTGCTGCTGTAGACCCATTCCAGAAAATTTACTCCAAGAGATGAAGAAAAGAAACATCAAAAATAAAATAACACTAAACGATTGCAACCTCTACTTCTTTTCCCGAGTAATCATATGCCTTCCAAGATTCTTCATTAAACGGGCTTGCAGCAATAATATGTATCTTTCCATATTTGCCAAATAGATGCAGGTCAGCATCTGAAGGTCTTGCACTTGGTGATGGATGACTATGGACAGTACCAACAATTGAAAAGTCTATGGGGCGCATATGCATCTGAAATATCGCATGAGAATCACCAGAAACAGTACCTGGTAGAATAACAACTTCAATAATTGTATCTTTACTTTCGGTATCAACTCGTAGAAGACCACCAAATTCATTAGGAAAGCTTGATTTTGCGCATTCAAAAATAAGGTTCAGACACTCTCTTTTAATCATCCATGATGTTGGTGTGTACTCTGTTTTTTTCTTTCGTCGGAAAACACCCATATGTTATCTCATTAACTTTAAACGAACCATCTGATAAAAGCTTTCACCAAATCTGACAAACCGTGCTTTTTTCTCAGAACCAGTGATAACAATATCGCTCTCTGGGGTCACTGATGTTGCAAAGCTCCCGTCAATGACAATCTTAGATTCCTTACTTTTTGCAAGCAGCGTAATTCCAACCTTTCTCTCCATAGGAATAATCCAAGGTCGAGCAGAGAGTTTAAAGGGTGCAAGCGGTGCGATAACCATGGCATTCACAGACGGATCCATAATAGGACCACCGACACTAAGAGCATAACTTGTTGACCCTGTTGGCGTTGCAACGATAATGCCATCTGCCCCCATCGTTTCAATGAGTTCCTCATCAACAAACAACTTTAAATAAAGAATTTTCGCAATCCGATCTGTCTGTACAGTAACCTCATTTGCAGCATCAGGAAGTCTTTTTCCATCTAGCATTATCTTTAATTTCGATCGTTCCTCAACATTATATTTCCCATCGATAAGTCTTTTCAGTCCACCTAATGCATATTTTGATTCAACCTCAGCAAGAAACCCCATGCCACCTGAATTTATCGCAAAAACAGGTTTTTCAATTTCTTTAACTGCTCTAAGAATCGTCCCGTCGCCACCGATAGTTACGACAATATCAGCTTTTGTATTTATCTCTTTTAAACTATAGCCTTTTATCTCTGCAGATTTCGCAAGCTGTTCTTCAGCAAAAACCTCTCCATCTTCACGTAAAAAATCTATGACGTCCTTTGCAAGTGATATAGATTTTTTTACATTTGGTCTACATACAATTCCCCATTTCATACTATCCTCCTTATACTCTTGCAGCTTTTATGAGTGGCCGTAATTTCATAAGCAACGACGGATGTTTTGACACCAACGCTTTCACGAGACCAAGTGTATTGATCTCATCGAATTTCACGTCTTTTAATGAATCTGCAAGCATATTCAATGTTTTATCTTCAAAACCAAGCATGATTTCTTTAACCATATAGTTTCTCTTCAATTTTTTATAAAAAGCAGCTTCTACAGCCTTTTCATATGCTGAAAGCATTTCTTTATCAAACTTTTCCATTTCAACTGCTTTTCCTATTGTTTCTCCAGCTATTTTTCCTGCCTCAATAGACGCCATAAGACCACCACCTGTTATAGGATCTACTTGTCGTGCTGCATCTCCTACAAGAAGCAGGTTATCTCGTACTGACTCATATGGTTCAGAAACAGAGACTGCTCCTGCAAGAAAACGAACAGGTTCTCCTTTTTTCAACTCAGGATGAGAACTGATAAATTTATCAAGCAATTTTGTAGGTAGGCCAGGTGTGCTGAGGCTTGCCAATATACCAATACCAACATTAGCGACGTCGTTTCCTTTAGGAAATATCCATACATAGCCGCCAGGTGCAATCTTTTTTCCAAGATAAAAATCACAATATTCTCTCTCAACATCAACATTGGTGAGCGTATACTGAGCACAGATTTCCAGATCAGAAGGTTTTAACGTTGTCTTCATACCTGCCCATCGACCAACCCTTGACTCAACACCATCAGCGCCAACAACAACATCTGCCTTGATATCGATCTCTTCATCAAAATGCCTCGCTTTTACACCCTTGATTTTCCCGTTTTCTTTTAGAAGATATACTGCGCAGGTATTGAGCATTAGATTTGCACCAGCTCGAGCAGCCCCACGAGCCAGCTCTTGATCAAAAATATCTCGATACAAAACGTATCCTGTCTCATTACCCGCCATCTCCGCAGAAAGCTTCACCATGGTTCCATCTGGAGAAAAAATCCGTGCACCATCCATATTATTTGCAATCCATCGCCGTCCCTTTAGGACTTTAAAATCATCAACTTGTTTACTGATACCCTCACCACACAAAACAGGCACACCTACTTCCTGTCTCCGCTCAATAATTAGAACCTTTGCACCGGACTCTGCAGCAAACCGCGCTGTGACACTACCAGCAGGACCAGAACCTACAACCACAACATCGTATTCCACTGTTAGTCCCCCTCCCAACAAATCGCAGCAACAGGACATGTTTTAATGCATATCTCGCAGCTTATACAATTTTCTTTGTTTACAGATGCTTTCCATGCAATCATTGTAATGGCATCTTGCGGACAAACAGAGATGCATCCCCCGCATGCCAGACAAAGCTCTCTCTCTACTATTGCCTTAGGCTTTCCCATATGACTCACCTCTAGTGACTCCAGATGCTATGACATGAGCTACCCGTATCGGTTCAGGTATCACACCTCGTATCGTAGAAAGATTTATTATTTCTTCTGCCTCTTCTCTACCTATCCCTGCGCATTTTACATAAATAGGGTTATGACTTGTTTTCACGGTAAAAAGATCACCTTTTTTTAAAACCATCCATCGCTTTTTCCAGTCGTAGAAATTATTCTGTAATGCATGTTTTATTTTTTCGAAATCAGGTGGATCTCTTGTGATGGTAATTATCGGCAGGTTTGTAGATTCATAGAGTTCCTGTATATCAACGATATTGAACCCACCAAGAGCAACACCATCAAGCATTACCGCTTTTAACTGTTGTCTATGTTTTGTATTTTGTATCATTTCTTTACAGACGGCTGTTGCCTCATTTCCATCAATTGATACCTGGCTACTTAACACACATTCTAAGTATTCTCCCCCTCGCATTACAACACCAATTACTGTAGCATATTTATCAGTAAAGGTAAAGGGGGAATCATCAATTCCGAGAATTCTGATCTGTTTCTTCATCTAAGAAAATATAACAGGTAAAACGCTAAATAATGTTTCGGGGAAAAAGCTACTTAGCATCAATAACTACAATACTTCCGAATGCAAAAAAATGAGAAAGAACGAGCCTCCAACAGGAGAGAAATGAATAAAAGGACTAAGCAATTTTTTGTGATTTGAAATACAAAATCTGAGAAAGAATGTAGTTTTAACGTCAAAACCTCCGCAAATGTTAATATTTAAACATAGATTATTGGAATAAATGGTATATTATGGAAATTCGTGCTTGTTCAAGTTGTGGGAGTAAAAATATTTTTAGCTATCTCTCTGTAATCGGTATGAATTACCTTTGTAAAGATTGTGGATTTCAGGGTGATCCTTTTATTTTTGATTCTGAGGAGGATTATCAGGTGTTTCTTGATGAGTTGAAAAAACAAGAGTAAATTGTGTGAAGAATTAGTATGTATTTTGTTATCTCCAAAAATGTTAACATGTCAAGGAAGATATTCCATATCTAATGTTTGAAAATAGAAGTGAACGACAATTAATCACAATATATGTAATTATTGCAATAGTAATTGCCTTTTTACTAGCCATTTTTCATATATATCAAGGGCTCCATCCTTACTACATAATTATTGCAGCAAATATTGAGTTTTTTTGCATATTTTATGTTTTGTATTTGCCATTAAAAGTTAAGAAGAAACAAAAGTAGTCTTTTTGTCCGAATTGGCTCTAAGATCTGCAATATTTCAGGTAACTTTTGGCTGGTTTCCTGAGAAGGAACGAGGGTCACTGCTTGCAATTATAATTTTCTGCAAAAAAACAGAGTAGGGGAATGTTGTATGTCTCCTACTGAATTAATTTTTTAAATTCTGTTTCATCGGTACATCTCT
>Ga0209979_1001526_pt1 | contig 25075 bp, 16 predicted proteins | sample AnhtaG_FD_183114 | JGI IMG/M metagenome (GOLD analysis project Ga0209979, IMG submission 183114) | Deep subsurface microbial communities from Anholt, Denmark to uncover new lineages of life (NeLLi) - Anholt_01485 metaG (SPAdes) (version 2) | ecosystem: Environmental > Aquatic > Marine > Oceanic...
TCCCGCCGCTACGGGCCCGGAGTTCCTCCCTGAGGGTGCACTTGGCGAGCGGCTCCAAGTCGTATCGGCACAGCAGCGGCTTGCCGCATTTCTCGCAGACCGAGTGCAGCTCATCGGGACCATGCTGGGCTTCGCACTTCGAGCACTCGAGGTGAGTGAGTGATCTCACGGGCGCGTCCCTCCCCGAGCAACAGGGCAAAGGGAAAAAGAGAAATGGCGGAGCGTGGGAGCGGAGTCCTGACTCTCTTTCCCTCGGCCCTGTCCGCTTTCCGCTGTTCCTGCCTGTTCGCGCTGTGGCGCGCGATCCCCTTGCGGGCGCTGCGGCCCGGAAGGGAGGACATAGGGGAAGAGAAGAGAGGGTACCGGAGACACGTGGCTCTCGCGGGACAACGCCAAAGGGATCAAAGGCTCTCAGATACGGGGTGGGTCAAGCTACAGCGGCTTGCGGCAGCTCGGCGCGCGCCGCCCGCAATGTGGCTTGAATCTGGGACTCATTCGCCACGACGCAGCGCACGCGTTTCGGGGCGAGCGCCTCTCGGATAGCGGCGTATGCCTCATCGTCGCGCGGGTGTGCCATCGCAACGAGTACGAGGTCACCGTGCACCTGAATGGGGAGCATCTCATGCTCTTCGCAGAGCTCGGCTGACACGAGGGAAAGGGCATCGGGATCGACGCTGAATCTCTGCAGATCCACCGCTAGAAGGCCGACTTGTCGGGCGACTGCCTGCGCCACCTCGTAGGGCTCCGCCATGTCCCGGTCGATGAGGATCGCCCCGAGAGGTCTTTTGACCCGCATCTGCTCTTCGAGAGCCGCTTGAAGCTGCTCCGTGCTGATGACGCGCGACGCGACGAGTATCTCGCCCAGCCGAGGACCGGATCTTGATTGGTTCATGCTCCGACAATGCTCCCTGGTCACGAGAGGGTGGTGATTGCGCGATGAGCTGCGCCACGCACCCATCAGGTTTAGTCGCCTCAGGCGACTCTTAACTGGCATATTCCCTCGGCGTGACACGGCCAAGTAAACGCAAGTTAACACTTGCGTTTAACCCGAGGGGAGGCAGCGGAAGGTGAGCACGGCCCCGATAGCGGCCTTCAGAAGGATCACACTGGTCAGCTCCTCGCGACTCGCCCTGATGGAATGGCCCAGCCAGCTTCAGGTACACGGCACCCGGCGGTTCGGCCTGAGGGCTCCCCACATTGGGCCACGGCCTGTGACTTGCCCCCTGTGTCCCGTGCGACCACTCCCTACTGCAACAGAGCCAGAACTTCGCCGGCGAGGTATATTGATCCGGTGACGAGGATGGCGTCTTGGGGCCGGGCGAGCTTTCGCGCCAGCGCAAGGGCGGCAGGCGCATCGGGTGCCCGATGAGCCGCTGGCCACAGGTCGCGTACCTGCTGCCGCATCTCTTCCACGGGCAGGGCGCGGGGGCTGTCGGGTGCGGTGAGGATCACCTCGTCGGCCGCGCCCGTCAACTGCTCCGCGACGGCCCGCACGTTCTTGCCGCGCAGGCAGCCCAGCACCAGCACGAGCTTGTCGTGCGGGATGAACTCGTCGATGGCAGCACGGCTGGCAGCCCCCGATTCGCGGGTGTGAGCGCCGTCCACGATCAGGAACGGATTCCGCTCGCATATCTGGAGGCGACCCGGCAGCTCCACTTGCGACAGCCCCTCGCGGATCGCCGTGGGCCAATCCACCCCCTCGCGCTTCGGCTGCCGATGTTGCCCGAGGACGGCGATGATGCCCACCGCGACAGCCGCATTGGCCACCTGGTGGCGCCCGATCACCGGCAGATAGAGATCGTCGAGCTGCAGGTCGCGCTCATGCGGGGAGTGACACTTCAGCGTGAACGTTTGGCCGCCGTTCCGGACTCGCCCGGGCACAGCGCAGATGGTGGTCAGTTGGCCCGGCATCACCGCGCCCCCGCCGCTTGCCGCCGCGGCAGCGACGATGACCCGATATACCTCGGCCTCCCTGTCGGTGGCCGTCCGCAGGATCATCTCCTCCGCCTCGGGCTCCTGCGGGGCCATGACGAGCGGCGTGTGCGGCTTTATGATGCCGGCCTTCTCACCGGCGATGGCCGCGAGCGTGTCGCCCAGCTCCGCCGTGTGCTCAATGCCGATAGGGGTGATGGCGCATACCACCGGCGCGAGCACGTTGGTGGCGTCCAGGCGCCCGCCGAGGCCGCACTCCATGACGGCAAGATCGACCCCGCGCTCGGCGAAGTACAGCAGGGCCAGGGCCGTATATATCTCAAAGAAGGTCAGCCGGCCCTCCTCCGGATGCTCCGTGTGCTCCTCGATGGCCGGCTGCACGCGCTCGACGAGCGCCGCCAGGTCCTGTTCGGGGATGAGTTCGCCATCGGTAACAATGCGCTCTCGGAACGAGACGAGATGTGGTTGGGTGAATAGGCCGCTGCGGTAGCCGGCAGCGCGCAGCATGGCATCCGTCATGATCGCCGCCGACCCCTTGCCCTTGGTACCGGCGATGTGTATCGCGTCGAAGCGCTGTTGGGGGTCGCCGAGCGCTGCCAGGAGACGGCGCGGGCGGGCGAGGTTAAAGCGGACGGGATCGTACACGTACCCCATCAGCTTCTCGTAGTCAACGAAGGACTCGAGGTAGGCGATTGCCTCGTGGTAGGTCATGGGAGGAAGGCAGTTCCCAGTTCTTAGTTGCTAGTCGATAGTCAAAGGCGGCGGATCGTCCTCAGCCTGGAGCGACTTGAGCAGGCCTTGGAGCATCCGACCGACCTCGTCGGCGGATCTGAGCAGGGCCTGTGCGTCGTCCTCCTCCGAATATCTCAATCGCCTGGCTATCTCAAGGTGCGTCTCCAGTTCCGCTGCCGACCCGAGGGCGATCCTCAGGAAGTTCCGGAACGACGGATTGCTCTTCCGGGCCTGTCCCTCCGCAATGTTCGCCGGAATCGATGTTGCGGCCCTCCGCGTTTGGCTGGTGAGACCGAATCGTTCGTCGCTCGGATACGCCTGTGTGTGTCGGTACACCATGACCACCAGGCCCATGCCCTTGCGCCACACTTGCAGCTCCCTGTAGCTGCTCACGCGTCGCCATCCGTTCCCGATGTCGTTTGACTAATGACTATTGACTAATGACTCGCATCTGTCTCACAGGTCCGTGTAAATCGGGAACCGCTCACACAGCTCTCGGACCTTCTCGCGAACTTCGGCGATCACGAAGGCGTCGTCGCCGGCATTGAGCACTCGCGCCATGAGCTCGCCGATGAGGGTCATCTCCGGCTCCTTCATGCCCCGAGTCGTAACAGCCGGTGAGCCGGGGCGGATCCCGCTGGTGACGACGGGGCTCTGCGTGTCGAAGGGTATGAGGTTCTTGTTGACGCAGATGCCGGCTTGCTCGAGCCGATCGGCCGCGTCGCGCCCGGTGATGCCCTTGTCGCTGAGGTCCACCAACATGAGGTGATTGTCCGTACCCCCCGACACGAGGCGGAAGCCCTGGTCCATGAGCGACTGGGCGATCGCCTTGGCATTCAGAACGATCTGGTGCTGATACTCCTTGAAATCGGGCGAGAGCGCCTCCTTGAACGCCACCGCCTTGGCTGCGACCACATGCATCTGCGGCCCCGACTGAATGCCGGGGAAAACGGCCCGATCGATGGCCTGGGCGTGCTCCTGCCGGCACATGATGATCGCTGCCCGCGGCCCACGCAGCGTCTTGTGCGTGGTGGTGGTGACCACATCGCAGTGCGGTATCGGATCCGGATGCTCGTCGGCGACGATGAGGCCGGCAACGTGGGCAATGTCGGCCATCAGGTATGCGCCGACTTCGTCGGCAACCTCACGGAAGCGCTCGAACTCCATGATGCGCGGATAGGCGCTCGCACCGGCGACGATAAGCTTCGGCTGGTGCTCCCGGGCCAGCGACCGGAGCTGGTCGTAGTCGATGACCTCCGCGTCCCGCGTCACCCCGTACCAGATGCAGTTGTACCAGCGGCCCGAGAAGTTGAGCGGATGCCCATGCGTCAGGTGCCCGCCGTGGTTCAGCTCCATCGCCAGTATCGTGTCGCCGTCCTGCAGCAGGGCGTCGTACGCGGCCATGTTGGCCACTGCGCCGGTGAGAGGCTGCACGTTCACATGATCGCATCCGAATAGCTCCGTGGCCCGCTCGATGGCGAGGCTCTCGGCACGATCCACGAGCTCGCAGCCGTTGTAGTATCGCTTGCCCGGCGATCCCTCGGCGTACTTGTTGGTCATGATGCAGCCGCTGGCGAGCAGCACCGCCTTGCTGGCGTAGTTCTCCGAGGGTATCAGCACGAGGGTGTTCTGCTGGCGATCGAGCTCCCTCGTCAGGACATCGGCCATTTCCGGGTCAGTTTGCGCGAGCGCTTCGTTCATCATCTCGTTGCATCGCCTCCAGTGCGTCTGTGGTCACTGCCCCAGCAGTTGCAGTAGACTGGCAACTAATCCTACAACCGTGCTTGTCGGGGCATGTCATTCTGAGCGGAGTGCAACGCAGCGAAGAATCTCGATTTTGACGCAAGAAGGGGTGTCGCACGCCGAGATTCTTCGTCGCTTTGCTCCTCAGAATGACAAGCACGGTTGTAGTACTAAGAACTGACGACTAACGACTGCCTCTGATCAGCTTGATGAACATAACCTCGAGAGCGAGGCGCAGGTTCGCATTGCCAATTTGAATGAACCGGCGGCTATCGCCTATGACCTGGCAGGCCTCGTGCGTGGCCGCCGGATCCACCCCGGCTGCGGCCGCACGGAGGCCGTCGGCCCGATCGGCGTTGACGAGCTCGCCGGCGTCTGGCCCGGCCGACGCCAGGGCCAGATCGCGGAACCACGAGAGCAGCACGCTGAGCAGCTCGCCGACCTGGGCCCTGAGGACTCGATCCCGATGCCGGCGGAGCGCCTCGGCACCGACCTCCTCGCCCGCCACGGTGATCCACCACCGTTCCGCGGCGTCGATCAGGCGCTCCGCGCACCACAGAGCCTGAATCAGCTCCAGCGACGGCAATGATAGGGCCGTCTCCAGCACCGCATCACGAATCTCGAGCAGGGGCGGATGCGAGAGCACCGTCTTCGCCCAGCCGAAGCGGCCGTCCGAGAGCCCAACGGCTGCGGAGATGACGTCGCCGGGCAACTCGGGCAGCTCCGCCTGCAGCCTCTCGGCCGCGACCGGTGCCGGCACTGGTCCGAACCGGAGCCATTGACAGCGCGACTGGATGGTTGGCAGGAGTTGCGATGGGCTCGGCGTCGTGAGCACGAACGTTGTTATCCCCGGCGGCTCCTCCAGCGTCTTCAGCAGTCGATTCGCCGACGCCTCGTTCATCGCCTCCGCATGCTGGATGATGTATACCTTCCGCCGTGCCTCGACCGGAGTGAGATGGGCGCTGGCGATCAGATTGCCCACCTGCTCGGTGCGGATCATCGTGCCTTCCACGTACATCTCGGTGCCGTCGCCCTGCTCCCCGGAGCGCAGTTGCGTCACCGGCCCGACGATTGTGACGTCGGGGTGCGCTCCCGCGTTCACCTTGGTGCAGGACGGACAGGCGCCGCACGCGTCAGGCAACTCCGAGCCCTCGTGTGGCGCAGTGCAATTGACGGCTTTGGCGAAGGTGGTGGCCACGAGCGTCTTGCCGATGTTGTTCGGCCCACAGAACAGGTAGGCCTGCGGCACGCGCTCTGCGGCTATCGCGCGCCTCAGCACCTCAATGCAGCGCTCGTGACCGACGATATCCGCAAAAGACATTGAGGGAGGGCAAAGGGTAAGGGGAAAAGGGTCAAGCCAGAAGGACTGCGGAACGCACACATTGGCTATCTCTTCCGTTACCCTTGCGCCTACGTCCTTTCCGGTAGGATTGGTGTGACCTTGGCGATGACCTCTTGATGGACGGCGTTCTCGCTGGGGCTGCCGTCCAGGACCACCACGCGATCCGGATGGCGCCGCGCGTACGCGAGATACCCCTCCCGCACGCGCTCGTGAAACTCCATGCTGCGCTGCTCGATCCGATCGCCTCCCCCCGGCAAAGCGCTGCCCTTGCGTCGCCTGCCCTCCGCCGCGGGAAGATCCAGGACGATGGTCAGGTCGGGCGCCTCGCCTTCGGTGGCCAGCCCGTCCGCGGCGTCAAATGCAGCTTCGCCGATGCCGAGCGCGATGCCCTGGTACGCGTAGGTGGATGCCGAGAAGCGGTCCGAAAGCACAATCGTTCCGGCGGCCACGGCCGGACGGATGAGCTCCCGTACGAGCTGAGCGCGTGCGGCGGCGAATAGGAGAAGCTCGCATACGGGCGTCATTTCGCTGCTGTCCGGCGAGAGCAGCAGCTCCCTGATCACCTCTCCGATGCGCGTCCCCCCGGGATCTCGGGCGACCAGTGTCTTGAGGCCCTTGCCGCGCAGCAGTTCGTCCAGCAGCGCGACTTGCGTGCTCTTGCCGCACCCTTCGACGCCCTCGATGGTCAGAAAGATTCCGCGCATAGAGTTGGGACAGCGGGCACTCGCTAGTTGCTGGTGGCTGCCGGCATACGGTCCTATTAGCAGCGTCGGACTGGCCACTGACCACCGACCACTGATAACTGTCACGCCGGCATGACGCGCACCCGCCGGTGTGGCTCTCTGCCCACGCTGCTGGAGCGGAGGTTGTGACGGCTCACATACTCATGTTGCAGGCGGCGGATGTATGCGTTCTGCGGCGTCAACTCCACGGACTCGTTCGTGGCGAGCGCGCGGCTGAGCGCGTCTTCGGCCTCCTTGAGGGCGAGCTGCTCCCGCGCCGTCTCACTCACATTGAATACGCTGCGAAGGCAGGCGTATATCTGGCCGTAGGTATTGCTGTGGACCGTGAATTCCGGCCCTTTCGAGGCGGTCTTGCGACGCTTGTCGTGGGGGGAGCCCAGCGCGACGACGAGATCAGCCTGCTTGGCGTCCATGGTTACGCTGGCCGGTACTCGAAGTTCACGGATAGCCTTCTCAAGGCGGCGACGGCTGACGCCCCACGGGTATATCTTCGTCACGGCCGGCAGCCAGTCGGGGCCCTGAGCGATCGGCGCTCGGGCGGCGTCGTCGGGCGACGGGAGCTCCTCCCGCTGCACGACCTCCACGCTCCCATCGGCCGCCCGCACGCGTGTCTCGCCCTTGACCGGCTGTCCACGCAGCAGGGCATCCACGATGGCAGCAACGTCGTGATGGATGGACACCCGGTCGATCTCCATGATCTCGACGACCGTATCGAAGGTGGGCGGCGCCTTGCGCTCAAGCACGGTCTTCTGTGTGCCTCGGCGCCGGGCCTCCTCGTCACCGAGCGTGACTGCCTGGATGCCGCCGACGAGGTCGCACAGCGTCGGATTCTGGTACAAGTTCGTCAGCGTGTTGCCGTGGGCAGTGCCGACGAGCTGCACGCCGCGCTCGGCGATGGTGCGGGCGGCAAAGGCATCCTGCTCCGTGCCGATCTCATCAACGATGATGACCTCAGGCATATGGTTCTCCACGGCCTCGATCATCACGTCGTGCTGCTTCTCCGGACGCTCCACCTGCATCCGCCTGGCCCGGCCGATAGCCGGGTGGGGAATGTCGCCGTCGCCGGCGATCTCGTTCGAGGTGTCCACCACGATGACGCGCTTGTCAAACTCGTCACTCAGCACCCGAGCCACTTCTCGCAGCATGGTCGTCTTGCCGACGCCGGGCCGTCCGAGAAGCAGCAGATTGCGCCCGCTCTCGACCACATCCCTGACAATGTCTATCGTACCGTAGACGGCCCGGCCCACACGGCACGTGAGCCCGACGACGGTCCCGGTGCGGTTGCGGATGGCCGAAATGCGGTGCAGCGTGCGGCGTATGCCGGCCCGATTGTCGTGGCCGAATTCGCCCACCCTCGCCACCACGTGCTCAATATCGGCCGGCGTGCACTCCTCTTCGTCCAGGTACACGAAGCCGTCGTCGGGGAAACGTGCCTCGGGCGAGCGACCGAGATCGAGGACGACCTCCAGAAGCTCGTCGATGTCTTGCCGCGCCTCCAGCACGCGCTGCATATGCTCCGGGAGCGCCGCCAGGAGCCGCTCGATATCATGGGTGATACGCACTTCTCGCCCCATCTGCGTCACCGCCGTCCGGGATTATAGCGCCGCCCAAGAAGGGGTGTCAAGCAAGTACGCGAAAGCTACTCGGTGCGTGTTGCTGATAACCCAGCGGCGCGAGGGACGGGATCATGACAGAGCTGCATCAGGTGATGGAAGCCGTCCTGGGCCTCCTGATCGTGGCGATGGGCGTCGCGCTCATCGTCCGGCGCCTGCGGCTGCCGTACACGGTCGTGCTGGTGCTGGCCGGCCTGGGGCTTGCCGTGACGCGGGCTTTGCCCGGCCTCCGCTTCACCGATGAGCAGTACGCGGCCATCTGCTTCTATCTGCTGCTTCCGCCCCTGCTGTTCGAGGCGGCGCTCAACCTGAAGTGGGAACACTTCAGCCGCAACGCCGGCCCCATCTTCACCCTGGCCATCCCGGGCACCATCTTGAGCATCGGCCTGGTGGGCCTGCTCTGCCATGCGCTCCTGGGCCTGCCACTGCTGCAGGCGCTGTTGCTTGGCGCCATCATCTCACCCACCGATCCGATCTCGGTGCTCTCCATGTTCCGCGAGCTTGGCGTCCCGAAGCGCCTCTCCGTGCTGGTGGGGGGCGAGAGTCTCTTCAACGACGCCGTCGGCCTGGTGATCTTCTCAGTGCTGCTGGAGGCGGCCCGAGCCGGTGGCCCAATATCGGTGAGCGCCGGAGTGGCCAGTTTCGTCGTGGTCTGCGTGGGGGGCACCGTTGTGGGCGCTGTCCTCGGGCTGGTGGCCTCACGCCTCACCCGCAGCATTGACGACCACCTCATCGAGGTGACGCTGAGCACCATCCTGGCCTACGGCGCCTTTCTGGCCGCCGAGCAGGTGCAGATCGCGGGGCACCATTTTTCCGGCGTCATCGCTGTGGTCGTCGCCGGGCTCTGGATGGGCAACTACGGCAAAGCGACCGGTATGTCGCCCAAGACGGTGGTGACGCTCCATACTTTCTGGGAATACGCGACCTTCGTGGTCAACTCCGTGATCTTCCTGCTCATTGGCGTCGAGTTGAGCCGCCTCGAGCGGGTGACGCAGCCCGGGACGCTGATCGGGCTTGTCTTCGCGGTGTACCTCATCTACCTCATCAGCCGCGCCTTGGTCAGCCACGGCGCGGGATACATTCTTTCGAGGGTGGCCGAGGCCGTGCCGGTGGCGTGGCGCCACGTGCTGACATGGGGCGGGCTCAAGGGCGCGCTGTCCATGATCATGGTGCTGCGGGTGCCTGAGGGCCTGCGCGGATGGGGCGGATCGGACTTCCTACTGCCGGCCACCTTCGGCGTGGTCTTCCTCAGCCTCGTCCTCCAGGGCCTGAGCATCGGCCGCCTCGTGAAGTGGCTCGGCCTCGCCCGCAGGTCCGAGGCCGCCGAGCGCTTCGAGCGCTGCATCGGGCAGATCATCGCCAATCGCGCCGCTCTCGCTGCCCTCGAGGGCCTGCGAGGCACACACGTACTCACCTCGCGCCTGCACACCGGACTCGCCCGGGCATATCAGGAGGAGACGCAGGAGCTCGAGGAGCAGCTCGACGAGATGCACCGCGAGGAGCAGGCGCTTGAGGCAGTGCAGCTCGCCGAAGCCCGCCGGCTCGTGTACCACGCCGAGAAAAGAGCGCTCCTGAATGCCTACCAGCGCGGCATCATCTCCGCCGACACGCTCGACAGCCTCGTCGGCCGGCTCGACGTCCAGCACGAGGGGATGGACGCAGAGCAGGAGGCGCCGGAGCTGTAGCGGAGAGGCTGGCCCGGGGCAGCACCTCCCGCGCCTGCCGATCTCGCCCGCCTCGAAGGAGGTGATCGGACCGGTTCGGTCTTCCTCCGATTCGAGCGCATCGGCCTCAGCGTGGGCCTCGAGGGGATGCGCCGGCCGCGGCTGTGCCCATCACTTCATATAGTGCATCGAGGAGCCAAGAAGAAAGCCGCGCGCGAGGCTTTGTGCCTTACCGTGCCCACCGACGGGGTGTGCCTCGTGGCCGTCAGGTGTACTGTCGGCACCAGCAAAAGCGCCCCACCTCAACGATGGGGCGCTTTTTGGGTGACTGGGTCTTCGGAGGTGTCACCCGGCGTGACGCGGAGGTGTCACCTCCGCAGCCACCTCGGTTTACTATGCAATCTCACCACCTCCTTTCGCAGCCCAGAGCATAGCCGGACCGGGACGAGTTGTCAATGCCCGCGCACATCATTTCGCCGTTGATACCAGCGCCGCAGCGTGGTGGCGAGCGGCCTGGGAGTCTTCTGGTAAGGGTCGTCACACTGCGACGTGGCCTACAAGTGGTGGCTTTCGCAGGGATTGACGGTGCTTCTTGAGACCAGTATACTACCCGTCCGGAACTGCCGCGGTTCGACGGCGCGGGCAGGGGTAGGCGTGCGACCCGAGCGTGCGCCGTACGCAGACAGGGCGCGTGGCGGAATCTGGCAGACGCGCAGGATTTAGGATCCTGTGGGGGAACCCATGAGAGTTCGAATCTCTCCGCGCCCACCACAGCGCAGTTCTTAGTTACCAGTGGGCAGTGGTCAGCGTATGGCATGGCATCCAGCACCCATCACCGCCGTGCTGCGCGGCGCCCTGCAAGCTACTGACCAGCAACCGCTGGCAACCGCAGCCTGCGATGGGGCAACCTCCCGTAGTGATGCCGGGGTCTTCTATGTCCAGTGAGCCAGAAGCAGCAAACGACGCAGCGTCGGCGCAAGAGCGCCAAGACAGCGTGATCACGTCGGTGGACGTGCGCGAGCTCTCGCCCAGTAAGGTGGAGCTGCACGTCGAGGTGGGGAGTGGCCACGTTGACCGGGCATTCAAGCGCGTATATCGGCAGCTCTCACGCTCGGGGCGCGTGCCCGGGTTCCGTGCCGGTCGAGTGCCGCCGCCGGTGCTGAAGCGGTACTTCAGCGAGGAGGCAATCAAGGACGCCGCCGTCGCCGAGCTCGCGCCCAATGCCGTGACGGAGGCGGTCGAGCAGTCCGGCGTCGAGGCGATCGATGCGTCGCCGATACGGGACGTCCAGATCGAGGAGGGCGACGTTCTCCGCTTCACCGTCACACTGGATGTGCGCCCAAAGCCCCGTTTGGGAGAGTACAAGGGGCTCTGCCTCGTACGCCCACGCATCGAGGTGACCGACGAGCAGGTGGAGCGCGAGCTGCAGCAGATGCGCGAGTCCGCATCGACCTGGATTGAGCCCGAACGCAAAGAGGTGCGTAAGGGCGACAAGGTGCTCGCCGATATCACCATTGAGGTCGAGGGCGAGGAGCCCATGCGGGAGACGGACGTGGAGCTGCACGTGGGACAGGGGCGAATCCAGCCGCCGATAGACGAGGGCACGATCGGCGCCAAGGTCGGGAGCACGATCGACATCGAGACGAACTACCCCGACGACTTCGACGACGAGGAGCTGGCCGGAAAGCCGGCAACCGCGACCGTCACCATAAAGGGGCTGGAGGAGTACCTCCGGCCCGAACTGAACGATGAATTCGCCCGGGAGAACTACGGATTCGAGACGCTCGATGAGCTGCGGGCCGATATTCGGCAGCGTCTCGGGACCGGAGCGGCCGAGCGTGCCGAGAACGAGCTCAAGGAGCAGGCGCTGGCCAAGGCGGTTGAGGACGCCGTTGTTGAGATCCCGAAACGGCTGGCGAAGGAGCAGGCCGAATCCCGCCTCGAACAGCTCGCCACAGACGTTCGGCAGTATGGTATGAGATACGAAGACCTGCTTCGGGAGCGCAAGGCGAGCCACGAGCAGATGACGGTGCGCTTCGAGAGAGCGTCGGAGGAGACGCTGAAACGCTATTTCGTGATCGAAGCCATTGCGGAGGTGGAGAATGTTGAGGTATCAGATGAAGAGGTGGACGCCGAGATACAGCGACTTGCGGAGCAGGAGAGTCGGCCGGCAGCCGCGGTGCGCGAGGAGCTGAGCGCCGGGCATGCTCTCGAGGGGCTACGCCTGCAGCTCCGTGAGGACAAGGTGGCAGCCTTTCTCGTGGACGCAGCTACGGTAACGGACGCGCCGGCGGCGGACGCGACCGAGGCCCAGGAGGCGGCGAAGGAAGAGGAAGCGCCGGCGGCGGATGACTCGGGCACGCGGGAGGCTGACACTCAGCACGACAGCTCGGCGACCGACGACGCCGCAGATGCAGACCGGGGGGACGCACCATAGTGATCTACGATTATCTGGTACCGATGGTGGTAAAACAGACGCCGCGAGGCGAGCGATCCTTTGACATCTACTCGCGCCTCCTGGAGGAGCGCATCGTCTTCGTAGGCGCTGAAATCGACGACGGCCTTGCCAGCTCCGTGATCGCCCAACTGCTCTTTCTGCAGGGGGAGGACGAGACGGAGCCCATCAACATGTACATCATGAGCCGGGGAGGCGCCGTGAACGCCGGCCTGGCCATCTATGACACCATGCAGTACGTGCGCCCCGACATCCACACCTGGTGTGTGGGGCAGGCGGCGAGCATTGCGGCGGTGGTCCTCGCGGGCGGGACACCGGAGAAACGTGCGGCGCTGCCGTCGGCCAAGGTGGTGATTCATCAGCCCTGGGTGCCGTCCATCGGTGGTGCGGCCACCGACCTGGAGATCCACGCCCGGGAGCTCACGCGCACCCGCGTGCAGATAAATGAGATTCTGGCCAAGCACACGGGACAGGCCCAGGAGAAGATTGAGCAGGACACGGATCGCGACTTCTTCATGACCGCCGAGGAGGCGGTCGAATACGGTATCGTCGATTTCATCGCGGAAGCGATCGGTATGCCGACACCGGTACAGGAGTAGTGAGGGCAGAGCCGGCAGGCGGGGACGGGTCGTAGACGACTCTACGCAAAGGAGCGTTGGTCTTGGCAAGCACTTCAAAGTCGCGCTCTGGCGCGCGGCGATTGCGCTGTTCGTTCTGCGGCAAGGAGCGGCCGCGCGAGGTCCGCGACCTCATCGCAGGGGCCAACGCCTACATCTGCTTCGACTGCGTCGGGCTGTGCAACCAGATCATCCGCAGCAAGGCGGCGCAGGGCTCGATACCCTCACTGACAACGAGCGGCGTCCCGACGCCTAAAGAGATATACGACTTCCTCGCCCGCTACGTTATCGGGCAGGAGTCAGCCAAGAAGGTCCTGTCGGTTGCCGTCTACAATCACTACAAGCGCATTCACGCCAGCGCCATTGAGACACAAGACCTGGAGCTGGAAAAGAGCAACATACTGCTCATCGGGCCGACGGGGTGCGGCAAGACGCTCCTGGCGCGGACCCTGGCGCGGATGCTCGACGTGCCGTTTACCATCGCCGATGCCACGGCCGTAACGGAGGCCGGATACGTCGGCGAGGACGTGGAGAACATCCTGCTGCAGCTATTGCAGGCGGCGGACTTCGATGTGGAGCGGGCGCAGACGGGCATCGTGTATATTGACGAGATCGACAAGATCACCCGCAAGGCCGACAGCCCGTCCATCACGCGGGATGTCTCCGGCGAAGGTGTGCAGCAAGCGCTGCTGAAGATACTGGAGGGGACCAAGGCCAACGTGCCGCCGCAGGGCGGGCGCAAGCATCCGCAGCAGGAGTATGTCCAGATCGACACCACTAGCATCCTGTTCATCTGCGGCGGCGTGTTCGACGGGCTGGAAGAGATCATCAGAGCGCGGACACATGAGCGTTCCATCGGTTTCGGCGCACCCGGCTCAGGGAGCCGGCAGGCGCAGTACGACGAGGTCATGGGGCAGGTGCTGCCCGAGGACCTGCTCAAGTTCGGCCTGATTCCCGAATTCGTGGGCCGGCTTCCCATCACAGCCACCATCCGCTCGCTGGACCAGCAGGATCTGAAGCGGATTCTCATCGAACCGAAGAACGCCATAGTGAAGCAGTACCAGCGGACGCTGGAGCTGTTGGATAACGTAGAACTGACATTCACTGAGGGCGCGCTGGATGCCATCAGCGCAGAAGCCATCAGGCGCAACATGGGCGCCAGGGGGCTGCGCAGCATCATCGAAGAGATCATGCTCGACGTGATGTTCCAGGTTCCGTCGGCGGGGGACGTGGCGGAGTGCAACATCTTGGCCAAGACGGTGACGGAGCGGCGCGCTCCCCGGCTTCGAAAGCGGAAAGAGCCCGCACGCGCGCGCAAGCAAAAGACGGCTTGAGCCCCCGGAGACGCCCGCAGTGGAAGAAGGCCTTGGCTTGATGAACGAGGACACGAAAGTCACGGATGGCTCGGAAGGCTCCGAGCCGCTCACATTGCCCGTGCTGCCGGTGCGGGACTTGGTCGTGTTTCCCCACATGGTCGTTCCCCTCATCGTGGTGCGGGATAAGTCCGTTCGGGCATTGAATGAAGCGAAACAGACGGGCTCGGATATACTGCTGGTGACGCAGCGCGACGCCCAGATACAGGATCCGCGTGCTGAAGAGCTGTACTCGCTCGGCACGGTGGCCCGTGTCCTGCAAATGCTGGAGCTGCCGGACGGGACAATGCGCGTGGTGGTGGAGGGGATGCACCGAGGGCGTGTCGCGGGCATCAGGGAGTCAGAACGGATGATGAGGGCGCGCGTGGCCGAGGTGGAGGAGGTAGAGGAGCAGGGCGTCCACGTCGCGGCCATGATGCGCAACGTCGTGTCACAATTCGACCAAGCGGTGAATCTGAGTCGCAGCATCCCGCCCGAGGCGCTGGTCACCGCCATGAACGTGGAGCACTCCGGCAAGCTCGCCGATCTGGTGGCGGCATATCTGAGCGTTCCCGTGCCGGTGAAGCAGGATCTGCTCGAGACGCTGGTGGCCACCGAGCGACTCCAGAAGCTCACCACCCTCCTGAACGAGGAACTGGAGATCCTGACGCTGGAGAAGAAAATCCAGTCGCGGGTACGCGACGAGGTTCAAGATTCGCAGAAGGAGTACTACCTGCGCGAACAGCTCCGGGCAATCCAGGACGAGTTGGGTGAGCGCGAGGGGACGCTCCAAGATGCGGACGAGTATCGGGACAAGGTAGCGAGCTGCGGCATGCCGTCTGAGGCCGCGGAAAGGGCGCTGCGCGAAGTGGATCGCCTCGAGAAAATGCCCCCGGTGGCCCCCGAGGTGACGGTAATCCGCACGTATCTGGACTGGCTCGTATCGCTCCCGTGGCGGAAGCGCAGCAAGGACAAGCTCGACATCACCGCGGCCGAGGACATCCTGGAAGAGGATCACTACGGCCTGAAGCACGTGAAGGAGCGGGTGCTCGAGTTTCTCGCCGTGCGCAAGCTCGTGCGGCGGGTAAAGGGCCCCATTCTATGCTTCGTCGGCCCGCCGGGGGTGGGGAAAACGTCCATCGGGCGCTCCATCGCCCGCGCGCTGGGTCGCAAGTTCGTCCGGATCTCACTGGGCGGCGTGCGCGATGAGGCTGAGGTCCGCGGGCATCGCCGCACGTACATCGGCTCCATGCCCGGCCGCATCATGCAGACGCTGCGCACCGTCGGCACCCGCAACCCGGTGTTCATGCTGGACGAGATCGACAAGATAGGCATCGACTTCCGCGGGGATCCCGCTGCCGCCTTGCTGGAGGTGCTGGACCCGGAGCAGAATCACTCCTTCAGCGACCACTATCTGGAGGTGGCATTTGACCTTTCCGAGGTCATGTTCATCACCACCGGCAATCTGCTCGACCCCGTGCCTCCGGCACTGCATGACCGCATGGAGGTTATTCGCTTCCCCGGATATGTCGAGGAAGAGAAGCTGCAGATAGCAAGGCATTTCCTCATGCCGAAACAGCTCAAAGAGAACGGGCTGACCGAGGCGAACGTACACTTCACCGCCGGCGCCCTGCAGGAGATATGCCGCTATTACACTCGCGAATCCGGCGTGCGCAACCTGGAGCGCGAGATCGCCTCGGTGTGCCGTAAGGTGGCGAAGAAGGTGGCGAGCGGCAAGAAGGGCAAAACGACGGTAGCGCCGCGGCGCATCGAGTCCTTCCTCGGCCCGCGCCGCTTCCGCTACGGGGCGGTGAGAGATGAGGATGAAGTGGGCGTGGCCACGGGCCTCACCTATACGGAGATGGGCGGGGATGTGCTTGACGTCGAGGTATCCCTGGTGGAGGGCACCGGCGAGCTTGCGCTCACGGGCAACCTCGGCGACGTCATGAAGGAATCGGCGCAGGCGGCTCTTTCCTACGCCCGGGCCCGCGCCCGGCAGTTCGATGTGGACCCGAAGCTGTTCGAAAAGACCGACGTTCACATCCACGTCCCTGAAGGTGCCGTTCCGAAGGAGGGGCCCTCGGCGGGCATCACCATCGCCGCCGCACTCGTGTCGGCGCTGTGCAAGCGGCCCGTGCGCAAAGACGTGGCCATGACGGGAGAGATCACGCTCCGCGGCAAGGTCCTCCCCGTCGGCGGCGTGCGCGAGAAGATCCTGGCGGCCTATCGCGGGCACATCAGTACCGTTGTTCTGCCCACTGAGAACGAGAAAGACCTCAAGGAACTCGACGAGATACCATTCAACGTGCGGGACAAGGTGCAGTTTCGCTTCGTCGGGAGCATGGAGCAAGTATTGGACGTCGTTCTCGCACCCGACGGCCGTTGAGCCGGGGGCACGAGAACGCGGCTGGACGCATCTTCAGTAATAGAGACACTCAACAGGCAATGACGGGGAGGAGTAGCTCCGCCGTGGCGTCCAGAGAGCCGGGAAGTAGCTGGTGAGATTCCCGGACGCGCACGAGAGCGAACGTCGCCCCTGAGCCGCCTGGCCGAGCGCGTGCCATGCAGTGAGTCGTGCTCGTAGGTCAGGCTGATCGGCGGATCGTTATCTCCGCATCGAGTGCCCGCTTCAGGCGTGGCGCGAGGCTGTGTGTCTGGCAGGCACGGCACGCTTGGAGAGGGAAGTAAGGGTGGTACCGCGGAAGAACAGGCCCTTCCGTCCTTTACCTGGGCGGAAGGTTTTTTGCATTTTGCCGGAACCGGAGGGCCGGAGCAATGCCCCGTGCTGAAATAGCGACGGCGTACGTGCCGCGAGAGGTCGAAGAGAAGCAATACGCCCTCTGGCTCGAGCAGGGCGTCTTCGATGCCGAGGTGCGCCCGGAGCGAGAGCCCTTTTGCATCCTCATCCCCCCGCCGAACGTGACCAGCGAGCTGCACCTGGGTCACGCATTGGACCTGACGGTCCAGGACGTGCTCACCCGCTGGCAGCGCATGCGCGGGCGCGAGAGCCTGTGGATGCCCGGCACGGACCATGCCGGCATCGCCACGCAGAACGTGGTTGAGCGCCAGTTGGCTGACGAGGGGCTGTCCCGGCAGGCGCTGGGCCGTGACGAGTTCGTCAAGCGCGTCTGGCAGACCGTCGGTAGGCACCACGACAGCATCTTGGACCAATTGAAACGCCTGGGGGCGAGCTGTGACTGGCGGCGCGAGCGCTTCACTCTCGATGAGCAATGCTCGCGCGCCGTGCGCGAGGCATTCGTGACCATGTACGACGCCCGCCTCATCTATCGCGGCGTGCGAATGGTGGACTGGTGCCCCCGGTGCCACACGGGCATCTCGGACATCGAGGTGCAGCACGTCCAGGCCGCCGGGCATCTGTGGTACATCCGCTACCCCGGCGCCGACGGCGGCGAGGGCGTCATGGTAGCCACGACGCGCCCCGAGACGATGCTGGGCGACACTGCCGTGGCAGTGCATCCCGACGATGAGCGCTACAAGGCGCTGGTGGGCCAGAAGGTGCGCCTGCCGCTCATGGATCGCACCATTCCCGTGATCACCGACCCTCAGGTGGATCCCGAGTTCGGCACGGGAGCGGTGAAGATCACGCCGGCCCACGACCCGAACGACTTCGAGATAGGCGTTCGGCACAACCTCGAGCAGGTGGTCGTCATCGGTCTGGACGGGCTGATGACGGAAGTGGCGGGGCGCTTTGCCTGCATGAGCCGTGAGGACTGCCGCGAGAAGGTCCTCGAGGCGCTGCAGGAGGAGCGCCTGCTGGTCAAAACCGAGGCGCACGTGCACGCGGTGGGGACGTGCTCCCGATGTCACACGGCAATCGAGCCGCTCGTGTCCGAGCAGTGGTTCGTGAAGACCTCGGAGCTGGCGAAGGCGGGTATCGAGGCCGTGCGCAGCGGGCGCATCCGGTTCGTGCCGGAGCGCTGGGCGAAGGTGTACCTGGATTGGATGGAGGGGATTCGCGACTGGTGCATCTCCCGCCAGCTCTGGTGGGGCCACCGGATACCCGTGTTCTACTGTGAAGGCTGCGATCATGAGTTCGCCGCTCGGGAGGACCCGGACAAGTGCCCCGAGTGCGGCGGCACGGACTTGAAGCAAGACCCGGACGTGCTGGACACCTGGTTCAGCTCCGGCCTGTGGCCGATCTCCACCATGGGCTGGCCCGAGAGCACTCCCGAGTTGGACTACTTCCACCCCACCTCCGTGCTCGTCACCGCCTACGACATCATCACCTTCTGGGTCGCGCGCATGATCATGATGGACCTGTACCTCACCGGCCAGGAACCGTTCGGCACGGTCTTTCTCCACGGTTTGGTGCGCGACGTCCGGGGCCGGAAGATGTCCAAGAGCGAGGGCAACGTCATCGACCCCCGCGCGGCGATGGACCAATACGGGACCGATGCCGTCCGGTTCGCCCTCATGTCGCTCATGAGCCACGGGCAGGACATCGCGGTCAGCCCCGACAGGTTCGTCGGCGCGCGCAACTTCTGCAACAAGCTCTGGAACGCATCGCGCCTGGTGATCACCAACCTCGACGCCGAGGCGCCGCAAACGGTCCCCGATGACGCGGCTCTGGAGCTGGCCGACCGTTGGATCCTCGCGCGCCGCGACGCTGCCGTCGCTGAGGTGACGCAGCATCTGGAGAACTACGAGCTCGCCGATGCCGCGCGGCGCATCTACCAGTTCGTCTGGGACGAGTTTTGCGACTGGTACCTCGAGATGGCCAAGCAGGCCCTGTACGGTGACGACGACGCCCGCGGCAGCGCCGTCCGCGCCGTACTGGCAGCGACCCTGCGAGACATCCTCAAGCTCCTGCACCCGTTCGCGCCGTTCATAACGGAGCAGTTGTGGCAGACGCTGCATGATGGCACAGAGAGCCTCGCGGTGCAGCCGTGGCCGGAGGCGGGGAAGAGGCCGGATGCAGAGGCAGTCGAGGAGGCGATGAACACGCTTCAGGCGGTCATCCGCGCGGCGCGACACCTCCGAAGCACCGTCGGCCTCCCGCCATCGCAGCGAGTGGAGGCCATCCTGACGGCCCCGGACGACGAGAGCGCCGAGCTGCTCCGGCGAGAAGAATCGCAGATACGGAACCTCGCGGGGCTCTCGGATCTTGAGCTCACCGTCGGTGGGGCGCCCGACGTGTCACGTGCACTTCCCACAGTGGCCGCCGGCGTGCACGTGCTCGTCAGGGTGCCCGATGACGTCGATGTCGCAAGGGAAATGGACAAGTTGAACGCGCAGCTCGCCCGCCTCTCGCGGGAGCTGGAATCCAGCCAGAGGAAGCTGGCGAATGAGAAGTTCGTCAACCGCGCGCCGGCCGAGGTCGTGGAGAAAGAGCGCGCCAGGCGACAGGACTTGGGCGAGCGGAAGGCGAAGCTCGAGGAACGCATTGGGCTCCTGGAGAATCTTTGAGCCCCAGGTGTCGCCGCTCGTGTGCCAGAGCCTGCTCGTCAACCCGGGCACCCCTAGCCAGTGAAAGCACGGGTAGCGACTACCCGTCGCCGCCAGGGCCTACTCGCTGGGCTGTTCCGCCGTGGGAAGGCGAATGACGAACGTCGTGCCCGCGCCCAGTTCGCTTTCCACGGCGATCTCGCCGCCGTGCCCCTCTTCAATGATGCGCTTGCAGCTAAACAGGCCCAGTCCCGTCCCGCCCTCTCCTTTGGTGGTGAAGAAGGCCTCAAAGAGCCGTGGCATATGCTCAGCGGGGATGCCGGGGCCGGTGTCGCGGAACTCCATCTCGACGACCCCGTCATCGGCCGCCGCGGTTATCACGAGGTCGCCGCCGTCGGGGTCCATGGCCTGCACGGCATTGAGGATGAGGTTGACGAAGACCTGCTCGAGTTGATTGGGGTCGGCCAGTATTGGCGGCAGGTCCTTGGACAAATTCGGCTTGATGCGCACCTTGCTGCGACGCGCCTCGGTTCGGACCAGGTCGAGCGTGGCTTCGAGGGCCGAGGCAAGGTCAAGGGGCTCCTTCTTGACCTTCTGGGGACGCGAGAACGAGAGAAGCTGATGCGTGAGGGCGCGCAGGCGCTGCGTCTGCCGCTCGACGGTGTCGCGGAGCTCTGGCTCAATATCATCGCGCATGACGGCGAGCTCGACGATGGTGGAGATGGGTGTGATGACGTTACTTATGTCATGCGCGACGCTCGCCGACAGTGTGCCGATGATGGACAGCTTCTCGGATCGCACCAGGCGCTGTTGTGTGGCCTGGAGCTCGTCGTACGCGGTGCGCAGATCAGTATACAGTTCCGTATTGGCCAGGGCGATGGCCGCTTGCTTGGCGATGTCGGTGATGAGCTCCAGGTCTTCCTCCGTGAAGACGTGGGCCGCCGAGGTCGTGTCCAGATAGATGATGCCCAGTACGTTCTCACGATGTATCAGGGGAACGCACATGGCGGAGCGGATGCGGAAGTCCATGACGCTGTCGCTGGACTTGAAGCGCTCGTCGGCCATGGCGTCGGAGCTGAGGATGGACACACGCTCGTTGAGTGCCTGGAAGATGATGGCGCGAGAGACGCTGATGCGCTCGTCAAGCTGGTCCGTTTGGGTGCGGACGACTTTCGAGATGAGGCGCTTGGCTTCCTCATCCGCCAGCATCAGGATGCCGCGGTCCGCCGGCACGGCCTTCATGATGCTATCCATGATCGCCCTCAGCAGGGCGGCGCGGTCGAGCTTGCCGCTGAGCGTATCGGCGATCTGGTGGAGGGCGTCGAGCCTGTGCTGGAGCTTCTCGACCAGCTCCGCACTATCCACCGCCACCGCCCATTGCGAGTGCATCGTCTGCGGATCGAGGGTCTGGCTCACCTGCATGCGCTGCCCTTCGGGCTCCTCCGCCACGATGGCAACGGCCCGCTCGGCCGCTGCCTGCAGGTCAGCCTCGCTCTCCTCGCGCAGGGTCAGGTGGGTACGGCCGATGCGCACGATGGTCTCGGTGGCCCAGTGAACCTTCTGGGCTATACGGCGGTTATGAAGGAATGTGCCGTTGGCGCTGTTGGTGTCTTCGAGCCAGTAGCGACCGTTCTCGTAGGTGAGGCGGCAATGCAGTCGCGAGACGCGCGGATCGCCGTCGAGGGAGACGTCCGCGTCCTGCTTTCGCCCAATGGCGAACGCTGGCTTGGTAATCCGGAACTCCCGGCTCCGGAGTGGACCGTCCAGGACGATGACCTTCATGCGTCCTCCAACGCCTCCTCGTCCGATGACGCCATCATGTCTTGCGCAGGGTAAATCTGCGTCGTTACTGGCATTATACCGCGTTTGTTGTCACGATAACCTGGCCGGCGGGCGGCGAAGTTGCCGTGCAGGACTTGCTGATGTTACATACTTATCAACCAATTCTCCCTTGCCTTTTGTTGCGATCTAGACATTAGCATGTAAGCGGGCATACAATTATGAAGCAGACAGACCATCGAGATCACCATCCACCTGACTTGGGCGCGCCCATCGCGCGGGGGTGCAGCCTGCTGCTTGGAGCTGTCGCGGTGGCGCTCATTCTGGCTGCCACGAGCGCTTCGCGCGAACACGAGGCCGGTGCGGCCCACGCCCATGGACCACCGACGGCGAGCACGCGAACGCACTCGATGCTGACGATGCTGTGGGATGCCGGCGGGCGGAATTACACAGCGGCCGCGACGTGGGACATCGATGAGAACGGCGACGACGAGCTGCTCGTGCTCCAGGACGATGACGTTGTCGTCATCTTCGACGCGGACGGGGCACCGCAGCGCAGCGTGTTGCTCAGGCAAACGGCCCGCTCTCTCGATGTGGCAAAGCAACGCAATCCTCCGGCCATGATTCTTGGGAGCCGGCGGTACGGGCAGATGTCGGTAGCGGCCTATGACCGCGCCGGCGACGACGTGTGGTACTACCCCCTCCCCCGTGGCTACGATGTCGCCGCCTGCGCCGTCGCCGACATCGATGGCGATGGCGTGGAGGAGACCATCGCCGCTCAGAGCGACATGGGGCTGTCCTGTCTGGATGCGGATGGCCGGCTCAGATGGGAGCTCCCGCTTCCCGGCCTCATTGCCAGCCTCGCCGTAGGTGACATAGACGGCGACGGACGCCCCGAGATCCTCGTGGCTGGGCACGATACGCCTGTGACCGTGGTGAGCTGGCAGGGGCATGCGCTGCGTACGTGGGATATATGGGCGTCGGCGTGCTACGTTGCCGCCGCCGACCTCGACGGGGACGGCAGGGCAGAGATCGCCGTGAAAACGGCCACCTTCCGCGAACCCGAGAACGCCTTCGTCGCCGGCGTTGACTCCTCAGGCCAATTCATCTGGCGCCGGCCCGTACCGGGTCTGGTCCGCGCCGTCGCTCGTCCACTCACGGCCGTTGACATCGACGGCGACGGAGTGCGCGAGTGGGCTGCTGTGGGCAGCGACGGATCGGTGCACCTGATTGGGAAGAATGGCGAGCCGCTCGGCAGGCAGAACGTCGGAGAGCCCGTCATTGGCGTGTACCCAATGCGCACCAGAGCGGGGGCCGCCGAGTGGCTGGTCGCGGTCTCGCCAACGTCTGCCAAGTGCATGCAATTCAGGGGCGGTGCAGGCGGGTGACGCAGCCAGGCGGGAGAGCGGACAAGGGAAAGCAAAGGGCAGGCGGCCGGCGTCCGCCCTTTTGGCTGCTGATGATGGCGCCGCTGCTGCTCAGCGGCTGCCCGCACCGGCAGCGGCCGGCGGGGCGCACCGTGGTGACGTACTGGGAGAAGTGGACGGGCTTTGAGGGCGATGCCATGCGCGATGTGGTGAACGCCTTCAACGCGTCGCAGGATAGAATCCACGTCGAGCTGCTCACCATCAGCCAGATTGACCGAAAGACAGTGGTGGCCACCGCGGGCGGCGTTCCCCCCGATGTGGCCGGCCTGTGGTCCTTCAACGTGCACGCGTTTGCCGACAAGAACGCCCTCACACCCCTGGATGACTACCTGGCCGAGGCCGGCATAACGCGCGAGCGCTACATTCCCGGCTATTGGGACATGTGCAGGCATCGGGGCAAGATGTGGGCCCTGCCGACCACGCCCGCGTCCGTGGCGCTGCACTGGAACAAGACGCTATTCGCGGAAGCGGGGCTCGACCCGGATCGGCCGCCCAGAACCCTCGAGGAGCTGGACGCCTACGCCGACCGGCTCACCAGGCGCGACAGCAATGGCCGGCTCGTGCAGATGGGCTTCTTGCCCGCCGAGCCGGGCTGGTGGCACTGGAGCTGGGGCTGCTTCTTCGGCGGCAGGCTCTGGGACGGCAAGTCCAGGATCACGTGCGCCTCGCCAGAGAACATCCGGGCATACGAATGGGTGCAGTCGTACGCGAAGAAGTACGAAGCCAAGGCTCTTCAGGTGTTCCAGAGCGGATTCGGCAACTTCTCGTCGCCACAGAACGCCTTCCTCGCCGGCAAGGTCGCCATGGAGCTGCAGGGCGTGTGGATGTACAACTTCATCAGCAAGTACGCCCCGGGCCTGCAGTGGGGTGCCGCGCCGTTTCCCCATCCTGCCGACAGACCCGACCTGGCGAACGTGACCATTGTGGAAGAGGATGTGCTCGTCATCCCTCGCGGCGCGCGCCGTCCGCGGGAGGCCTTCGAGTTCATCAAGTTCGTCAACTCGCAAGCGGGCATGGAGCTGCTCAACATGGGCCAGCGCAAGCACACGCCGCTGCGGGCCGTCAGCCCCCGGTTCCTCGCCGAGCACGAGAATCCGTACATCCGTGTGTTCATCGAGCTCGCCCACAGTCCGAATGCCGTCTCGACGCCCAAAATCAGCGTGTGGGATGAGTACCGGGACGAGCTGACGAACGCCTTTGACGAGATATGGCTGTGCCGGGCCACTCCACGCGAGGCGCTGGAAGCTGTGCAGACGCGCATGCAGGAGAAGCTGCATCGGGAGATGCGGCGGGAGCGGAGGACCGGTAAGGCGCCCGTGTAGGGGCGGCGGCCTCTACTGTAGGCGCGCAACCGTGGCGCGCTGGCGAGGTGGCGGGCTCGGCCAGCCTCCCACCTCGGCCCGGCGAGGTACAGGCCCTCGCCTACAATGTCACCGCGGCCAAGTGTTCGAGGCGGAGTACCGATGACGCCACGAGCGAAGCGCGACATGCGCAATGGGCTGCTGTTTGTCTCGCCGTGGATCGTGGGCTTTGGCGGCTTCCTGCTCTACCCCATCGGCGCCTCCCTGCACTGGAGCTTCTGCGAGTACTCGGTGCTGCAGCCGGCGCAGTGGACCGGCCCCGACAACTACCGCGACCTGATGACGGATGAGGTCTTCTGGAAGGCGCTGGCCAACACGCTGCTGTATGCGGCCTTCGCCCTTCCCCTTGGGCTCCTCGTCTCGCTCAGCCTCGCCATTCTGCTGAACAGCGGCGTGCGGGGGATGGCCCTGTTTCGCACCATCTTCTTTCTGCCGGCGCTCGTCCCCTTGGTGGCGCTCGCCATCATCTGGTTGTGGCTGTTTAACGGCGAAAACGGCGTGCTGAACCACTGCCTGTCGTGGCTGCACATTACCGGCCCGCCGTGGCTCACCGATCCCTCCTGGTCCAAGCCCGCCCTGACGCTCATGAGCGCCTGGAGCGTCGGGCATGCCATGGTCATCTACCTGGCGCACCTGCAGGACGTGCCCGAGCAGCTCTACGAGGCGGCGGAGATCGACGGCGCCGGGTACTTCCGCAAGCTGCGCCACGTTACACTGCCCGTCATATCGCCGGTGATACTGTTCAATCTCGTCATGGGCATCATCGGCACGCTGCAGTTCTTCGCCGTGCCGTACGTTATCTCGCCGCAGGGCTCGCCGGCGCGCTCCATCTACTTCATCACCATGTACCTGTACGACAACGCCTTCCCGTACCTGCGCATGGGCTACGCCTGCGCCATGGCCTGGATA
>Ga0209979_1001527_pt1 | contig 25064 bp, 19 predicted proteins | sample AnhtaG_FD_183114 | JGI IMG/M metagenome (GOLD analysis project Ga0209979, IMG submission 183114) | Deep subsurface microbial communities from Anholt, Denmark to uncover new lineages of life (NeLLi) - Anholt_01485 metaG (SPAdes) (version 2) | ecosystem: Environmental > Aquatic > Marine > Oceanic...
GAAAAAGTGGTAAAAGCATTACAGTCCGTCTTTGGTAAAGCGAAAAAGGACTTAGCGGACTAGTCAGGTCGATATCAAGGGGCACGGTAGTCCGTTAGTCCATATGGACTGGAAAGGCTTAGGATAGACGGGGGGTTTGGGCACCGGTAAGTGCCTATTCATCTTTGCAGGCTTAAAAAATATTAAGTTTTTGTTACAGGGGCCTTGGCAAATGGGTACTTTGGCGATTTTCCTTGGCAAAAGGCTTGACAAGCGGGATAAAAGGTGCTTACAATGTGCTGACGTGTCAATTGTCTATTCAGTTCGGTATGTACTATCGGTATGTACTATCAAGGGGGTGGTTATATGAAATGATGAAAAAAGGAGATGGTTATTTAGGGCAATTTAACGATTCGCCCCACAAACCTGAGAAAGGAGAGACTAGATGAGGAAGAGATTTCCTACTATTGTACGATTGCTGGTGGTTCTGGCCATGCTTGCCAGCCTGCTGGCGATAACCGCAGCGCCGGTGAGCGCGCAGACGGCGGTGACCGGAGTTGGCTTCACGGCGAGCCCGACTACGGCGGGCGCAGAAGCGCAGTACGCCGTTGCCTTCACCGCAACTACTGCTCTGGTCGCGACGGTCGACACGATAACCGTTCGGTTCCCCGCTGGGGTGACCCTGCCGCCGACGATAAAGAAGGAATACGTCAGCGTGGCGTCGACCACATCAGGGGTGTGCGCGGTTGACCCGGTGGTGAACCAGACTCTGAAAACGATCACTCTGATCACGCCCGCTACCACGAATGCCGGCGCGGCGGCAACTGTTACCTTCGCCCAGGTGGCCGGGATCGAGAATCCCGACTTCGCCGCACTCGCGAACATCTACGTCGGGTATGTCAACACCAGCAAGGACGTGACTCCTGTGGCCTCGGCGGCCTACTCGGCGATAACTACGGACGTTACCTTCACGCCGCTCTTGGGGCCTGCGGGCACCCCGATAGCCGTGACGGGCGTTGGCTTTGCGCCGAGCAAGAGCATGGACATCACGGACGCCGGCACGGTGGTAATAGGCACCGGCACGACTTTGATAGACGGGACCTTCGCCGTGACTGCCTATGCAGCCACCACCTCCACAGGCACATTGACCGCTACCGACGGTGACGGGAACACCAACACAACCACCGCAACGTTCGCGGTGACGCCGACGCTTGGGCTCACCCCTAGTGCCGGACTGAAGCTTGGCAACGTCCGCGTTCAGGGGAGTGCCTTCACTGCAACCAACGTGATCGCCATGAGTGTTGGCGGCGTCCCGGTTAGCGTGAGCGCCGCGAATATAGGCACCCTGGACCCATACGCTGTAGGAACAAACGGCGTCATGGTGGTAGCAACCGGGTACACCGCGGTAATAGTTCCTGCCAGCACGGTGATAGACATCACCGTAGCGGTGCCCGCCACGGTGACAGGGGGCCTGAAGGCAATTGATGCCCGGGTCGTGACGGCCGGCGCTACCTACACCCTGGCCGCGTTCCTGGCGATCACGCCTGCGGCAAGCGGCAACTTCAACGTGACGCCAACGGCAATAGCGCTGGCCCCGGCTACGGGAATAGCAGGCTCCCAACCGACGGTGACGGGGACAGGATTTCCCGCGTATCAGCCCGGCGGCACGATTACTCTCACCACCTTAGCGGGTGTCGCCGTAGGTGGTTTCACAGCGCCACCAGTGTTCACCACCGGCAGCGACGGTCAGATGACCCCCAGGGTCATCACGATCCCCGTTGGCACAGTGCCGGGGACGTATGTCGTTACTGCCACGGCAGGGGGCGCGTCGGATACGGCAACCTTCACGATTCCTCAGCCAGCCATTCCCGACATCGAGTGTGATCCGGCCGAGGGAGCGGTCGGCAGCACCTTCGGTGTCACCGGCTCCGGGTTTACCCCCTTAACCTGGGCTAGCATCACGTTCGATGTGGGCGGTATCAACCTGCTGCTCGGCACGGTGAATACCAATTCCGCCGGGGGGATCACGGCTTCAGGGCTTACTGTTCCCACAACGACACCTGGATTCAAGCAGGTGCAAGTTAGCGACAGCGGTGGGACGCTGTCAGCCTCGGACACCTACGAAGTTACCGTAGGGGAGGCTGTAGTCTTGGTAACGGATGGTCTGAGCTCTATAGCTGGCAAGTATGAAAGGGTAGTGAGTTGGGATAATGCGAACAAGGAATGGCTGGTATATGACCCAGCCATACCGGAACTCCAGATCCTCACTCAGCTGGTTAAGAAGGGATCTTACTGGATCAAGGTAACTCAGGACTGCACGTTGACCTTCGGTACCGAGACCTATCCCCTGTATGACGGCTGGAACTCGATCGGCTGGCAAGGCTAAAGCGAGAAGAGGGGTAGCCCCGATTTGGTCGGGGCTACCCCCTGAATAGCAAAGTAAGGAGGAAAGAATGGTCAAACTGATAACCGTTGTTGCTCTGGTACTGGTAGCTATGCTCCTGTTGCCTGCCGCCGCTCTAGCCCAGCCGGAGGTGAGCTGGTTCTACGGTGATGTGGTGGTTGACGGTGAGAAAGCCCCTGATGGCACCGTGGTATCGGCTTGGATAGAAGGCAACAAGACGGCTGAAACCACTACCACCGATGGGGAGTACGTTTTGGCTGTAGGCGAGCCTGGCAAAACCTACCCCGGAGCGACTGTGACCTTCATGGTAGATGGCTCTGACACAGGCGTGACGAGGACCTGGGTGGCGGGCGAGCCCTTCGAGACGGACCTCACCGTTGGCGAGGCGCCGATAGGGCCAGGAGCGGAGATAGAGGTGGACGTGAGGTGGACAGCGGGGAACTCCACACTCGAAGATAGTGTGCTGACTCTGTACCTCGGCGAGAAGCCTGCTGACGGCGCCGCTGGCGCCGCTGGCGCCGCTGGCACCGCTGGCACCGCTGGTGAGCCTGGAGAAGACGCTCCCGGTGGAATAGCATTACCGCTTGTTGCGCTGATCATCGCTATCATTGCGGTCGGCGTGGCAGTGATGAGCATGCGGCGCAAGGTATAAAGCGCTTGATTAAAGGTTTTATTAGCAAAAGCCGTCTGTCTTTTGGCGGGCGGCTTTTGCTTAATTAGGCTCCCGGGGTGCTCGCTACACCTTTGAGCATACAGCTAACAGCATTCAGCAATCAGATACCATGATACCCTGAAAACTGATACCTGACGGCTGAACGCTCGCCGATAGTGCTTGGGACCTTGTGCTTAATCATGGTTTATGCGCAACCATGCAATGCGTCTTATACAAGAGGATGTTTCTCCGCAAAGGCTGCCAAGAAACTGAGCGATAGGCTATCCTGTTTGCCGTCAAGGGAAATGTAGCCCAAAAACAGCGATTACCTTCAAAAATCAGTGTTTTGGGTGTCATTGCGAGCCCAAGCCCTTCCCCCCTTTTGAAAAGGGGGGAAGGGGCAGCGAAGCAATCCCACCACAAATACATTCAAGATTGCTTCGTCCCCCGATGAATCGGGGTCCTCGCAATGACATAGGGAGGGGGGCAACACCAACTTGGTTTTCAATCGCTATTCTTGGGATGTAGCTTGCTTGTTGACAACGGTGAGCGCATGGGCTAAGATGCCTTCGGTAGCGATGATTCGAGGGGCCGGTGGGTTGAAAGGGTTGCTAAACGCGGCCGAAAGTACTATTGACGGCGATTTCGTTTTTATGTTAAACTGGGACGCGGAAGAGAAGGGCTATAAGGGAATCTGGAGGTGAAAAAATGAGGGTTGGAGTTCTCGGTCTCGGTCAGGCGGGGGGTAGGATTGCCGACCTGCTGACGTATCACAGTCGGTGGGGCAGACACCCGGGTATCTGTCCCTTCGCCCTGGCTGTAAACTCGGCGCAAGCTGACCTTCTGGGACTGAGCTCAATAGAGAAGAAGGATAGAATCCTTATCGGGCAGACGGTGGTGAAAGGGCATGGAGTAGGGTTGAATCGCAAGGTAGGGGCAAAGGTAACAAAGCATGGGCTCCATTCCATCATGCACGCGGTCACGGAGAAGACTATTCACCATGTAGATGGCTTCATAGTCGTTGCAGGTCTTGGGGGTGGCACCGGGTCTGGAGGGGCAGCGGTGGTCATTTCTAAGCTCAAGCAGGTCTACGAGGAGCCAATCTATTTAATAGGTATTCTCCCCAGTGAGGATGAGGGGAAACTGATGGCCATGAACGCCATAGAATGCCTGCAAGAGCTAGATGGAATGGTTAATGGCGTGCTCCTGTTTGACAACGACGTTTGGAAAAAGGAGGGGCTCCCGCTCGAGACAAGCTACAACATAATGAACTACGAGCTAGTGAAGCCATTGCCCTTAATGCTGGGTGCCGGCGAGACGGAGAAGGACAAGGTTGGCATAAAGGTGATCGATGCCTCTGACATCATAAACTCCTGGGAAGGGTTTAGCTATATCGGATATTCAGAGATGAAGGCCAAAAAGGCGCGTGACAGGTTCTTCTTCTTCAGGAAAAAAAGCTCCATAGACCAACTGAGTCCAGCTATGAGGTGCTATACAGCCATAAGGAACGCCGCTACCCTGAGGCTAACCGGCGAGTGCGATATAAAGAAAGCCAGGAAGGCATTGATGCTCATTGCCGGGCCGCCGGACGAGCTAAATATGGAGGGCTTCTCCCACGCTAAGAGCTGGCTGGAAAGCTCGATAGCGACTGCCGAGGTCAGAGGGGGAGACTGTCCGATCCGGGGGTGGGATACGGTGGCTGGTGTGGTGATGCTTTCAGGATACACAGAGATTCCCAGACTGGGCGTGACTATAAACAATGTGAAGGCATCTGTGGCAGGAGGAGACTGAATCCCGCAAGCCCTTTGCTCTCTTACGGGCTGAAGGCCGGAGTGACAGCATGTTGAGTGTCAAGCGAGTCTGGTGGATCCCAGTAGTGATATGTATTGTCTTAGGTATCTTGTCCCTGATACCTGTAAATACTGCTAAAGATGGTACGTTCTTACCTTACCAGGCTATTATTCCCCTGGCTCCAATAAGCTCGATACTAATCTGGCTTGCTGGCGGCCTGTTCTATCTCCTGGGGCGATGGGTTACGGGGAGGCCCTTGCGTTCGCCATCCCACTAGCATCATACCACAACAAGCTTTCAGCCGTCCGCATTCAGCTCCCAGGCCATCGTGAGCCTCAGGGTCGAACGGCAAAACCCCAAAGCTGCGACCCTTTTCCTCAGAGAATAGATTTATTCCGTTCGCCCTGAGCCCCCGCGTACGCGGGGGGCCGTTCCTGGTTCGACCCCGACGGGTCGGGGTCCTGTCCGATGATGCTTTGCTCATCGAGACTCTCGACACAGTCGGAGAGCGGAGCCGAAGGGCTCACCACGAACGGCATCTGGCACATCAATTTTCACGATTTGTTGCTGGACAATCGCCCATAGAGGTTTAATCGAAAAAGCTGAGTGCTGATAGCTGGACACTTGCTTGCAACTAGTGGTAGTCGAGCACCACGACATTGGTCTCTGGGGGCAGGCTTGATTTGCTGACGTTAAGCTTTGGCTGGGAAACGACCTCCTTCAGACCCATCTCCTTGAGGAAGTGTTCTAGAGGCTTCAGGTCTATCTTCACCACCTCCGTCTTGAAGTGCATTGGTATTACGAGCTTGGGTTGAAGCAGGCTTATGATTTCGACCGCTGCCGCTGCACCTATGGTAGCTCCTCCGCCCACAGGCACCATCAGGATATCGGTATCGCTCATCTGCTCGATTTGCTCCGCTGTCGGCACGTGTCCCAGGTCCCCAAGATGGCAGATGCTTACCTCCTCGATCTGTACAAGGTAAACGGTGTTCTTACCCCGGTGCTCTCCCCTCTCAGCATCGTGGAAGGTAGCGATACCATTGATGAAAACGTTGGCGATCTCGTACTCCCCTGGCCTGCTAATAACCTTGGGACTGCCTGCAACACCTTCCAAGAAGCTGTGCTGAGGGTGTTGGTGGCTCACAGTGACGATGTTTGCTGTGAGTTTCTTCACAGGATAGCCCAAGGTCCTGTCAAAGGGATCGGTAACGATTGTGGCTTCCTTACCCCTGATTCTGAAGCACGAATGACCCAGCCAGACGATTTCCATGCTATCCTCTTAGGCGTGAGAGCAGTGCCCACCCCGAAGGCAGTGCCACTGCCGCTAGAACGAGCTTGATTAAGTCGCCTGGAATGAAGGGATAAAGCCCAGCCAAGAGCACCCCGTTAGTGGGGTCAAGGTATTTGAAGTCCAGTTGCCAGCCGCTAAGCCACGCTGGGGCGAAGAAGCGTGCCAGCCAGGGGAGACCGAAGAGGTAGATAACGGCATTGCCACAGAGCATGGCAAGCGCCGTAGTCCAGAAACGCCGGTCCCAGCCCCGCTCGGCAAGGAATCCAACGACGAATGCGGCGGCCACAAACCCGATGAGATAGCCTCCAGTAGGACCGGCGAAGCGAGCAACGCCTCCGCCGTAGCCCATAGTGGCAGTGAAAGCAAACACCGGCAACCCCACCGCCCCCTGAGCTAGGTAGGCCATCATGCTCAGTGCCCCCCGTCGACTGCCCAAAAGAGCACCGGCGAGCAGTACCGCGAGGGTCTGCCCTGAAATCGGAACCGCCGTTCCCGGGATGAGAAAAGATATGCGGGCGCAGAGGACAATAAACCAACTGAAGCCCACGATCAGCGCCAGATCGACTGCCAGATTACGGCGTACTCCTGCTTTAAGCAACAGGGTATCTACCATGGTAGTGGTGGTTGCTAGCCCATTCATGGGTTATCTCCTTTCTCTACTCAGAATGTTCTTGCCCACGGCCCCATTCAATCGCCATGGCTGCCCAGCTAAGGCCTCCCCCAAACCCGACCAGGACCAGATTATCGCCATCCTTGATCCGGCCTTCCTCTACGGCCTCACACAGAGCGATGGGGATCGAGGCTGCCGAGGTATTGCCGTAGCGGTCTACATTGATAAAGAACTTGTCCAGAGGGATGCCAAGCAGTCTAGCTGCGGATTTGAGGATGCGGGTATTGGCTTGATGGGGGATGATGAGATCGATGTCTGATAGCTCGAGGTGGGCGGCGGCAACAACCTCCTTGGTTACCCGGCACATAATGTTGATTGCAAACTTGAACGTCTCCGGTCCTTTCATGGTGAGAAAGTAGCGCCTATCATTTAGGCCGCAGGGTCCCGGGGTGTAGAGAATATCTGCCCCGGAGCCATCGTTTCCCAGGACGAAGCTGAGTGAGCCTGGTGGCGAATCGCTGGCCTGTATCACCACCGCTCCTGCGCCGTCGCCGAAGAGGACACAGGTGTTGCGATCCTGCCAATCCAAAATTCGCGAGTAAACCTCGCTGCCTATAACCAGAACATTATCGTAGGTTCCGGCTGCGACGAACTGGCAGGCTGTTGCCAGGGCATAAATGAAACCGCTGCAAGCGGCATTGAGATCGAAGGCTGCAGCCTTTTTGGCACCCAGCGAATCCTGTACCAGAGAGGCGCAGGCGGGGAAGATATGCTCCGCGGTGCAGGTCGCTGCAATCACCAAATCGAGAGAGGATGGCGCAAGTCCAGAGACCTCGAGTGCCTCCCTGCCTGCGCGCACTGCCATGGTTGTTGCTGTTTCCTCGGCGGCAACGATCCTTCTCTCCCTGATCCCGGTACGACTCCAAATCCAGGCGTCTGAGGTATTGACAAACCCCTCTAGTTCCTGGTTTGTGAGCACCTTGTCAGGCAAATACTTGCCCCAACCGATAACTCGTGCATATCGAGCCAAGGAGGCCTCTTCTTTTAAGCCCTTATCGAAACAAAAGTATAGCAAACTTGATACCCGAGGTCAAACGTCTTGACAAAATTGAGTGTGAGGTGATAGAGTTAATTATGTATTAGCACTCTTAGCTTAAGAGTGCTAATGGGGTGGGAGGATGCTTACTCAGAGAAGGTCGGATATCCTCAAGATCGTAGTCGGTGAATATATCTCAACTGGATTGCCTGTGAGTTCGGATACCGTCGCTCGCAGGGGGCTGGGGGTGAGTCCGGCTACCATACGTAATGATATGGTCGAACTGGAGGAAGAGGATTATCTCTCTCAACCTCATACCTCGGCGGGACGCATCCCCTCGGATAAGGGGTATCGCCATTACATAGAGTCCATGACGGGTGATGTTCAACTTTCTTTAGTCGAACAGCGCCTGATCCGACACCAATTTCACCAGGTGGAGACTGAGGTCGAGGAATGGACCCGTCTTGCTGCTGCTATATTGTCACGCACAGTGCGTAGTGTGGCCATCGTTACTTTACCCAAGCCTTGTGAGTCCCGGCTCAAGCATCTGGAGCTTGTTTCCCTTCAAGAGTTCCTGGCTTTGCTCGTCCTCGTCCTCAGGGAAGCTAAGCTCAAGCAGCAAGTGCTAACCCTGGAGGGGGCTGTTTCTCAGGAGGAGCTTAGTGCCTCTGCCCAGAGAATTAGCTCTGCCTGTGCTGGGCTGACTTGTTCTCAGATATTCACCAAGGGCTTGGAGCTTTCCCCTCTGGAGGAGCAAGTAGTGAGAGCTGTGGTGCAGATGATGCAGGCTGAGGAGGGGGAGGCTTATGAAGAGCCCTGCGTTGATGGCTTGCGCCATATGCTCAGCCAGCCCGAGTTTGTCTCCAGGAGCAAGTTGGCGGCAATTGTCGAGTTGTTTGAGCAAAAGAGCCTGCTCAAGTCGCTCCTGCTCCAGGTGCTGACTGGAGAGGGGGTGCGAGTGGTCATTGGGAGGGAGAACAAACAGGACGTGATGCAGGACTGTAGCATGGTCATCACCAGATACGGTATTCCTGGGGAGGTTGGTGGGGCCCTGGGTGTGATGGGGCCAACTCGAATGCAGTACAATCGCGCTATTCCCACTGTTTGCTTCCTGTCCTCGGTGATGAGCGAAATGGTGGGCGAGCTGTATGGGTAGAATTTGCAAGTGTTCAGCATTCAGCTTTGGAAACGTTCTAAGTTCTACGTTCTAGGTCAACCTTGAACTTAGAACCTAGAACCCCAAGAACTGGGAGCTGAAAGCTGACGGCTGAAAGCTTATAAGAGGGGTGATATAGTTTGGCCGACGAAGAGATGAATTTCTCGCCAGATGAGGAAGGTGTTGAAAGGGGGGAGGTTGAGCAGGTGGAGGACCTAGAATCGCTCAAGAAAGCCCTTGAGGAAGCAAAGGAGCAGGCAGAGAAGTATCTGGCCAACTGGCAGCGAGCAGAGGCAGACTTCATTAACTACAAGAGGCGCAGTGAGCAGGAGCGGGCCGAGATGGCTAGTTTCGCCAACGCCACTCTCATCACAGACTTGCTTCCTGTCTTGGATGACCTGGAGCGAGCCCTGGAAAACGTTTCCGACGGCTTCGATGGGCCCACCTGGGTTGAGGGTATCAGGCTTGTCTATCGTAAGCTGAAAGCGGTTCTCGAGGATCGGGGTCTCCTGGAGATCGAGGCGGAGGGCAAGGAATTTGACCCCAATCTCCACGAGGCGGTGATGTGTGTGGAGGGAGAGGAAGGGAAGGTTTGCGAAGAAATACAGAAGGGCTATAAGCTTCGCGATCGCTTGCTCCGCCCCTCTATGGTCAAGGTGGGGAAAGATCAGGATGGCACTGAATCTGAAGGGGACTGAGAGTAAATCCATGTAACTTGAGGGAGGTTGGATATGGGAAAGGTAATCGGTATCGATCTGGGCACGACAAATAGCTGTCTTGCTGTTATGGAGGCAGGCGAGCCAGTGGTTATCCCCAGTCAGGAAGGGGGGCGGGTGGTCCCTTCAGTGGTAGCGGTGAGCAAGACTGGTGAGCGGTTGGTGGGGCAGGTTGCCAAGCGACAGGCGGTTACCAACCCGGAGAATACCATCTTTAGCATCAAACGGTTCATGGGGCGCAAGTTCAATGAGGCAACGGTGCAGGAGGACAAGAAGTTGGTGCCCTTCAAGTTGAACGAAGCCCCCAATGGCGACGTAGGGGTCAGGATGGGCGACAGGGATTACAGTCCACCTGAGATCTCGGCGATGATCCTGCAGAAGATGAAGACAGATGCCGAGGCTTATCTCGGGGAAAAGGTCACCGAAGCAGTGATAACAGTCCCCGCCTACTTCAGCGATAGCCAGCGACAGGCGACCAAGGATGCTGGGAAGATCGCCGGGCTCGAGGTGCTGCGCATCGTCAATGAGCCCACTGCTGCCTCCCTCGCCTATGGGCTGGACAAGAAAAAGGAGGAGACCATCGCTGTCTATGACCTCGGCGGCGGCACCTTCGATATCTCGATCCTGGAATTGGGTGAGGGAACCTTCCAGGTCAAGTCTACCAATGGCGATACCCATCTAGGCGGCGACGATCTCGACCAGCGCGTCATGGATTGGCTGTGCGATGAATACAAGCGGGATCAGGGAATCGATCTCAGGCAGGACAAGATGGCGCTGCAGCGGCTGAAGGAGGCAGCGGAGAAAGCGAAATGCGAGCTGTCCACAGTGGCGCAGACCGACATAAACCTTCCGTTCATCACAGCTGACGCCTCAGGCCCTAAACATCTGAACATTACCCTGACAAGGGCCAAGCTCGAGCAACTGGTGATGGATCTGGTGGAAAAGACCGTTGAGCCTTGCCGCCAGGCGCTATCTGACGCCGGTATTTCCGCCAACCAGGTCGATGAGGTTATACTCGTCGGCGGCCAGACCAGGATGCCTCTGGTGCAGCAGAAGGTCAAAGAGCTTTTCGGCAAGGAGCCGCATAAGGGCGTCAACCCCGATGAGGTGGTTGGTATCGGTGCTGCGGTTCAGGCAGGAGTGCTCAAGGGGGACGTCCGGGATGTGCTGCTACTCGATATCACTCCCCTTACCTTGGGCATCGAGACCCTGGGTGGGGTAATGACTTCTCTCATCGTTCGCAATACCACTATTCCAACATCGAAGAGCCAGATATTCAGTACGGCCGCTGACAATCAGCCCAGCGTTGAGATTCATGTGCTTCAAGGGGAACGCCCTATGTCTGCTGATAATAGGGCCCTGGGGCGCTTCATGCTCGATGGTATCCTTCCGGCACCACGGGGGATGCCTCAGATCGAGGTTACCTTCGACATCGATGCCAATGGCATCCTCAGTGTTAAGGCCCACGATAAGGGCACTGGCAGGGAACAGAAAATCACCATTACCGCTTCCAGTGGGCTGAGTAAGGAGGAGGTCGAGCGCTTGCAGCGCGAGGCCGAGATGCATGCTGCTGAGGATGCAAGGAAACGTGAGGAGGTTGAAACCCGCAATATGGCCGATAACCTGGCATATACGGCGGAGAGGACGCTGAGAGAGCAGGGTGATAAGGTGCCCTCTGACTTAAAGGAGGAGGTTGACGGCAAAATAGCAGCGGTGAGGTCGGCATTATCCGGGGGCGACATAGAGCAACTCAAGCGCGCAAGTCAGGAACTTTCTGAGGCGTTGCAGAAGGTGGGCGCAGCCGTCTATCAGCAGGCGGGTGCTCCTCCACCTCCTCCAGGTGGTGAGGAACCAGGCGGGGAGGAACCAGGCAAGGGCGATGAAGGCACTGTGGAGGGCGAATTTCGGGAGGTGTAAAGAGGGCAAGATGCTGCCTTTAATAGTTTGGTAAATAGGGCGGGAATTCCCCGCCTTATTTATTTGATGTACGTTTCGGTGCAGAAGGAACAAACCTCCATGGGCGGGTGCCCACCAACGAATAATGAAAATTAATATGCCAGATGCCGTTCGTGGTGAGCCCTTCGGCTCCGCTCTCCGACTGTGTCGAGAGTCTCGATGAGCAAAGCATCATCGGACAGGACCCCGACCCGTCGGGGTCGAACCATGAACGGCCCCCCGCGTACGCGGGGGCTCAGGGCGAACGGATTAAACTCTATTTCCGAAGCAGAAATTGACCAGAGCCAAAAAGCGGTGTACACTTTGATCAAACCTTGGCTGGAAATGTAGCGCCTCTGCGTTCGAGACAAAGGCCTGATGCCTGACTAACCTATGCTCATCTCGGGCTGAGGCAGGGATTTCGCTCTGGTTGGCTTATATGCCTCGGCCGGTTTTCGACTTTCAGGAGTAACGCTTGACTAGGCAAAGATGGCAAATCTGCCCTCCGCTTCCCGATGACGTGCTGGCACAGCGGCTTGGGGTCGAACCTTTGTCGCGGTATCAGAAAGACGGCTGCTCCCATTGGCCGAAGGCAGCCGAACCGCCGGACATAACCCCGTTACTTGTCCAATTGCTCCATAATCGTGGAATCGTAGATCCTGCTGAGTTCGAGCCCTTCCTCGTTGCTGACGAGAGGCTGGCACATGCGCCCCTCCTCCTCCCAGATATTGACAAGGCTGTGGCCAGGATCCTCCGCGCTTTGCTCGGAGACGAACTCATTGCCGTATACGGAGACTTCGATGCCGATGGCATTACCGGTACTGTTCTATTGGCACAAGGTATCTCGCAGATGGGGGCTAGGGTTGTTCATTACATTCCTCACCGCCTGGATGAAGGTCACGGGCTAAACTTCCCTGCCCTGAAGAGCCTGAGAGAGATGGGGGTTAGCTTGGTAGTGACCGTCGACTGTGGCATCGGTGGATTCTCCGAGGTGGAGCAGGGGCAAAAGCTGGGTCTGGACATCATTATAACAGACCATCATGCGGCTCCTGATCAGCCTCCCCCTGCCCTGGCGGCCATCGACCCCAAACGTCCCGACTCTGGTTACCCGTTTTCCGAGCTGGCGGGCGTAGGGGTTGCGTTTAAGCTTCTGCAGACGCTTTTTGGGGCAACTCATAGAGATGGAGAGTGGGATGATTTTCTCGACTTGGTTGCTCTGGGAACTGTTGCCGACATGGTGCCCGTGGAAGGAGAGAACCGATATTTGGTAAAACGTGGGCTCGAGGTCCTTAACCGAAGTCAGAGGGTTGGCTTGCAAGAGCTAGTGCTCTGTGCCGGGCTGGAGATGGGTAAACTCGATGAAGAGAGCATCTCTTATATGCTGGCGCCCAGGCTTAATGCCAGCGGAAGAATGGATCACGCTGTCACCAGCTATGAGCTGCTAACCACATCTTCTCGAACGCAGGCTCGTCAGCTTGCGGGTGTGCTTGAGTCTAGTAACAGCGAGCGCCGGAGGCTGAGCACCGAGTTTTTTGCCAAGGCGAAGGAGGGATTGCTTCTCGAGGGGGCTGATCTGCCGCTGCTGGTGGTTGGCGGATCCGATTACCCTCCCGGGGTGGTGGGGGTGGTCGCCGGCAAGCTGGCCGATGAGTTCTATCGACCGGCTATTGTGCTCCAGTTTGATGGGGAGGTAGCCAGGGGTAGTGCTCGCAGCATCCCCGAATTCGATATCGTTGCTGCCTTGACCGAGTGCCAGGATTTGCTCTCCCGCTATGGAGGACATCGCCAGGCGGCGGGCTTCGTCATGCCCAGCGCCGATGTAGACCGGCTTAAGGAGCAGCTTCTGGAGATAGCAGCCCGAGAACTGGTCGGAGTCGACCTTCAACCGGCAATAACCATCGATGCCGTGATCCCACTGTCTACGTTGAGTGGACAAACCTACAAGCTCATAAGCGCTCTGGCGCCCTTCGGGCAGGCCAATCAGGTTCCCACTTTTCTCAGTCGAAATGTGAAGGTGGTGGACTCGCGCAACGTCGGTAGCGACGGAGATCATCTGAAGCTAAAGCTGCGCGATGGAAAGGTTGTCTGGGATGCTATCGGCTTCGACCTTGGCGACCGAAAGCTATCCTCCCATCTCGATATTGTCTATAATCTGGAGAAAGAGAACTGGGGCGGAAGGCAACTGCTGCGGCTCAACATTATCGACTTTCTTCCCTCAACTTGAACTCGACCTCAGCAAACAAAGCAATTCCGCGAGGCAGGATAGGTGTCATTGCGAGGCACAAGGTGCCGAAGCAATCTAGTGGGTGGGGTACAGGAAGAGGATATTGGGATTGCTTCGCTTCGCTCGCAATGACAAGGGAGCCTGCCGGGAAACAAGCCAATGAAGCGACTTCTGATACTTCTATTGATATTGACTACTGCTTTTCTCCTAAGCTGTGCCTCCGACACTGAAATCGGTGTCGTCGACACCGAAGGTCAGGTGAGGGTCGTTCGAGTTATCGACGGCGACACTATCGAGATCGAGGGGGGTGCCCGTGTAAGATATATCGGTATCGATACCCCGGAGCTTTACCCGCAAACGGAGCACTATGGCCGGGAGGCATGGGCCGAGAACCAGGAATTAGTGGCAGGGAAAGTAGTGGCGCTGGAGAAAGACGTAACGGAGACGGATCGCTATGGAAGACTGCTTCGCTATGTTTATGTCGATGGCGTTTTCGTTAACGCCGAGCTGGTCAAGTGGGGCTATGCCTATGCTTCTCCTTACGGCCTCAATGTTAAATACCAGGAACTCTTTTCACAGCTCGAGGAGGAGGCAAGAGAGGCTGGTAGGGGGCTCTGGCGATAATAGCAGCGCTATGGAGTCAACTGCTCTCGAATTTCAGTTTCTTTGAATCAAGGGAGATCATCCGGCTGCTATGGGCAAACACTTTCATGAATCAGGGACGGCGTTTTGAATCCGGAGCTATCCACTAATCCTGATTCCCCTCCGGCTCACCCTCGAATGACATAAGACACCACTTTAGCATTCCTTTCACGTGAACTGCTGAGCGGCTTTTTGTGCTCTCAGCGAATGACTGTACTTAGTGCGCTACAAGCATATATAATCCGTACATGAACAGTTACCTGAGGGATTCCCAACCTTGGGAAGGAGAGGTATGGGTGATCTGAGCCTGCTGGCGAGTATGGCAATTGTCCTGGGGGTTGCGCTTGTTGGGGGTATGGCGGCGCGCCTCTTGAAGCTGCCCGTTATCCTTGGCTATCTCCTGAGTGGGATTGTCATTGGGCCTCATGGGCTGAAGCTGGTTCGTGAGGTAGGGGACGTTGAGACGCTAGCCGAAATCGGAGTCGTGTTATTGATGTTCACCTTGGGCATAGAGTTCTCTCTTAGAACCCTGAGGCAGATAGGCAAGGTTGCCATATTTGGCGGGGCCGCTCAGATAGTGGCCACTGTGGCGCTGGGGCTGATGGTGGGTTGGCTGCTCGAGTGGTCGCTTACGGAGGCGGTTGTATTCGGTTTCTTCATTGCGCTGAGTAGCACCATCATCGTCCTGAAGACCCTCATGGAGCGTGGGGAGTTGGGGAGCCCCCATGGGCGGGTGATGATTGGCATTCTCCTGGTACAGGACCTCAGCGTGGTTCCCATGATGGTCATCCTCACTTCTTTGGGTGATACGGGGACGGCGCTTTGGGGGGCCTTGGGATGGGCTGTCTTGAAGGCAGCCCTGTTTCTGGTGGTGATATTTGCCTTGGGCTATTGGGTGCTTCCCCGGGTTATGAGAAGGGTAGCAGGGGGGCGCTCCCGGGAGCTTTTCCTACTTACAGTAGTATGCCTTTCCCTCGGGGCGGCCTTTGGTGCCGATTACGCCGGGATTACGGCGGCGCTTGGTGCTTTCCTGGCTGGGCTGCTGTTCAGTCAATCTGAATATGCCCATCAGGCTCTGGCCGACATCAGACCCCTGAGGGATATATTCGCCATCCTTTTCTTCGTCTCCCTGGGGATGCTTGCCGATCCCGGCTTTATAGCAGAGAACCCGGGAGAGGTAGGTGCTGTTGTAGCGGCCATTGTGCTGGGCAAGTTCTTCATCACGGCTCTCGTCCCCTGGGTCTTTGGTTACAGCGCCAAGACCAGTCTGTTTACAGGCAGCGGGCTCTTCCAGATAGGGGAGTTCAGCTTTGTCCTGGCTGCCCTCGCCCTCGAAATGGACATCATCTCCAACGACCTGTATTCCTTGACCATGGCCGCCGCAGTTATCACTATATTGCTGACTCCCTTTGGCATGGGCTTGACCTCAAAAATCTACCACCGGCTAATCCGGGTGGAGAGAGTCTCAGATTTTCTGGCTGCTCGGCTTGATCCGACGGCATTAGGGCAAGGGAGGCAGCTTTCCAGCCATGCAGTGATCTGTGGCTATGGCCGAATGGCCAAGAGCCTGGGGCAGGTGCTTGAGCGGAGGAATTTCTCTTACCTTGTGATCGACATAGACCCAAGAGTTATCGATTCGGCGCGCGAGAGGGGTATTCCCTGCATCTACGGAGATGCTAGCAATCCTGAGATTCTGGCTCGGGCGGAGTTGGAGAGGGCCAAGGTCTTGGTGGTCACCTTTCCTGATCCCATAGCTGCCAAACTGGCGGTGGCGAACGCCCGCCGGATCAATCCCAGGCTCGATGTGGTGGCTCGGGTTCACCGGGATGAGGATACCGAGGTGCTGCGGAGTCTTGGGGTCGCCGAGATGGTGCGCCCCGAGTTAGAGGCCGGACTGGAGATCATCCGCCATACGCTGCACCGCTTTGGCTTGACCATGCAAGAAATTCAGTACATAGTTAATACCCTCAGGGAGGAGGAAGTTTAGAGCGATTCACCCTCACCTAACCTCTCCCTTCGAGGGAGAGGGATTCGTGATCCTCCCTCCCCTAGCGGGAGGGAGTTAGAGGGAGGGGGATTTTATGCGAAACCGTGCAAGAGACTATAATTGGTGGAATTCATCGATTAGGCAAGCCCAAAGCAGCGTTGAACAGCCCTATAAATCGGTGTAGAATAGTGCCAAATTGGCTTGATGGAAGATAAAGGATGAAGGTTCCAAGGTGCAAGGGAACGCGTGATCTACTGCCTCAGGACATGGCAAAATTTCGCCGGATAGAAGCGGAATTTAGAAACTGCTGCCTAGGGTGGGGCTATCAGGAGATCAGGACCCCCATCCTGGAGTATCTACATCTCTTCACCTCCGCGGGAACGCTATCCCCCGATATGCTGGGACGGGTTTACTCCTTTCTCGACTGGGATGGCTGGAGCGGGGAGCGGGTGGTGCTCAGACCCGATGGAACCATTCCTGCCGCCCGACTTTATGTGGAGAACTTCCAGAATCTCCCCATAGCCAAGCTCTTCTATGTGGAGAATATGTTCGCCTTCGAGGGCACAGGCAAGGAGTCCAGGGAGCGCTGGCAGTGCGGCGCCGAGCTCATTGGTGGAAGCAAACCTGAAGGCGATGTCGAGCTGCTCTCGCTGGCGCTGGAAGCCATTGCGAGGCTAGGGATCGATCCAGTGGAGATTCGGCTGGCTCACGCCGGACTGCTAAGGACTTTCCTCGAAGGATTGGGATTGAGTGGTGAGCAGGAGGCCGAGGTGCTGGATCAGATCTTCTCCGGGAATGTGGATGTACTGGTTGACATAAAGGGCGGAAATCCAGAACTGGAGAAGCAGCTGCAACTTCTGTTTGGCATGAAGGGAAGCTCTCCTGGCTTCGTGGAAAACCTGAGGAGCGTTTGTGCTCCATTACTGCCCGCTCTTGAGCCCAGCCTTAATGAACTGGCTCGGATTGCCAGCTTGCTAACCGGTTTGGGCTTTGGCTATGGAATCGATTTCACTTCGGGGAGAGGCTTCGAATATTACACCGGCATCATCTTCGGCTTCTACAGCTCGGGGCGGAGGTTGGGTGGAGGGGGTAGATACGACGAACTGATCCCGTTGGTGGGGGGAGGGAGCGTCTGCGCCTCGGGCTTTGCTCTCTATGTTGATGAGCTCATGGATTTGGTAAAAGAGACGCCGCGGCGAGAACGGATTCTGGTCAAGGCGAAAGGCGCTGAAGGGCTCAGGGATTCTCTCGAGGTCGCCTGGTTGTTGCGGGGCGCAGGTTATATCGCTGAGTTCGATTTGGGCTACAAGGAAACCAGCGATTTTCGCTGGATAGTTGTTATGCGCGGTGGGGAGGGCATCGAACTAATCGATCAGCTCAGCGGCAAAAAGCGGCGGAAGTCCTCTCCCGCTGAGCTACTAAGGTTCCTTGAGGAGGCGGGGTGCAAGTAAGGCTGGCCCTGCCCATAGGGCAACTTCAAGACAGCACAGCGGCGTTGCTGAAGGAAGCGGGCTTTGCCATTGGCGATTACCGTGAAGGGTCCCGCTCCTATCGGCCGCGGTGCGAAGCCTTTCCCGGTCTCTTCACCAAGGTGTTTCATGAGAAGGACATCGCTATTCAGGTAGCTATTGGGAACTATGATGTGGGCATCTGCCGGCTTGACTGGGTGGAGGAGCTCCTGGCCAAGTACCACAGCGATGCTGTGGTAAAGGTTGGGGCCCTGGGCTATGGGAAGCGAAGTCTTTATGCTGTTGCCGCCAGTTCATCTGAGGCCAAATCGCTCGAGGCAATAAGAAGCCGTTCCGAAAGTCTGCGCATCGTTAGCGAATACCCCAACCTGGCGGAGTCTTTTGCCTTGAAGCAGCGGCTGAGAAGATTCCAGATATTCCCCGCCTGGGGAGCAGCCGGTGTTTACCCTCCGGAGAACGCTGAGCTGGCGATAGTAGCCGAAACCTCGTCGAACCGACTTCGGGAGCAGGGCCTGGTCCCGGTTGCAACTATCCTTGAAAGCAGCGCTTGCCTGGTTGCCAATAGGAACAGCCTGGAGGGGAAAGACTTGAGCCAGCTTTTGGCGGCGCTTTCCCGCGCAGATGTCGGAGATATCGATGTCGAGGAAGCGGGGGGGGGTGGTGCCGCAGCAGGAGCGCAACGTTCCGCTATCGGCGAGCCTGTGGTTTCTCTAGCGCTGCCCGATGGCCATCAGCAGCCTCATACTGTCGATTTCCTGAACAGGGCCGGGCTCAAAATCGATGGTTATAATGTGGGCAGGCCCACTGCCAGGCCCCGGATTGGCGTCGATGGAGTTACGGTAAAGGTGATCAGGCCACAGGACATGCCCCTTCAGGTGGCCAATGGCAACTTCGATCTGGCCATCACCGGCAGGGACTGGCTCCGGGATCACCGTTTCCGCTTTCCTTCGAGTCCAGTTGAGGAGCTGCTTCAACTCGGCTTTGGCAAGGTCAGAATTGTAGCTGTTGTCACGCAGGACATGTCGGTTTCGAGCACCGATGACTTGAGGAAATTGAAACGAGACTCCGTGCTACGAGTAGCTTCGGAGTATGTCAATATAGCTGATAAGTATGCCCATGACAACCATCTGACACCATGTAAGATTGTCCCTACCTGGGGGGCGAGCGAGGCTTTCCTGCCCGAGGATGCCGATGTCCTCATCGAGAACACCGAGACCGGCTCAACGATTGCCGAGCACAACCTTAAGATCATCGATACCCTGTTTGAATCTTCGGCATGTCTCATAGGGAATACCGAAGCTATGGGGCGCCTGGACAAGAGGGAGAAAATATCGCACCTCGTTGAAGCAATGCGCCGGGGCATAGAGGCCCACCCCCATTCTTGAGAAAGGAGCCTGTTGCCTCCTATTTGTCTTCATTTAGGCATCGCAGAGGAAGCAATATCAAGGTTGCGCCATCCTGTTGTGGATGAGAACCGGGGGAGCTACTACCTTGGCTCCACGGCACCGGATATCCGTTTTTTCATCGCTAGCGGGCGCGAGGAGACGCACTTTCTCTCTCTGGATAGCGAGGAGGGTGCCAGTGGAGTAGAGCGCATGTTTGAAGCCTATCCGGAGCTTGTCGAGGACGCGAATCTGACTGCTGCAACGAAGTCCTTTGTTGCCGGTTACCTTTCCCACCTGGTTACCGATGAAGCCTGGATCTATCGGATTTACCGTCCTTTTTTCGGCAAATCGTCGCCCCTCGGGGGGGACCCTATGGCCAATCTTTTAGACCGGCTGCTTCAATTCGAGCTCGACCGCCAGGAGCGGCTCAATAGCAGCAGCATATCTATGATTCGCAAGGACCTGCTTGATTCCACCTCCGGGATAGCCGTCGGTTTCATTGATAACCTCAGCTTGGAACGGTGGCGCGAGTTTGTCTCTATGGCTACCACCAGGAAATCGAACCGGGAGGACTTTCGCTTCTTCGCTCAAAGGTACCTTATCTGGATGCGAGAAATCGCCCCTGAGGAACAGGAGACTTTTTTCGCTTCTTTCGACGCCAGGGTGAAGCAGGTTTTGAGGATGGTTCCCGAGGAGCTGCTTCAGGCATTCCGTGAGCAGTCTATAGAAGATTCGGTGAGGGTGGCTGAGGAGTATCTGAGATGAGGATAGTCCGAGACCTGGAGGCTGCAAAGTCTCTGCTGCTGGAACGCTCTTCTCTCGAGCTTGCCGCAGACACGCCTGCCTTGAAGCAGAGGATAAGGGATGTGTTCTCCCAGGAACTGACCCCCGACGAGGTGGTGCGGCGAATCATCAGGGAGGTGCGTGCCAGGGGGGACAGCGCCCTTTTCGATTACGGCAGGAGGATCGATGGGGTGGAACTCACCCGACTCGAGGTGACACAGGAGGAGATCGCTGAGTCTCGTAACGTGGTGGGCAAGGAGCTGATGAGCGCTCTAGAACTCGCTGCTGAGAGGGTGCGCAGCTTTCACGTTGCCCAGAAACGAAACCTTGGGCTGGAATTTGTTGAGGGTGGGCTGGGATTCCTCGTTCGCCCTCTTGAGCGTGTAGGAATCTATGTTCCCGGTGGGAAGGCCTCATACCCGTCAACGGTGCTGATGACTGCGATCCCGGCCAGGGTTGCAGGGGTTGACGAGGTGGTCGTTGCAACCCCGCCTGCACTGGATGGAACGGTCTCAGCGGCCACACTGGCAGCGGCGGGCATCGCTGGGGTGGACCGCGTTTTCAAGGTGGGGGGCGCTCAGGCTGTTGCTGCTATGGCATACGGCACTGAATCTGTTCCCAGGGTGGATAAGATTTGCGGCCCGGGCAATATCTTCGTCACGCTGGCCAAGAAGCAGGTCTACGGTACGGTGGCTATCGATGGGCTGCACGGCCCCACCGAGACCGTTATTCTCGCCGATGATTCGGCAAGCCCCGTTTTCTGCGCCGCCGACCTTCTTGCCCAGGCGGAACACGACGAGATGGCTTCTGCTGTGCTTATCACCACCTCACCTCGCCTGGCAGATGAGGTCGGTGAGGAGGTCGAGCGCCAGCTTACCGACCTGGAGCGGCAGGCCATTGCACGGCAGTCTCTGGAGAATAACGGCGCTATAGTCGTTGTGGCTGGCATTGATGAGGCTATTGAGCTGGTGAACCTACGTGCGCCGGAGCACCTTTGCCTCGTGATGAAAGATGCCCGCTCCTATCTTGACCGGATCCGCCATGCGGGGGGCATATTCATCGAATCACCGGAAGCTCTCGGCGATTACACCGCAGGGCCGAGCCATGTCATGCCCACGGGAGGAACCGCCCGCTTCAGCTCGCCGCTCAGCGTACTCGACTTTCTCAAGGTCTCCATACTGGTTGACCTGGATGACGAGGCGTTGAAGGCGCTGGGGCCGGCGTCGGCATCTATCGCCAGGGCTGAAGGGTTGAGCGCCCATGCGCTCTCGGTCGAGAGAAGGCTCGAAGACCTGGAACGGGGGGGCCCTGGCAAATGACCTACGATCACCCTGCTCGCTGTGGATGTTATCATTCTCAAGAAGTAGGAAAGAAAAGTCCCCCTTTCTTAAAGGGGGACTTAGGGGGATTATAAACAGGGGGAGTCTGGCAAGTGACCTATGATCCTACCAGAGGCGCTGGGAACCTTATCAGAGGAGATTTGGCGGGTATCGAGCCCTATGAGCCCATTGTGCCGCTGGAGGCTCTCAGCGAGCGCTCAGGCGTACCTGTTGAGAATCTGATAAAGCTGGACGGCAACGAGAACCCCTATGGCTGCTCTCCCCGGGTGCCCCGTGCTCTGGCGGACTACTCCTTCTATCATATCTATCCCGACCCTCTGCACACTGAGCTGCAGGAGCCGTTGGAGAGGTATGTAGGGGTTGGTCAAAAGCATATTGTGGTCGGCAGCGGCAGCGATGAGCTCATCGATCTGGTTTTGCGTGTATTCCTGGAGCCCGGTGATAAGGTGATCAACTGTGTGCCCACCTTTGGCATGTACCCTTTCAGCACGGCGGTCTGCGGGGGCAAAACGGTCGCTGTGGCCCGTGACAAGGCCTACGAGGTGGATGTCGCCGGTGTGAAATCGGCTATAGATGAGCGGACCAAGGTCATCTTCATCGCCTCCCCTAACAACCCCACCGGTAACGTTACCCTCCTCGACGTCATCCTGGAGCTGGTAGATACCGGGGTGGTGGTGGTTGTGGATGAGGCGTATTATGAGTTCAGCGGGCAGACCTTCGCCCCTTTGGTCCCAGCGTACCCCAATCTCATAGTCCTGCGCTCGTTCAGCAAATGGGCGGGGTTGGGTGGCCTGAGGGCTGGCTACGGCATCTTGCCCTTCAACATCGCTGAGCTCATCCGCAGGATCAAGATGCCGTACAACGTGAACATAGCGGCGATGATTGCGGTCAGGGAGTCACTGGCGGACATCGATTATCTTCGAGGCAGGGTCAAGGCGATCATTGCCGAGCGGGAGCGGCTCTCCACCATGCTGAAGGAGCAGGGGGTGCTCGTGCCGCTGCCTTCGGAAGCGAATTTCATCCTCTGCCGGGCTGCCAGAGGCGACGCCCGGGAGATAAAGCAGGGACTGGAAGAGAGGGGCATCTTCGTCAGATACTTCGATACCCCGCTGCTGAGGAACATGCTGCGCATAAGCGTGGGCAAGCCGGAGCATACCGATGCTCTGGTTGAGGCGCTGGCTAAGTGGGAAGGAGGGTAACATGGCCGCTGGGAGAAAAGCTACCGTCAACCGCGAGACTGGCGAGACCGAGGTCAGGCTGGAACTCGTGATAGACGGTAAGGGCAGGTGCCAGGCGAGCACCGGCATAGGGATGCTCGACCATCTCGTAGACCAGATAGCACGGCACGGCCTGTTCGATATAGGGGTTGAGGCTAAAGGCGATCTGGAGGTAGGGCAGCATCACACCCTGGAGGATGTCGCCATCTGTTTGGGCCAGGCATTTAACCAGGCGCTGGGAGAGCGGCGGGGCATCGTCAGGATGGGGCACGCCGTGGTGCCCATGGATGAGGCGCTGGCGATGGTAGCGGTTGATATCAGCGGCAGAGGCTATGCCGCTATCGAGGCTCCCCTTGAGGGGAGGGATATAAGCGGCCTGGATACCGACCTGATACGACACTTCCTGGAGACCTTTGCTGCGGAAGCGAAGTTGAACCTCCACGCCCGGCTTCTCAGCGGGGTCAACGACCATCACAAGGTAGAGGCGCTGTTCAAGGCGCTGGGGAAGGCGCTGGATACTGCCACCAGGATAGACGAGCGGCTGGGGGGTGAGGTGCCCAGCACCAAGGGAACCATTTAGAACCTCTGGGGGTTCAAGGGTAGCGTTGCCACTCCTGTGGCAACGAATTCTCCGTCGTGACAGGAGTCACGACGCTACGCAGGGTGAGGTTTTAGGACGGCTTCATGTAGCGGATTTCGCCCTGTTAGCAATAGCTCCTAATATCGTGCTCCAGCCATCCAGCCGTCAAACAGCCCAGACACCTAGGTAGCTAGATGTCCAGACGTCTGGATGTCTGGATGACAGGCTTCAGCCTTAGACGTGTGACTTGCGCAGCGGGATTTCCTTAATGAAGAGGTTGACTACCCAGGCGATAACGACAACGATAAGCCCTATGAAGAAAACCTGCGTGATGGCGGAATTGAGAGCCAGCTTCAGCACCTCCAATACGTGCTCGAAGAGCGCTACCCCCTGCTCCCCCAAAGGCTCAAAAAAGGCCATTAACCCTGCTTGGGCCTCGGGATCGATCAGTGCCTGGGGATTGTGTGCCAGGGAGCCCAGCGGTTCCGGCGAGATGACTTCTTTCGCTGCCGGCGAGATTCCGTTGACAAGTTCGGAGGCGAAACGATTATTCATTACCGAGCCCAAGACGGTCAGTCCGAACGCGCCGCCCAGAGAACGGAAGAAGGCAGTCGAAGAAGTGGCCACCCCCATAACGGCGTAAGGGACTGCGTTCTGCACCGCTATGGTGTAGAGGGGCATCGAAATGCCCAGTCCCAGGCCGGTCACAACTATATAGAACACGGCTCTCGCATAGCTCGTTTCCATCGTCATTGTGGAGAGTAGCCCCATGCCCGCAGCCATGACGGCCAGGCCGACCATACCCTGGAGCCGGTAATGTCCCCCGGCACGCGAGAGCACCTGCCCCGAAACGAGGGCGCCTGCCACCACACCTAGCATCATGGGCGTCAAGAAGCTGCCGCTCGCGGTGGCAGACAAGCCCAGTACCCCCTGGAAGTAAAGCGGGACGAAGATAATGCCGCCGAACATGGCGATGCCGGTAGTGAAAATGACTATGGATGACACGCTCACAATCCTGTTCTTGAAGATCCACAGGGGAATAATGGGCTCCTTGGCTCGGCCCTCTATTGTCACGAAAACCGCGGTCATGGCTGCCGAAAAAGCGAACATGCTGATGATGGGGATGGAGCCCCAGGGATATTCAACTCCTGCCCAGGATAGAGCCAGCATCGCTGGCACCACGGCAAGTATCAGTGTTACCACGCCGGGATAGTCAATTTTGGGTTTCATATTGCTGGGTCGGAAATTGGGGAAGAAGAATATGAATAGGCCGATGATCAGGATTCCCAGAGGAATATTGACGAAGAAGACCCAGTTCCAGGAGAGGTTGTCGGTTATGAATCCGCCCAGCGTCGGCCCGATAACAGACGATATGCCGAACACCCCTGTCATGAGGCCCTGATACTTTCCACGTTCGGCGGGCGGGAAAAGGTCGCCGATGACGATGAAGGCATTGGCCATCATGACCCCGGCGCCTATACCCTGTAACCCTCGGAAGATGATGATTTGCGTCATAGTTTGGCTGATGCCGCAGAGGAGAGAACCAGCTATAAAGATTATTAGTCCGACAACGTAGAACCACTTGCGGCCGTACATATCTGTCAGCTTACCGGTGATGGGCACGGTAATGGTCGAGGCGATTATGTAGGCTGTGGCCACCCAGGTGTAGTGGGCGAATCCGCCCAAATCGGCGATGATCCGCGGCATGGCGGTGCCGACGACCGTCTGATCCAGTGAGCCCAGGAACATAGCCAGCATCACACCGACCAGTGTAATAACTACTTGCTGTCTGGGCAGTGAGCGCAGGCCAACTATCTCCGCAGTTGATTCCGGGTTTGTTTGCTCTTCCGCCATATTTTGTCTTTGA
>Ga0209979_1001528_pt1 | contig 25055 bp, 28 predicted proteins | sample AnhtaG_FD_183114 | JGI IMG/M metagenome (GOLD analysis project Ga0209979, IMG submission 183114) | Deep subsurface microbial communities from Anholt, Denmark to uncover new lineages of life (NeLLi) - Anholt_01485 metaG (SPAdes) (version 2) | ecosystem: Environmental > Aquatic > Marine > Oceanic...
AAAAAGCATCCACTAAAAAACCTCCCGCTAAAAAACCTCCCGCTAAAAAACCTACACCTAAAAAAACTATCAAGGATTCACCTAAAAAACAAGAAAAAGCAGATAAGAAAGATCAAGCGCTCAGTGAAGAAGAATTGAGGGAATTGTATACCACAGAAACAGGTAAAAACGCAGAATGGAGAGGGAAACTCACAAAAGGATATTTAGAGTGGAAAAAAGAAAGATTAGGATAATTTATTAAATTTTATAAAGGTCAAATGAAATGGCAAAAGTAACTCAAGAAATTTTAGAAGAAAACTTAGAAATACTCAAAGAAGATGGTATTCCCAACGATCTCATTAACAGAATCAGAAACCGCGTCAAAGATGAAGATCTTGAAGAAGAACAGCTAGAATACCTCTTAAACAAGATTTATATTAATTTTAATAATGCTATTGTCGAAACTCATGAACCTGTTGGAACAGTAGCAGCTCAAAGTATTGGAGAACCAGGGACACAAATGACTTTAAGAACATTTCACTACGCGGGCGTAGAAGAATTCTCAGTAACCCAAGGTCTTCCTAGACTCATAGAAATCGTAGATGCTCGACGTTTTCCAAGTACACCTCAACAAACAATTTATTTAGAAGAACCGTATAATCAAAGCGAAGAAAAGGCTATTGAAGTTCACAAAAGAATCGAACAAATTCGCATTGAACAAATAACTCATGATGTCGACTTAGACTTTGTCAACTGGAACATCATCATCAACTTAATACCCGAAATCTGTGAGAAACGCGGTATCGATATTGAAGGTATTCCTGAAATATTGAAACGTTACAAAAAGAAGGGAACAATTAAACGCGAAGGTAATTCTATAATAATTGATCCTCAGATTGAAGATATTCAGAATCTGCAAAAATTAAGAGAAAAGATACTTAAAAAAGTAGTTAAAGGTGTACGTGGTATTAAAAGAGGTTTACTAACACCAACAGACGATAAAAAGGAATGGGTTATTAAAACTGAAGGGACAAATATGCACGGCGTCGTTCAAATCGAAGGAGTAGATACTACTAGGACTGTGTCAAATCACATTCATGAAATCGAAAAACTCTATGGAATCGAGGCAGCTCGAAACATGATAATTAAAGAGGCTCAAAAAGTTTTAGAGCAACAAGGTTTAGATGTTGATAAAAGGCACCTCCTTATTTTATCCGATTTAATGTGCGTAGAAGGCTCAATTCAATCAATTGGAAGGCACGGAATTTCAGGTTCTAAATCAAGTGTATTTGCCAGAGCAGCGTTTGAGGTCACAGTAAATCAATTACTAGATGCAGGACTGTATGGCGAAGAAGAGAAATTACTTGGAATTCCCGAAAATGTTATCATAGGTCAGATATCTCCCATAGGCACGGGTCGTGTAAATGTCATGTTCGATTTGGATGCTAACCTCGAAATATTAAATCAATTAAAAAACCCCGAGAATACATAAAATAGTTATACAGCACGGATTACAATCCTAACCAATGGTTTTAACGCTTCTTAAACCCAATACTAAAAAAAGATAAGTTAAATGGCAATACTAATTTGAAGTTGCTTGAAAGCAAGAAATAGGAGAACATGCGATAAAAATTTAAATTATTGTGTATTTTTTTTATTACATTATTTTTGATTTTTAAAACTGACACAACAAGTTATGACGATGGCAAGGAAAAACATAAAAATAAGCGATACAATCGACTTATCCCGAAAGAAAGTAAAAGAATTCGATATTGATACGAATATAAAAGTTGCTTATAAGACCGGTAAAATGATTTTTGGTAAAACCCAAGTCTTAAGGCAACTAAGACAAGATCCTTTTAAGATGATTATTATCGCAAATAACTGTCCAGCCGAATTGGAAGCCCAATTAAGTTATTATAATTCTCTTATAAAAAGCAACATATATATACACAAATATAAAGGTTCTTCGTGGGATCTAGGGTTAGCGATGGGCAAACCTTACATGATCTCCGTTATCGGAATCAACGATTTTGGAGATTCGGATCTAATAACTTTGAAGGATAAAAATAATTAAAGACTAAATGGAACCGTTAATGATGTTACATAGAACTATCAAACTCGACAGAAAATCAATGGAATTAATATCGCTTTTCAATAATATTTCTGGAGCTATTATTAAAGATTGTTTAATATTTGAATCTCCTGAAAATAACTCTGAAATAATTATATTCTTAGTTAAAAAAGAAGATGTTGGGAAAGCAATTGGTAAAGCAGGGGAACATGTGAAAGATCTTATGAATAAGCTTCAAAAGAAGATCGATGTGATTCCTTGGTCAGAAGATCTTGGACAATTCATTCAATTCATATTAAATACTACTAAGAATTCAATCCAAGTTCAAAACATAGAAGTAAAAGAAAGTAGAAATCAGAAAAAAACTGTGATTATTTCTGTACGGCCTCAAGATCGTGGAAAAGCTATTGGTAAAGAGGGTTCAATGATAAGAAAAATAAAAGGACTCGTACTACGTCATTTTGAAGTAGACAATGTGATTATAAACACAAAAAACTAATTAACTGGATTAGGTGCTCTGCCAAATCCTCAAATTGGTGAAATTACTAATAACACTACGAGTATAAATAAAGGATCACTTAAGTTTGAAATTCAAAAATTTTAAGTTTTAAGGAAGATGTTAAGTTATATCGCAATAAGTAATATTAAAAAAAAAAAGATTAATTGATTTTTCATGTCAAAACCTAAAGGGCTCTACGCAGCAAGACAACTAAAAAATATCCGAAAGAAGCTTAGATGGAGCAAAACTAAATATAAAAGAACGAAGCTTAAATTAAAACAGAAAGTTGACCCTATGGAGGGATCTCCTCAAGCATTGGGTATCGTGCTTCAAAAAGTAGGGCGAGAAAGTAAACAACCTAACTCTGCTATTCGAAAATGCGTCCGTGTTCAGTTAAAAAAGAATGGAAAAACTATCACTGCTTTTCTTCCAGGAGACGGTGCTCTTAATTTCATTGAAGAACATGATAGAGTACTTGTGGAAGGGATTGGAGGAGCTAAGGGTCGAGCAGTAGGTGATCTTCCTGGTGTGCGATGGCGCGTAGTTATGGTAAACGGTGTAAGCTTACAAGCGTTAATCTCAGGCAAGAAAGAAAAACCATTGAGATAGGTGTAAAATATGAGTAAAGTGAAAAAAGACATTAAACTTTTTAACAAGTGGTCATTTGAAAACCTTGAAGTTAAAGATTGGACATTGGAAAGTTATATTAATCTGAGACCGGTTATAATTCCTCATACAGCAGGAAGACACGAACATAAACGCTTTTGGAAAACTACTAAAATATCTATTATTGAGCGTTTTGTAAATAGATTACTCGCACCCGGTTTTATTGGGAGTAAAATTAAAGGACATAAAAGTTCATATAGTTCTGGCAAAAAAAGTAAACTCTTAAGGAACCTAGAAAATGCTTTTACTTTATTGGAATTAAACACGGGTCATAATCCAATTCAAGTGCTAATTGACGCAATATGTAACACCGCGCCTAGAGAAGAAACCACGAAGATAGCTATGGGAGGAATAAGTTACGCATCTGCTGTAGATGTATCCCCACAGCGTCGAGTAGATTTAGCGATTAAGTATTTGGTTCAAGCTATTGGTGCAAAATCACATTCAAACGAGAAACAATTGGCAGTTAATTTGGCTCAGGAATTGGTATTAGCAGCAAGCGATAGCCAAGAGTCAAGGGCTATAAAAAGAAAGGAAGAAATTGAAAGAATAGCGGTTTCTGCTCGTTAAGAAAGCTATAATTTAGGAATCTAATTCACATCTCTTTATTAATTTTCTTTGTCTTCTTTAATTATTTACCTGACTAAGCTACTTTGTCAAAAGAAAATCATGCGATATCACCCACATAATATCAAATCTTACTTTGGGGTAATAAAATTCCTAATTTTTATATATCTCTTAAGTATATTATTTAGTTAAGCAGAATTAATGATCTTTATGAAGTCTTAAACTTAACTTGAATTCCGACAAAAATCACGATGTTTTAGAAAAACAGCTTAAAACATTAGGTCAAAAGATAAGGATTGATATTTTAAAGAAATTAAGTCTTAGTAACAATCCTTTACCCTATTCTATACTTCAAAAGGAAGTTTTAGGAACTAATCCAAATTCCGTTAATTTTTCATTTCACTTAAAGGCGTTGAAAAACAGCGACTTAATGTATATCACCGACGATGGATATGCTTTGAGTACCTTAGGGGGTCAGATTCTAAAGAATATTGTCTCTATTGAAAAAATTCTAAATGATAAGAACAAACCAATAATGATTAGAACCTCTAAATATTCCAAAGAGCCATTTGATTCAAGTAAAATCGAAAATTATCTAATTAAGGAAGGCCAAGTAGATGGTCATTTAGCAAAACAGATTGCAAAAGAAGTTGAAGAACGCTTATCTAAAACGAATATAGTGTATTTAACAGCTCCTTTAATGAGGGAATATATAAACGGCATTCTATTGGAAAATGGTCAAGAAGAGATTAGACATAGGTTGACTCGATTAGGTACTCCTCCTTATGATGTTTCTCGATATTTTGATAACGACAGAATTAATCCTGAACAACTTCTTTCTAAACTCGGATCAGAAGTTTCAGAGCAATTTTTATTGTTAAACTTGCTACCGAAGAATTTAGCAGATATGTATTTGTCTGGAGAATTAGTTTTACTGAACTTAAATTACTGGAGTCTAAGACCATTGGGCTTCTATATAGACTCAAATTCAATCGTATCTTATCTTTCAGAACGGAAATTAGTGGATTTTAATAAATCAGACAAGCCAATTGAATTGATTAAACTATATTCTAATTTTTTTGATGTCCTGGGCAAGATAAAGCCTTTTTTCTCTGAAGATATTCTGCTAGGTAATTTTTCTGACTTTTTATTCAAGAGCATTAGTTCCAACGAGAATTCAGAAACTCTTATTAATTTCCTAAATTCAAAGATTATGAATCATTCAAATAGAATCTATGACCAAAAGTCTCATCTCTCTTTAGAACTCTCTTCTTCTGACATAATTAGAGATTCTGACGCCTTGAATTCGAAAATACCTTCTATTTCTTACTTTTTGGGCAGATTATTTAACCAAATTGATCAAAATGATGGATTTAGTTGTCCTCAGATTGTATTTGATTACTCTTTACTGCCTGATAATAAGTCTGGATATGAATTCTTAAGGGAAACCATAAATTCACGTCATTCTAACGATGTAATATTCTCTTTAAATAATGATCTAAGTTTACTAAATTCTACTTTAATAAATGTGAATAAGAATAATACTAAAGAAGAACCTAAAAGTAGGGTTGTTTTAGATAAAATTTTAATAAATTTACATAATATTGCCGATAATTCTAAGCAGAACGATTCTTTATTTTTAGAAAATGTTCAAGAAAAGCTTAATTCAGTATTTGAAATTTTTGCTCATAAAAAAGATTTAATAAATAGAAGGTTGTCTACTTCAAAAGAATGGAATAGAATTATATCTGATTTCATTAAACCAGAATCCCTTAGTTGGATAGATAACTCATTAAAATCAGTTAGTTTTTTCGGATTAAATGAAGCCATAAAGACTCATTGCGGTATTGAAATCGATAGGATAGAAAACAGCGAATCGTTTGCTTACAATCTCCTAATGTTTATGAAAGATATGATTAACGAAATTAACAAAGACCAAAACGAAAATTATATCCTTACTCAGCCCCATAATGACAGTTATCTTTCTAAACATTGGTGCAGTAATATGGGCGAAGTAGGTACTGGTCCTAACAAATATTGCATAGATATGGTACGAGGGAATTCAAAGTTATCACTAGAGAAAAGAGTTCAGATTTATAAAAATTTTGAAAGCATTATTGATGGAGGTAGTGTTTTTATATTTAATGTAAATAACAAACCCATAAAAGAATTAATGGCACAATTATCTTATTCAAAAGTAAACACATTTCAATTAAAAATAGAATAACGAAAGATTAATCAGATAATAACTCCGCTAAGATTGCCATCCTCATAGGTATTCCATAATATGCTTGTCTGAAATAAATTGATTTAGGAGAACCATCGATTTCAGGTGAAATTTCTGTAATCCTTGGTAGAGGATGCATAATTTTAAAATCGTCTTTTGTTTCCTCCAAGTCTTTTTTCCCGAATACATAGAAATCTTTTACTTTTTCATATTCTTCAACATCAGCAAACCTTTCTTTCTGAATTCTCGTGACATAGAGAACATCTAAAATACTTAATATTTCTCTATATTTTTCTATTTCTTTGTATTTGGTTTGTCGTTGTTGTAAGAAGTCCTTGTCTCTTTTACGCAGCATCAAGTCTCTAGGGCTAATAAAATAGATATTTGCATCGTAATTTGAAAGCAATATCGACAAAGAATGTACCGTCCTTCCATATTTAAGATCCCCCATTATCCCGATATTTAAACCGTCTAAACTATGACCCTCTTCAGTAATTGTTAATAAATCTAATAACGCTTGAGTTGGGTGTTCGCCACTTCCAGAACCTGCATTTACAACAGGTATTTTTGAGAAATTTGCTGCCAACCTGGCTGCTCCCTCTAAATTGTGCCTCATTACGATGCCGTCGCTGTAGTTTTCTACAGTACGAATTGTGTCAGCAATACTTTCTCCTTTTTTTATAGAAGAAACATCACTAGTATGAAAACCTATCACATTTCCACCTAAGCGATACATCGCGGATTCAAAACTTAAGCGGGTTCTAGTGGAGGGTTCAAAGAATAGAGTAGCTAAAATCTTACCCTTTAAGATTTCTGTGCCCTTTTTGTTAAGTATCATACCCTTAGCTTTTTTTAAGATATAATCTATATCCTCTCGCGAAAAGTCCTTTGCGGATATGACACCCTCTCTAAATTTCTCTTTAAAAGACATATTTCTAAATAAAACTTTTAATAAAATTATGTTAATACCATTTAAATTATTTTTTATTAAATTTTGCTTTTCCAATTAAGAATAAAGCAGAACTAATAAAATTTAAAATTTATAAATAACTTATTAAGTTAAATTCTAAATTGAAGTTGTGTGAAAAATGAAATACCCTCGTACAATAAATCGCTATTGCCCAAACTGCAGATCTCATACTCAGCACAGTGTTTCGCTTTATAAAAAGGGAAAAGAGCGATCGCTCAATCATGGAAGAAGAAGATTAGAAAGAAAAAAAAGGGGTTATGGGTCTTTTCCGAAGGAAATATTTCACAAGAACGCCAAGGTAAATAAACGGTCATTACCCATATTAGAATGCCCAAAGTGTAATAAAAAACAGTATTCTAAATCATATAGAGTTAAAAAATTCGAACTTCAAGAAGTTTAAAGGTGTCATATTATACCAAAAAAAAAAGCAAATAAGGAATTAATCCCTAAACCCCAAAGTAGGTTTTTAAGAGTTAAATGCTTAAATTGTGGAAACCAGCAAATAATTTTCGGTTGTTCCGCTACAGATGTAGAATGTTTAGTATGTGGAAAGACTCTGCTTCAATCTACTGGTGGTAAGGCGCGAATTTTAACTAAAATTTTAGAAGTCCTTTCTTAAAAAATAGCTACGCGCTAAATTTTTAATGATTTCAGATCGTGAAACCACTCTTTCACGAAGATTATTGCCTGACCATATAATGTAGGAATTGGATGCAATAAGTAAATTAATAATATAATAAATGTCAAGAAAAATTAAAAAATTGATTATAAACCTTTTACATGCTTTAAACGACGAGGAGGAGTACGATAAAGAGTATAATCTGAGTATCCAATCGTGAATGCTCCAAGTGTTTTAGCTCTAACATGAGCTAGTTTTCTTATTTTTGGATTTAATTCGATGCCAGCCTGAGTCCAACCGTTCCAACATGTACCTAAACCTAATGAATGGGCTGCTAATCTACCATAAGTGATTATATTAGCAATATTTTGAATTCCTATAGGTGTAAATAACTGTGATGATACAATAATTAGATGTGGTGCATCAAAATAGACAGGTATTTCAAATTCTTTAGCAAGATTTGCTAGTCTTTCACCATATAACCATCCCCATGCCTTGTCACTAGTTAAAACTTCCTGAATTGCGTTTGATAACGCTTTTAATTGTTCTTTGTCAGAGATAATTGTAAACGTTTCCGACCTCATATTTCGACCCGTTGGAGCCCATTGCATTGAATTAAAAACTTTTTGTAATACATCTTTTGGAATTTTCTGTTTTTTATATCGTCTAATCGAACGGTGTCCTTGAAAGAATTTATGCATCTCTTCAAAAGCAATTATCTCTTCAGGATTATTTATCCCTTCAAATTCAATAGATTCTCCCATTTCTTCAAAAAGAACAGCATCTTCCGGACATCTCGCAATACAGTGACCACATCGGATGCACATTGAATTTGGATCTTCATAATTAATTTTGTCTCCTTCTTCATCTTTAAATAATCGTCTAGGGCAAGTTGTTATACACGTACCACAATTACTACATTTTTCATAATCAATACCAATTATAGGCATTTTTATTCACTCTAAAAAATAATTTTTGTAGTGAATAACTCTTATTTTTATATTCTTAAAAATTTATGGTCATTTTAAGGCCATTAATGAAATAAATAAGTAATTTGTAAATAAAAATGTATTTTTAATATTCTCTCCAGGTGAATTTACACTCAACACACCTAAAAAAAGAAGTACTTGGTTCGTCAGCACTTCGAGTTTGTTCTTGCCAAGCCTCAGCTTCTTTGCTGGTGCATTTAGAACAATATTTTTTTACGATCGGGTGAACGGATATTTTATCTGCTTGAGAGACTATAATAAGATTCTTATTTAAAGCCTCTTCTTTCAATTTAGCATTATTTTTTACGGTTTCTGCATTTGTGGATAAATCCTTTTGAAAGCCGCACCTACAAACTAATGTTTTGTCTTCGCCAATAACTTGTCTTCGTAAGAGATTTGAGCATTCTGGGCAAAATTCAACCATTTTTAAAACTTTAGAATATAGTATTTTTCCTTAACAGTAAAAAATAAGCGTGTCTAATAAATTTTTTCGTAATATTTAATATAGTTTTCATTATTTCAAGAAACCGCGTAATCTACTAAATCAGATTAAGTTAAGAGAGTAAGTTTATAATAAAATTAGGATAATGAGCTTGTTTTTGCCTCTAAATTAACTTTAACTCTTTTTTAATCTCGTACAATTTCAAGTAATAATCAAAGTTCAGATTCTTTTTATCCTGTATAATTTCTGCTTCTATTTCCTTCTCACCTTCCATACTGATGTTTAATTCACCAATAACATTAATTAAATCTTCTTTTTGAAAGGTAAAATCAACTTTTTTAATGTCAACACTTATATTAGTAGACTTATCTTTGAGAATTATATGGTCATTATCAACGATATCCTTGATAAAACCTATAATTTGAACTCGACTGTCGGAACTTTTTATATCCTGAATAATTCTTTGGGTTGCGTGTTCGCGAGACATAATAATAATTTTTTTTTATTTATATAGTTTAAAAAATTTAAGATGACTATAAATATTTAATTCAAAAATTACAAATAGGTATTATTAAACCTCTAATACTGAATTTTATAAATATTGCTAATAAAACAATATTAATATAAATTAGTAATCAATTAAAGTGCTGATAAATAATGAGCTTTACACTTAAGCTGGATAATAGTAGGATATTAAAGGGTATAGTCGAAACTCTTTCAAGCATCATCGATGAGACAGAATTCAAAGTATCTCCTAAAGAATTTGTCATTACTGCAATGGACCCAAGTCGAATTTGCTTATTAAAATTGTCGATTAAAAAAGAGAATTTTGACGACTACAAGTGTAGTAAAGAATCAAAAATCGGTTTAAACTTGGACGATTTGGACAAAATACTTAGAAGAAGCGCCACGAACGACAATATTGAAATTGACTTTAAAGAATCGGAACAAAAAATCAAAATCACTATGCAAAGAGAAGGAAACACTCGTAAACGGACGTTTAGTTTAGCTTTGATCGATTTGGAAAGAGAAGAAATTCCAATGGATAATCTGTTAAAAATTGAATATCCTTCAAATTGGGTGATCGATACCGACTTTCTAGTAGAAGCTATAAAGGACGCAGAAATATATTCTGAAATCCTGAACATGAAGGCGGCTGCTAACGAAGGATTAGTCTTTAGTTCTACGGGACAAATTGGAGAGATGGAATACGACTTAAGCATCGATGATCTAATTGAGAGCGATATTAAGGAAACTTGTACGGGTGCCTATAGTCTAACGTTTCTAAAGGCTATTTTAAAAATCGCTTCAATCACCGAAAAGTTAGAAATTTCATTAAAGACAGATCACCCTCTTAAAATGATATTTAACTTATTAGAGGGCGGCGAATTAAACTACTTTTTAGCTCCACGGGTTGAAGAAGCTGAATTTGACGACGATGATATGGACGAATTCTAAGAATTTTCCACCAACTTTTTTAAAAACAAGTATAAACCAATTAGCTCTTTGCGGTTAAATCCGAACAATTCTTGTTTCAATTATATGTACTTATTTTAAATCTAAAATGTAGGGTAAGAGAAGCTTTGAGCATACCAACTGATTTAGTAAACCGTTATCCATGGCTTCCTTCTTTGAAAGTTCAGTATTCTGAGATTGCTGATAAACAACCTTCTGAATTTATTACTGATATTTTTTCTAAGAGTAATAGTAAGCAAATTTCTGAGCGCGTTCGTCTAATCTTTGAATCTGCTTTCAATAATTTGGAAGACATTCCTAATCCAAAGGGCGAAAATTTATCTATTCATGTATATCTTTTGCTCAAAATTTTAGTTTACGCCCTAAATAATAAGATGATAACAAATAGAATCGCTAATTTGTATTCTAAGGATGCATATAGCAAGATGGAAAGAGATAACAGTGAATCAGATCTTTACAATATATGTTTAGATTTGGATTTGGAAGTAAAATTTTATGATCCCCCTATTAAATATGGGAATAAAATGATAAAAGATCATCGTGAAAAACAAGAAACTAACTTTACTATTTACTATATTGATTATCTTAAGCTTGCCTCAAATTTAAGAGATGATTACAGAAAACTAGTACACAATTCATTACAAAATGGTTTTGTTTACATTCAAAATAGAAATTTAATGCGGTTGATCCAAGAATATGTTAGAAATAAAATCCTAACTAAAGAAACGAAAGATAAAGCTTCTTTAAAATCATTCCTTGATAAAGCATTTAAAATTCAAGAATTTAAAGAATTATACGATCATATTTTAAGTATTTGGGCAAAAAAAGAAGATGATTTTGATTTTACTTTTAAATTCGATATTACTAGTAAAACAGATATTTTGAAGCTTTTTCCCCCCTGTGTTCTTGAAATTTTAAAAAAGGCTAAAGAAGGACAAAATTTAGTGCATCATGAACGACTCTTCATAGTTTGGTTTTTGCTCGCCTTGGATTATCCAGTTGAAAAGGTTGTAGATGTTTTTGCTACTTTACCAGATTTTGATCGAGATAAAACTAATTATCAAGTAGAATACGCCAAAAAAAAAAAATATGTTCCTTATCAGTGTTCTACTCTACAATCAATTAATCTTTGCATGAAAGAAAAATATAAAGATGAACTGTGTCAAGATGGGTATGGTTCAAAAGAATTAACTGAAAGAAAAAAATTAAAACATCCATTATCTTACATTAGGATAAAACAATACAGAGATGAGAAACAAGAAAAGTACCTAAAAAACAAGGCAAAAAGAGAACGGGAGGATTCACAGAAGCAAAATGAATGAATACACGTATCTAAAAAGGTTATTCCAAGCATATTATCAAGAAAAACAATTTGAATTCCCGAAAGTAAGCTCGTTCAACTTACGAGAATTTGGCTTAATCCCCTGGGAAAAAAAAGTTTATATGAAGAGGCATATGAGTTTTGATAACCCAGGTGTTTTAAGAAGTTACTTGATAACTGATGCTCCGAGACATTTGTATTCCAGTGGTTCTCTTTATCTAAAACCTGATGCACCAGACATGAATAAAAAAGAATACCAAGGGTGTGATTTTATTATAGATATTGATGTTGATCACTTCTATACTCCATGTAAAGAAGAGCACGATCTGTGGATTTGCAAAGAATGCGGAAATGAGGGGGCGGGTATGCCCCAAACCTGCCCAAACTGTAAGGGATCAAAGTTTACTACAGTCAGCTGGGTATGTGATCAATGTTTAGATGTTGCGAAAAATGAGATCAATAAATTAGTATTTAATTTTCTTATCCCCGATTTTGGAATTGACGAAAAACATTTGAAAATTGCTTTTTCAGGACACAGGGGATATCACCTGAAAATTGAAAGTGAAGACCTTAGAACGCTCAACAGTGAGGAAAGAAGAGAAATTGTAGATTATGTTAGTGGAAAAAATGTAAATTTTGAAATTTTGGGATTAAATGAAAGATTTAATGGAATCTATGGATTGCTGGAGGAAAACATTGGGTGGTCTCAAAAAATAATGAAAAAAATTATCGAAGTATTAAATAAACCGAGACATGAAATCGAAACTTTACTTCTAGACAAAAATCACTTTGACTTTAATATTAGTGTAGTTACAAGTTTTTTAAAATATAAGAATGATTTCTTAGAGGTAATCACTAAAGGAGAAAGAAATGTTTGGTCTATTGAAGGCTTCGGTTTAATTAATTGGAAAAAACTTCTAAGAGGAATTGTTGCATTAATAGGAATTGAATTAGATGAACCCGTGTCTATAGATATACATAGACTCATACGATACCCTGGATCATTACATGGAAAAACGGGATTTAAAGTTCAAGAACTTGAATTAAATGAACTTGACGATTTTAACCCTTTAGATGAACCTAATGAGAAGTTAGATCCGATAGTGTTTAAAAGTAAGAAAAAATTGACCTATAAATTAGAAATAGTGGAAAATAAATTACCAATCACTACAATCAAGGGCGAATCGTTTGGCCCCTATATAAAAGGAGATAAAATAGACGTTCCGCACCACTTTGCAGTTTTTTTATTGTGTAAAGAAGTTGCTAAAACGATTTAGGATAAAATAATATTTGTTCCTATCCTTCATTATTATAACATATTTCAATTGTCTGAGACTTATGGATTTAAAAAAAGATTACGATAAACTTTATCAACATTGGCTTAAAGAATTTGAGCAACCCGAGTTAACTCATTTAACTCAAGAAATATTTGACAATTACAAAAAAAGTTTAAGTTATATCACTCAATATCAGATAGAGGAAAAACCCAAAGTCGAAATCTCATTATTTAACTCATACAAAAAACGTTTCACTTATTTAATTAACGATTTCTTAAAAATCCGGGAAGTAAAAATACTTAATTCAGCATTATCTCTTAAAGATCTTAATCTAAATGATGTAATAGAGGCAGAGAGATTATTCTTTCAAAATTTAGTTAGCACGATTAAAGGATATAAAAAACTTAAAAAGCTTGCTCTCTACGATGATAAGAAACCAATTGAGCTAGAAGAGATTTTAACGGACGAAGAAAAACCGGATAAAATTCCCCTTACAGAGGAATCCACCGAGGAATATTCAATTGAAACAAGTGATAACGCTCAACTTAAAAAAGTAGAAGCCGATCAAGCTAACCAAAAGGATGAATACAATTATATGCTTATTCGATTTAACGAGCCTTCTCCACCTTTAGTAGGGATTGATCTTATTAATTATGGGCCCTTTCAAGTAAATGATATCACTAATATGCCCTATAAGAATGCGAAAATCCTAATTTACGAAAAAATAGCAGAAAAGATTGACCTATCTTAATTATCTTTAAACTTTTTTTTAAACTCCTCTTTAAAGTAGACCATTCGATATTTTGAATATTTATCAATAGGAGAGTATTTTGGAGGAAATGGGTTAATTAAAGTACCTCCGCAGTGTTTACACACAGATTTTGCATTAATCAATCCATATTCTCCACATTTACTACATTTTTGAAGGTATTTCGTCATCGTACTAGTTTTAAAAAAATTGTTAAGTTTTAATCCCTAATAAATTCAAATGAACCATCAGTTTTTTGAGTAGACGATTCAAGGACTTCAAGAGCATCTGATAGAATACTTTCTGCGTCGAGATAATCTTTGGTAACAATTTCTAATCTATAATAAGGCGCACCCAGATATAATAAACTTATTTTTCGCGTTTCTACTGGTTTATCGATTACATTCACAACTTCATCCAAAGTTTCTTTTAGTTTAGTAATTCCATCTCCGCTTTTGTTAATAAGTTTTATTTTACCAATTATGCTTACTGTAGAAATCTCAACGTTTTCATCTACTATTTTCAAAAAAGCATCTTTAACATGATCTGGAATGTCTGTAAGTTCATTTAAAAGTTCTTCTCCCTCTTCTTTAAGCGCTTCAATAGCTTCTTGATAAAAATCAAATTGTTCTTTTATAGGCCAACCTATTAACTCGTAAGTTTGCTCTAAGGTAAGATCAATTCCTTCCGTCTCAGTTAAAAACTGCAGGAGAATCTCAAATTTATTTGCATATTTATGTTCTTTTGCTATCAAAGCTTTCTGGGCAGAATTGACGCGTCTCAAAGAGAGATCAATTTGTCCTTTATCAGGAACAACTTTCACAACTCTCAATACTACTCTCTGACCAACCCTCACAATACTTCTAATATTCCTAACCCATCTACTTGAAATTTCACTAATATGAATCATTCCTCTCGCAGTTTCTTCTGATGGGAGCCCATCGTAATCCGGTAAGTCCACATAAATATATTGTTTTTGGATATCGACAACGCGCGCCATGATAAACGCACCTTCTTTAGGAAACGGATTTCTATTCTTGACCATGATATCTACAAGCTTTTTATTTTTTTATTATTACTATGTAATTTAACAAACAATAACTTTTTACTTTTATTATGAAAATAGTAGAAAAAGGTTTTTTTTTACTATTCTTCTTTATCAAATTTATAGTATAGAACCAAATAAAAAGTGATCTAAAAATACCAAACTGGATCGTGCATAGTAAATGGGCAAAAAAAGCGGGAATTGACAAAATTATCGCTGATTTTGTAAATAGAAACATTGATTATGGAACCTCTTGGGCATTTACCAAAAACGAAAACGATTTTCCCGTAGAGGAATTCGAAAGTACTAAAACAAAGCAGTTGAATTTTTTTTATCAGAAAGACTTAGAAAAAGAAAATGGCCACAAGTCATATGTCAAAGCATATTACTTGCATCACTTATTAGATTACTTTAGAGAAACGCGAATAAACATATATGAGATAAAAACTGTCTTCGATCAATTTTTAAAAGAAAAAATTGAAACTGAAACCATAAATGCTGAAGGGAATAAAGTTAATTTCTTGAAAGAAATTCATCAAATTTTCGATGTTCTAAGAAAAAATAAAGAAGAATTATACTCCGATTTTAAAGGGGGATATTTTACTAATTAGAATATTGGAAAAGATAAATCAATCTTTACTCAACAAATTTATCTAGTGCTTCCTTTCGAACTAATGCTAGAAATTATAGTAAAAAATATATATTTGATATCATTAAGAATTATATATTTGATATCATTAATCTAAAATTATATTTTATAATTTCATATTAAATTATCAAACCTAATAATAAGTAGAGGAAATTGATTTAAAATGCCAACTGATAAAAAACATTTAAATCTTGTTATAATAGGTCATATAGATCACGGCAAATCCACCATGATGGGTGCAATGCTCATCAAAACTGGAGCAGTAACCGACAGAGAAGCACGAGAACTTGAGAAATTAGCAAAAGAAAACGATAGAGAATCTTGGTCGTACGCTTATGTCTTTGACAGATTAAAAGAGGAGCGAGCACGCGGTATTACTATTGATTTAGCATTCCGAAAGTTCGAAACGAGTAAAAAATACTTTACCATTATTGACGCTCCTGGTCATGCTGACTTCGTAAAGAACATGATCACTGGAGCCTCTCAAGCTGACGCCGCAATTTTAGTAGTTTCTGGAAAGAAAGGTGAAATGGAAGTCGGTATTGCAGCAAACGGGCAAACTCGAGAACACGCTTACTTAGCCCAAACTTTAGGTGTTAAGCAATTAGTTGTTGCTGTTAATAAAGCAGACGCCTATGAATACAGCGAAGCGCGTTATAATGAAGTAAAAGACGCTGTCTCTGATCTCCTAAAAAATATCGGTTTTCCAGTCAAAAAAATTCCGTTTGTACCCGTTAGTGGTATTAAAGCAGAGAATTTGACGGAAAAAGATGATAAACTTTCATGGTACGAAGGTCCAACCTTAATTGAAGCGATTGATGCCTTTGATCTCCCTCCAAAACCTACTGGCAAACCACTACGAGTCCCTATTCAAGACGCATATAATATTAAAGGTACTGGAGTTGTCCCTGTTGGAAGAGTTGAAACAGGTGTATTGAAGAAGAATGATAAAATTGTTATCATGCCAACCGGCTTTGAAGGCGAAATAAGAAGCATCGAAATGCACCACGAAGAACAAGACCAAGCAGAACCAGGTGATAACATCGGTTTTAGCATCAGAGGTATTACTATGGCGGATGTTGGTCGTGGCGATGTTATGGGTCATCCTGATAATAAACCAACTGTAATCACTCCAAAAGGGAACTGGACTGGACAAATAATTGTTATTTGGCATCCAACAGCAATTGCTCAAGGATACACTCCTGTAGTTCACGCTCATACAGCTCAAGTAGCCGCTAAATTTATCGAGTTAAACAAAAAGTTAGATCAGAAGACTGGTGCCGTAATCGAGGACAATCCGAAATTTCTCAAAAAGAATGATGCAGCGATCGTCAAACTACAGCCAATTAAAAAGCTTTGTATTGAAAAGTACGAAGATTTTCCTGAGCTTGGGCGATTTGCGGTACGGGATATGTCCAGAACATCTTGCGTAGGGATTGTAAAAGACCTTGAAGTAGGAGAAGAAGAAGAATAAAGACACAATCTTTCTTTGATTTTTTTAATTAATATTTAATTTTAATTTATTTTTATTTGCTATTTTCTGCTTAACCAATTTCTATTAGTTTTATAATTTCATATTATGTGAATATTATTTTCATTTTTGTAAGATTAATTGCCTTTTCTAATTATCATAAATCGTGGTTAGAAAGGGTTAATTTTGTTAACAACTAAAAAAAAGATTTGTTTTATTGGAGAGCAATCGGTGGGAAAAAGTTCACTACTATCCCTATTACAGGGAAGGGAAGTCCAAGAAGAAAGAGTTCCTACTGTGGGATTAGAAGTGGAAGACTCCCTTTTGAACGGTCAAAAATGTTCAGTTTGGGATTTAGGAGGTCAGAATAGGTTTAAGTTTATGTGGCAGGATTTTCTCAGAGGAGCTGGTTTAGCAGTGATCGTGTGTGATTCTACTGAAAACAATGTAGAGAAGACAAAGGAAATCTACAATAGGTTTGAACGTAGTTTAGGAACTAAAATCATAGCAATCGCTAATAAACAAGATCTACCAGGTGCCTTAAGTGCTAAAGAAATCCAGAAAAAATTAGGCGGTATTAAAACGTACGGAATGTCAGCTGTCAGGCCTGAGTTACAACAAAGGATGAGAGAAATATTAGAGTATGAGATTCATACCAAATAAAACTCTACTATAACGCTTTTCCTATTATATGAGCAAGGCGTACGGGTTCTGGGATTTTAGAATCGATGCACACCTTTTGAAATAAAGCATTAACATCTGCATATGAAATTCCTTTAGAATGAAAAAACACTTTTGAAAGACCTCCCGCTGTTTCAGTAACAGTTTCATATAAATTGCCTGCTTTTACAATTTTTCGTAATTTAGCTATGTTATTTTGTGGGAATTTTTTTAAAATCGCTTTTCTAACTGCATCAAGATCGACTTCTTTTTCAGTTACAGCAATAATTGGTTTATTCGTAACTTTGTAGATTTCTTCTAAATCAATTATGTTAAAACCACCAAAAGTAATAGTATCTGTAAGTATGAATTGCACATGTTTTTCATTTTGCCTTATAAGTTCGATTAAAACTTCTGTAGCATCATCTCCATCAATAGTAATTTCTTTTTTGACCATACGAACCATTCTCGTGCCTTGACAAACTATTCCAATTAGATCGGTCGTGAGTGATTCAGAATCAAATTTAAATTTCGCATCGTCTACTCCAATAGTTATTGGGAATTCTTTCATGCTCAGCTCTCGGGTAGAAACTTTTTAATGTGTAACAGGAGTTTAGTGAAAGCAATCGTTGCGTTTTGAATTTCCTCGCTTCTATTGTATAGGTCACCACTTAAAGAATCGGCGAGAAAATTAACCATATCTTCTATAGTCATTTTATCACAAAACCATATGTAAGCAATAAGAGCCTCAACGGTGTCAGCAAGATCGTGTGCGTCTGCCCTACTTTTTGAAAATTTTTTCATATCGGCCTTTTTTAGAGCTTCGGCCAGAATTTTTTTACTTACTTTTAATCCTGTTCTTATGCTCTTATTGTTTTTGTTAACTTTAGTTAAAAAAATAGATTTTGCTATTGAGTAAGTAAGATTAACTACACCATCTCCTATTTTCGCTAATCCTTTATCTGTCCCTATCGACTTACAAGTTAGAGTGGAATTTATATCCTTTAGCAAAAATTCATACGGCATTAAGAATAGAAGAGCAGTAATTTCTTATAAAGTTTTCATACAAATACAAAAAAGAGAGGTTTACATGAGTTTTTTAAATACTTTTTCAACTTTTCCAACTTCTGTTCTTAAGGTTTCTATCGTATTGTAAAGAATTTTTTTTATTTCATAGCCATCTTCCAACCTAATGAATATTTCTGGAGGAACAAGTTTGGTGATTTTATACGCTGCTGAATTAACACCTTCAGTTTCTAATAGAAGTTGTACAAAAATGTTACAAAATCCGTGCGATTGCCCTTCTACGGATAACGTGTAATCATCGTCCCTAAAACCTTTTTTTAAGCCTAATGTTAGAAATTTATAAGTTGGTTCGGGTTCGGGTTCAATTTCAAAACCTTCTTCTTCTTCTTCTTCCTCTTCATCCTCATCGTCAACTACATCTATAGAGACTGATTCTTCTTTTGGTTTTGAATCATCTGATACATCTGGATAGTGACTTTCTATCTTTTCATCATCAATTAGGTCTTTATCATCAGTATCTAAATTTTCTTCTTTCGGTTCAGCTTTTTTTTTTGCCAAAATAATCCACCAAAACTAAGTTCTCTAATCTAAAATTAAATAAATGTTTTTTGGTTTTAAAACAATAACAAGATAAGCATCTTTATAAATATTGGTTAGCTAGCTCTCTTAATCTTTCACTTGCTAAATATTGAAGGTCTCTTGGTCCAAATAATGTGATTTTAATTACATTTCCATCCACTTTACAATTTAGATTAAGATAATTTATTTTTTTTTGAACTTCTTCAAGAAATTTTACAATATTCGTTAACTCTCCACTTGAATTATTGAAATTTATAACTTTTCTGCCTCCACGGTTACCCAAAATAAATCCTCTTCATAATTATTTATATTAATCTAAACATGTGTTAATAAGAAGTTAACAGATTCAGTATCTTAGATTTTCAGTAACATTTCCATAATCGCTAGCTAATTTCCTATTTTCAGTGTTTCCACATCGTGAACACTTCAACTTATTTTGTCCTATTTTCTCAAGAGTTGATCCACATATGCTACAATCAGCATGGATAACACCTAGATCATTACCTACGGTGCTCAAGCTGTATTCATTTTGTTCTTTTTTAATAACTTTAGCTCTGACAATATCGGTAATTTGAAATGCATCTGCGATTCTTTCAATAAATTTATGGGATATATGAGATACATGGATATTGCCAAAGTAAGAACTATTAAAGTGAATTTTATTATTGATGGTAGCAAAACTAATGCCAACGGAATAAAGTCTTAGAAATTGAATCGTTCCTATTATAATATCATTAATTTTTATTATTTTTCGATCTTCGTCTTGGTGACCTTTAATCTCTATAGCTCTTCGTTCTTTATCGATACTGACTATTCCTGTTTTAGTGGCAAAAATTTGACCATCTCTTACGAAAGTTGACTTTTTATCCGGTAAGTATTCTTCTACAACGCCTAAATATTGACCCGTAAGAGCTATTTCATTATTTTTCTTAGATTCTTTCATAAATTTCAACAAAAATCTTTTAATTTCTCTATTTAATTATTATTAATTAAAATAATTAAATTTTTTCATAATTTTTCATAAAATAAATTATGGAGAACAGATTTTAGGCGATTAAGATAAACAAGAGAGATTTAATATCGTTACTTCAGCAAACTGAAGGATTTTCGAATCCAAATATTAAGTTAGAACAATATTGCATTGATGCAAAAAGTGCTGTCGATATTGTTTTCTTCGCAGGAGTCGAATTTAACGATATTAAAAACCGGTTGATTTTGGATTTAGGGGCTGGAACCGGAAGATTATCAATAGCGTGTGCGTATCTCCAAGCTCATTATGTATTAAGTGTAGACATAGATTTCAACGCTTTAAAGGTTTTAAAAAATAACGTCCAAAAATACGGTTTAGAAAAAGTTATCTCCCCTATCTGTTCTGATATAAATCAATTTGAACTTTTTCGAAATGTGAATCCCGAGGGGCTTTTTATCACTACTATTATGAATCCTCCTTTTGGAGTCCAAAAAAAAACTGCTGATCGCTTTTTTTTAGCGAAAGCGTTTAACATCTCACAGGTTGTATACTCAATACATCTCGCAAATCCAAAAGTACACCAATTTATCTCGACGTTTGTAAAAAAATATAATTGGGAGATCGATTACGTATTTCCTTATCACTTGAAACTTAGTAAGACATATGAATTTCATAAGCAAAAAACTAAATCAATTAATGTAAATATTTACAGATTTAAAAAAAAAAGAGAGCGTTAAGAAAAATTACATGTAATTCTTCCACGAATCAAAATTTTTGGGGTATTTTGCTTTAGAACCTAATTCTTCTTCTATACGGAGTAGTTGATTAAATTTACAGGTTCTATCGCTCCTACATGTTGCACCTGATTTCATTTGTCCCGTACAAAGACCTGTAGCTAAATCTGCAATAAAACTATCTTCAGTTTCTCCTGAACGGTGCGATACCATTACGTTGAACCCACTTTTAAAAGCCAACTTAGCCGCTTTTATTGCTTCCGTTAGGGATCCTATTTGATTAACTTTAAGTAATAGGGCATTACCTGCTTTTTCATCGATTGCTTTTTTCAATATTTTTATATTCGTAACGGTAAGATCGTCGTCGACAATTTGGATCGATCTATCAACCTTAGCTGTTAGGTTTGAAAAAGACCTAAAATCTTTCTCATCAAATGGATCTTCAATGGATTTAAATGGGTATTCGTGTATTAAATTCAGGTAATATTCCATTAGTTCCTCATTCGTGAGCTTTTTCCCGTCAATGTTATATATTCCATCTTCGTAAAATTCACTTGCTGCTGCGTCCATTCCAAGTACGAAATCGGTGCCCATCATAAAACCTGCCGCTTCGATAGCTTCTATGATTATATCTACCGCCTCCGTAGTTGTCGATAAATTTGGAGCGAATCCCCCTTCATCGCCTACGTTAATTGCGGAAGGGCCATAATTCTGTTTCAATAGCTTTTTTAAGTTTTGATAAACTTCCGCGACATTTTGTATTGCGTTTGAAAATGAATCAGCACCTATAGGTAAAATCATAAATTCTTGTATAGCTAAGTCATTTCCAGCGTGTTCTCCCCCGTTAATTATATTACATGACGGTATAGGTAATAAAAAGTCTTCCCTTGATTTTCCATATGCTAATTCGTAGAGATAATAATATAAGGGTTTCTCAGATAGAAGCGCAGCTAACTTTGAAACAGCTAAAGATACTGAAAGTATTGCATTGGCACCTAAGTTGCTTTTGTTTTCCGTGCCATCAATTGCAATCATCTCCTCGTCGATATTGGTTTGTTCTCGAACATCAAAACCTTGTAGTTTATTGCCTATTGTAGTGTTTACATTAGATACTGCATTAGTAACATGCTTACCTAAGAAAGCATCTCCTCCGTCTCGTAATTCTAAAGCTTCCATAATTCCCGTCGATGCTCCTGAAGGAACTGCTGCTCTTGCGTAAACTTTCCCCGCAAACACGTCAGACTCTACGGTAGGGTTTCCCCTTGAATCTAAAATCCATCGAGATTTAATTTTCGTGATTTTATAATCTGTCATCGTATCGTTTCTTGTCCATTTTTTAAAGTTGTATAATAATAATAAATAAAGAAACTTTAATTCTTAATAGTATTTTTTATTTATTATTAGCAAATCTATTTATATTTGGTGTTACAATGTCAGCTGAAAACAAACCATGGGTGGAAAAATATAGACCTCGCTTATTAGATGATGTGGTTAACCAAGAAGGAATCATTAAACGATTGAAGCAATTCGTAAAGGATAAATCAATGCCACACATTATATTCGCTGGTCCCGCCGGTACTGGTAAAACTACTTCTGCATTAGCAATGGTCAGAGAATTATACGGTAATAAAAAGGCAATTAATATTACATATTTGGAATTGAATGCAAGTGATGCCAGAGGTATAGATGTTATAAGAACTTATATCAAGGATTTTGCCAGAGCTAAACCTCCATCCGATATATTCTTTAAAATTCTAATTTTAGATGAAGCAGATAATATGACCGCACCAGCCCAACAAGCTTTAAGGAGAACAATGGAAAAATATACACGTAACTGTAGAATGATATTAATTTGTAACTATTCTAATAAAATTATTCCACCAATTCAATCTAGATGCGTGGTTTTCCGTTTTTCATCTTTGAGAAACGAAGATATTAAAAACCGCGTCAAATTCGTTGCAAACAAAGAAGACATAAGCGTTAGCCCTGATGGTTTAAACGCTTTAGTTGATGTATCTAAGGGAGATTGTCGCAGAGCAATAAATTACTTGCAATCATGCGGAACAATCTCGAAAATTATTGACCAAGATGTGGTTTTCCGGGTTGCTGGAGAGGTCCCACTTGAACGGATCAGAGAGGTCCTTAAAACAGCTCTTAAGGGGCAATTACAATTTTCAATAAAATTGTTAAACGATATAACAAGAGAGTATGGATTGTCTGGCATAAACATCGTTAAGAATTTACATCGAGAAATTTACGACTTGGATGTGTCAGAAGATGTAAAAATAGAGCTAACGAAAATCCTTGCGGAGTTCGAGTACCGCTTAAGTCAAGGAGGCACGGAAGAAATTCAATTACAAGCCCTTCTCGCTAATATTGTTATGCTGCATGAGACTGAATAATTTCTGTTTGGTCGAAAACTTAATCTCCTGTTGCAAAAAGAATTTATACATTCTCTCTTTTGATTTGGCATCAATTGTAAATTCTATCTTTTTTCCGTAGTTAATATCCCATAAAATTAATCCTAATGGATCAGCAGGTTGATAGGAGTAAGTTCTGGAGGGATTAAATAAATCTAAAAACTCTTCAAATGTAATTATTTCTAAACCAAGTTCAAAGATTTTAGCAACCATTCTTCTAATTTGTTGTCTTAAAAAAGCCCGACTCTTGAAATCGAAAATTAGGAAATCACCGTCTAATCTCAAGGATGCTAACATAATATCTCTAATAGTTTTTTCTTTATCTTTCTCTGTTTTGAAAAAGTTTTTAAAATCGTGTCTTCCCTCAAATGTTTTACACGCTTTAATCATTTCGTTTAGGTTATTTGAGCCTATTTTTCTACGAAAGTTAATTGAATAGGGCACTATATACTTGTAATGTCGATACAATGCATTGTATCTTGAAAAAAAATCTTTTGGTACCTCGGAATACCCCCAGATTCCAATATTTTTTGGGAGAGCTGTATTGATCTCCATCAAAATAGGTTTTTTTTCAGTTTCAAAAGAAAAAGTAGATCCACGGGCTGAAACGTATTTATCAGTTCTGCTTGCTACTTCGAAACCCGATGTCTTATCATCTTTTATATATTTTCGCTCCTTTAAGGCGCTCAATAGACATTCTTCAACAGTTAGATAATCAGGTTGGCGTTGAGAACCATGGTATTTTTTCGACCCAATGTAATAGAATTTAAAGATATACCTCGTTTTTTCCATTCCTATTAATTACAGCATTAAAATTTTAATAATTTTATGTTTGAAATAGGATTTTTATAATAAGTGAATTTTGTTTGTGTTATAATATCAAGATTAATTGAATTGTTAAAAAACAATCTTTTAATGTTTTAAAATCTTTTAAATTTCATAACGATTATACCGTCAAACAATAATATAGAAGAAAAAATATGTCCTTTATTTACTCATCTTTAAAAAATTTCAGAGATCGCGCAAGAGCAACAATAACAGTAAAAACGTTTAACATCGTGTTTTTCTTTGCTCTCTTTTTAGTTGTGTTTTTAGCCATTTTCATAAGGCTTACACCAATTATATCTGGTAATTACCTTATAAAAGCATTTGACCCATGGATTCAATATTACAACGCAGAATATTTATCAACGCATTCTTTATTTGAATACTTTAATTGGCACGACATAAAAAGTTGGTTTCCTGAAGGGATTACCCGTGGAAATCTCAGACCTGGACTGACTTTCACTGTAGTAGCAATTTATCAAGCTATTAATTTTATAGGGATTCCAATATCTTTATATGATATATGCTACTTTTTTCCAGCGATTATGGGGGGAGCATCTGTGTATGCTATTTATCTGGTAGGGAAAGAAGCGCTCGATCGAAGATGCGGATTAGTTGCTGCATTCTTTTTGGCTTTTAACCCTGGTTTCATGCAACGAACAACGGCAGGATTTTTCGATAATGAAACTATCGGTGTTTTTGCTGCTTTAATGGCTTTTTATTTCTTTATTAAAACAGTGAGAACAGGGAAATTATATCACTCGATTTTAGGTGGCCTCTTTTCTGGTTATTTAGCTTTAAGTTGGGGTGGATTTAACTTCG